>JAEIGA010008916.1_pt1 | contig 15172 bp, 19 predicted proteins | sample 9270691 | NCBI WGS metagenome assembly JAEIGA01 (sample SAMN17057246, study PRJNA624740) | gut metagenome | biome: biome; isolation source: fecal sample | host: Bos grunniens | place: China: Xizang | collected 2019
AATGAAGCGCTACATTCGCCTGCACGAGTTCTAAATTAACTAATAAGGAGGTTAATTTAGAACATGTTTACAACCGAATACGACACCACTACTTACCTGTACAGCATCCGCGATGGCGCATGGGTCAACAGCTTCAATACCGAGGAGAAACTGCTGGAATATTTCGTAAGAAACTACCAGACCTTCTTCGGCGAGAACAATGATGTGAATCTCACATGGAATGATACCCGCGTCTCCTTCAACCTGCACACAAACGAAGAGTGTCTCGTACTCCGCAATTACGTTCTGATGGATTCTCACAATCGCATCATCAATCCCGAGATTTACCGTGAAAAGGTGGATACCCTGATTGATGGGCTGCCCGAGAATGATTTGGAACAGATGCGCCGTTACGAGCGCATGGGCTTGATGCATATGTGGCGCCGCTGGAATAAAGAGCGCCATGTACATCACGATGAATTGAATCATGGCGATGTGTTAACGACCTGCGATACCAATTACCGTTTCCGCCAGGACCCTGTCCCCGGAATCGGTCGTAACCGCTGGCATTTCAGATGTTGGTACCGTCTCCCCAGAACCACCGCGGAATTCCGCGATATGGCAGACAAGGAAAACGAGCCCTACATCCGTCGTCGTCGCAAGCAGATTCCTACCGCATGGGATGATATTCCCAAATGCGTGCAGCGCAGCTGGAAGGAACAGAGTAAGAAACCGAAACAGTGGATGTAAACACCGAGCCCCGCATCCAAGCGGGGCTCTTACTCAATGTCAAGGAGGAAACATGGGATTTTTCAAAAATTTATTCAGCGAACCACCCAATCGCTTTGCGCAACATCCGGATGTATTGGAGCGCATGGCACGCACAATGGCTCGCTGGGCTATGGAACAATTGCGCGATGATGCCCGCGAAGGCCAAACAGGAGAAACATGGGTGAAATTCGATTGCTCTTGGTCCTTGTCATTAGACAATAAACCTGAGGCTTATACACGAAGTCTTGGTCGGTTCACATCGTATGGCATGAAATTCAATGATTATGGAATGGAAGACATCCCGGAAGAACAAGGAAGTAGCTTCTTGAGCGCATTTCTGCCGCACCTGCGCACGCAATGTCAAGCCATTGTAGGAAAGTATTTTCCAGGTTCCTCGGTCACCGTGGAACGCACTTCGTATCAGCAAGAACATTACCGCGATACAGATTACGACTTGATTCCTGCAATTCGTATTTATGTGCCCGCGGCAACCAAAAGCGCACCATCAAAACCTAAATATCAATCATGGTAAAGGAGATTTTTTATGAAAGTACGTACAGATTTTGTCACGAATAGCTCATCGTCCAGCTTTGTGACTGTAGACATCGAAAATCCCGTCTTTGCTGCACTTTGCGAGCAATTTGAAGCGATTTTTGAGGACGAATACGATTGCTTCCACGTCTTTGTGGATGGCGATAACGTGCATATCGACCTGGAAGAGGGATATGCAAGCGTACCCAGCTCTCTGGAAGACCTGGTGGAGTGCCTGATTGAAGTCATTTCCGGCTGGGATGAGTTTGACCCTGATGATTACGAAGACGAAGAGCCGGAAGAGGGTACGATGCATGCTCTGGCATACCAGATGCATAAGCGTGCACAGGAAATCCAAGATGCTACTCAGTCTGTGACATTTACATGTGCTGACATGGGCTGGCAGGGTGACAGCGACACGCGTTATTACCAGGAGAACTACAGCGAAGAAGAGCTCGCTATGTACATGGAAGAGTGTGCCGAAAAGAATAACTGCACACCCGAGGAAGTGACGGAGGAAATGTGGAACTACTTCGTGTCTGATAAAGTCAGCACGCAGGAAGACACTTTCACATATAATCGTGAGACAGGAGAGGTGTCTCATACCAAATCTATGACTCTGGAGTAAAACTCCAAAGGAGACGCGCATGAAAAGAATTTTAGCATTGTTATTGTGCCTTGTGATGGTTTTCTCTCTTGCCGCATGCGGTGGTAACGAGAAGCCTGACGAAGGCAAAAAGCCCGGCACATCTGTCACAGAGCCGGGTGATAAGGAGCCCACCGAAAATGTGGGTGATTCTGACGGCGACATTGATGAAAAGCCTGTTGAGACAATTCGTCCCAATGGAGAGCTTCCCAATAACGAACGTGATTTAACTGAGGCTGAAATTCGTCATTATGTCGGCGTGGTTTTGAATGCCGCATTAAAGCTTGATATCGAAACATTGAAAGAATACGCTAAGGAAGAGGAAGACCTGGAAGCTTACCAGAAAATTGCAGACGATGCCACTACCAAGGAATGGTACCTCAAAACCATTGGTAAGAGCGTATATCTGGAATCCGTTGGTAAGATTGCATATCCCGAACCTGAGGCAGTATTCCAGATGTGGCAGACTAATTTCTTGAGGACAAACGACGTGATGCCGGAAGATGTCACCAAGTTAAGTCTTGAAGAACTGACTACAATTTACGAGCAATATAAGGATAAGATTCCCTATGTCGTTGAAGATGTGAATCCCGAGTATGATTGTGAGATTTATCTGAAAGATGGCAGAATCTACTTTGAACTGGAAGAGCTCCTGGGTTGCACCAGTTACTGCTACGACACCGATGACCTGGTACCTTCTGAATACTCTTGGGAGAGCCCCACCAAGCACATCGCTGCCTACATTTTTGGCTATGACGCTGATAAACCCACCGATTTCAGTGAATTGCTTGCCGACGGCGCCTTTGATTACGCAATGCCTATGGTAAACAACAACCTGGATGAACTGGTAACCTATATGGACGGATTAAAGGATGAGTACGATTGGAATGCAACCCCCGGCGAAACTGACTATTCGTTGAAATACTATCAAAAGTATATCAAAGATGCCACAATGCGCGCAAAAGTACAGGATTGGATGAAAGAGAACCTGGTGTGCGGATTCAGTGGTCATGGCTTTGACATCTGGTACAAGGTTAACCAGGACGACTGCATCCAGACATATGGAATGAGCGCAGATGATAAAGCTCTACTTAAGGACCTGCCAATTTGCGCTTGGGGATATGAAAGCAATTATACCAAAGCAGAATACGTATTCTCTTTGTATCGCGATGTCATCAGCGAGATGATTGCCGGCGGATACATTGAAAATCTGCTGTAAGGAGGCTCATATGAAGAGAATTATTGCTTTATTACTGTGTTTATGTATGGTATTTGCATTGGCTGCCTGCGGCAATGACACAAAAGACCCCACACAGCCCCAGGAAAAGCCTGGGACGAGCGAATCTCAGCCGGATGAAACAATGCCGGATGAGAGTACTCCGGACGACACAGAGCCCTCAGAGCCCTCTGAGGACACAATCCGTGAAAACGGAAGCCTGCCAGAAGATGAAGATGACCTGACCAACGCCGAAGTGAAGCATTATATCGGGAAAGTCATGCAGGCAATCATTAAGCTGGATACCGAAACAATGAATGAGCTCGCCAGCGATAACAGTGCTTACATGATTCAAGCCGTCAAGGATGATGAAGTATATCGCGCTGTATGGGAAAAGACCATTGGTCAGTCGGTATATCTGGAAGAAAGCGCAACCCTTGTGTATAAAGACCCTCAGTTTGTGTTTGCCAGCTGGCTGACCGACTTATATAAAGAGGGCGGCACTCTGAAGGCTGAGACCAAGGAGTATACCGAGGCTGAAATTACTGCCATTTTAGATAAGTACATTGAAAAGGCGCCTTATATTGCAGATGAATTAGATTTAGAAGATGACTTCGACATTGACATCGAAGACGGTAAAATCGTAATCGACTGCAATGAGTGTTTCGCCGAGACCCCTTGGGATGAGTTAAGTGATGTTTCCGTTCCTCACCCAACCGTACGTACCGGCGAAGACCTCGCACGTTTGGTTTTCGGTGCACACTGTGAAGTGTCTCTTGGCCTGGATTATATTAAGAAGGATGGCTTCACTATCTGGGAAGCCTTTGTGACCGAAGACCTCGGTAGCATTACTACCGCTTTTGATAAGGCTCCGTACAACATGAACGCCGAAATCACTGACACCACCAACCAGCTGATGGAAATCATCTATCAGACGTACTATAAAGACGCTGAAAAGTGTGCCAAGGTGCAGACCTGGATGGATGAGAACGTGATGATTCTGCGCGAAATGTCTACTGTGTACGTATATATTCCTGCTGAACTGGAAGATACGTATCCCTACTATTCCTTAACTGAGGAAGAAAAAGAGCAAATCAAGGATTTGAATCTCTATATTCGTGAAGCAGTCCATGCACACGAAGCAAATACTGATGATGAATTCTACCCGTTCTACCAGATTGTTGCACAAATGGCGCGTCTCGGTAAGATTGAGTGGATTTCAGAGGGAGGTCCGGCATGATAAAGAAAATTTTTGCTTTACTGCTGGCATGCTTAATGGTGTTTAGCCTTGTAGCATGCGGCGGAAACAACGGTGGCAACGGAGGCTCCGACAATAACGACGGCGGACTGCTGGACGGTATTATCGGTGGTCCAAAATTAAGTGATAAGCACGTCAATGAATCTCAGAAAATGGAGTTACTCCTGGAAGATGGAGATACCATTACTCCTAACGGCGAACTTCCCAATAACGAGGAAGATGTCAAAGGTATCGACCAGCGTTATTACTTCAATGAAGCAATCAACGCCGTCATTCAGCTTGATGAAGAGAAGATGAAGCTCTATCTGTGTGAAGAAGAGTACAATGCTCTAATGGAGCTGAAAAACAATAAGGAAGCATATGAGTTGTGGAAGTGCACGGTCGGTAACTTGACTTACATGCCTTCTGCCGGCTGTTGGTACGGCAGACCTATGCATCTGGTATACGCTCTTTGGTACGAAGACCAAGTCAAGGCCGGTGCAACCCTGAAAGCTGAAGTCGGCTTGCTGAGCTATGACGAACTGGTGAAAATCTACAACGAGTACTATGATAAAGTGCCTCTGGTTGTCGAATACTGCGGCGGTCCTGATGAATTCTATATGCAGGACGGCTACATTAAGTTCGAAATGGGTTCTCCGATGCTTGGTATGGGTGTGTCCGACCTTTCCGACCTCATGGAAGAGGATTTGTATTTCCCCGAAGATGACGGCGAAACCATTCACATGACTCGCTTCTGGGAGCTGGTGCTTGGTTGGACTGCAAACGACCCTGATTGGGGCAACTTCGATAAAATGTTTGAAGACGGCGAATATAAGCTGTTGGAAAGCTTCCAAAAGAAGGACTTGGATGCAGTAATTGCTATTGTAGACTCCGATGAGAAGGCTTGGGACGATGACTGGGCTGATGATAAGGAAGATTATGACAAGTTCATGAAGAATGAAGCAGCCAAAGCGGCTTTGCAGAAGTTTATGAATGAACACGTAACCTTCTACCGTACACACGAAGATGTGTATGTTGTTTGGACCGTTGACACCAACATCACATATGGCGATTTCAATTATTCTTTCGAGTGTGAAGCCGTCGAAGCAGAACGCACACTGTTGAAAAGTGCTGTATACTGCAACATCGATGACGCATATGGTGATGAATATCTTGGTTCCGAATGGGATAGCTTCATGAGTGAAATCATTGAGGCTGCCCAAGACCACGATGTATTCAAAGACGTTGTGTTTGATGAAGAATAAGAAGAACCCCCGAGGAATTCCTCGGGGGTTCGTTGTTTAGTAGTATGCACGGCGTCTTCGACTAAATAAGTAAAGACCAACGGCAACTCCGCAGAGGAGTAAGCCAATCACAGATAGCCCGTATGTATCCATGTGATAATGTGGCATTACCGTATTATCAGTGGCGTTATACCATGTAGTAATGGTGGCTACAGTTGCGCCGTTTGCCAAATCTCCGCCATTTTCAGGAATGATTTCCTTTCCATTGATGTCGCCTCGCAAAAATCCTAACGTATTGTCAACCATGACAACATTGAACGTCTGCTCAGAGCAGTCCTTGCTGAGATTGTTCACACCAACAGACAGAATGACAACACCCAATATTGCAACCGCAATCGCGATTGCAAGCAAAATTTTGCGATTTTGCATATCAATACTTCTTTCTGCAAAGGAAGCAGCCAAGGGTTGCAAACGCCAGCAATGCGATACCAATACCCATAGCGCCCCAAGAAGACATCAGATAACCGCCGACAATTTCATTGGTATGGGGATTATAAAATAAATCCTGCCACATACCAGGTTGCAACTCACCGACAGCCTCTGCGGCATTAACGGGGAAAACGTCTCCGCCGTTATAATAACCAACCAGGGTTACCTGTTCAGAAAGACCAACCTGCTCCGCCGTAAAACGCACCGTTTCGACGCCCTGAGCCAGGTTATAAGCACCAATGCTGATTCCTACTGCAGCGCCAATGAACAACAGCACAACAATCGTGATGTGCAACCATCTTTTTGTTAAAATTTCCACAACATATCCTCCAATTTATACCGCCTTAGCGGATTTTTTTGTACGAGGAAAGGTAAATGCGATGCAAGCCAGGGCCAGCGCAGCACTTACAAAATTCATTACGATATTGGTCATAAAGTGTTGCGCAATCATATTGGTGCTCGGATTATACCAAACCTTAACTGTTTCGCCGACTTTATAATGCTTAGAGGTCTCCATAACATTGTCAGGGATAATCAGCTTATCGCCGGCTTCTGCCTGCAAGCTTACTTCGCTTTTATTATTAATGCTGCCAGTGTGGACCGTATAAATTCCAGTTACGGTAAATTCAATGCACTCGTATCCGGCATTTAATGCACGAATCGAGTTTATACACAACAGCACCGCTAAAACAAGAAGCAAGCACATGCAAAATACATGTAATACTCGTCCTACCATAGACTTGTTTCTCCTTGCGTGGGTTTACCTAAAGTATGACTATGATACTCAGTTTTGTACACAAGTTCTTCCGAATGCCAGTATTCGTAGTGAAGCTTATCAACCCACTTCTTCATTGCGTCATATAAAAGCTTAACTTGCAATTCTACCGGTACCTCTCGCGGGATACACTCCCGAACAATCCGGTACGAATCAGACTTTTCGTAATACGCGATAATACCAATACCTTCTGGAACCTCATCCTGGATTTTTGTTGTTAAATCCTTGGGTACAACATAATAGTTGTGATGCCCATGGAAATTGTGCCCGTGTTTACTGTGAAAATCCTCAACAGTAATTTTCACTTCAAAGCATGTAATCCGCATGCCCACATCGTATTCATCTTGCCGGAATACACAATTCTTGCATGCTGCATTCGGACACGTTTCACCAGGAATTTTACATTCGCCGCGTGTAAACTTTTGGGAGATAGCAGCAATAATAACAGGGTCAAACTCAGAATAATGAATTAGTTTACATTTAGTTTTACAGTTAGTTTTACAATCTTCGAAACGGATGAAATCAACAATGCCGGTTGGAGTCCAAACCTCCTCGGCATAACGCGGTGTGCGCATGGCTGTAGGCATGTCCAGTCGAAAGTGGGCAAGTCCACGCTTAATCTTTTTGGTTAATTCTGTTTCCATTTGCTTTTTCCTTTCTGAAAATGCCAATGAGGCAAGTAATAGCGCTAAATACGTTGAAAACAACAGAAACATATGATTGTATTGCAAAATCATGAACAATCCAAAGAAGCAACGTACCAAAAATGAGCCACTTCAATTTTTTTACATCCGGTGTGTTCATACACAAAGTGTAAGATACAGCTGCAGCAATCGGTAACATGCCGAGCCAGCCGATGTTATTGAAAAGCAGGGTAGAGAGAATCGCCGCCAAACTAAGCAAAACTTGGGCAGTACGATTTAGTTTTGCATTATAGCTCAGCAAGTTTCGCACAACGCCAACAATATTAGCAATTAACCCGGGGATAGTACCCAAGAACATAGAAGCAACGCCCATTAGAGCAATTTGAATCGTTTGCCATATAAGAACTTGCCGGCGTGTTTTGAAAAGTCCCACACAAACCATAATCAGGGAACCCGCCAGCATGATGATATTTCCAATAATCAGATTCAACGTTCATCCTCCAATGCCAATGCATCGCCCGGAAGACGCTCACTGATGATGTCATCGCAGTACACAACACGGTGATAGGGGAATGTGTCAGCCACAAGATATTGTGCCTCTTCGTCTGGTACATACGAACATATTGCGATTACCTTATTTAGGTCCAAGCCTAAGGTAGGTAATGTATCCTTGATAAAATCCTGAATACTTTGCTGATAATGAGTCGCGTTGGCTTGCCGGAATCTCCATTCCACAGGCACAAAAACATCAACGCCGATATAACCGGCACAATCTTTGAAATAGTCCGCTTGAATGCCCATATAAGAGCCCATGTCAATTACAACAAAGTCATCAGGAGCATGTACACAAGCATATTCGGAGAAGAATCCGAGAAAATCAAATTCCAGTTCGGAAAACTCCCATTGGTCCAGTCGGCGGAGTTCCTCGCCAAACTGCTGATTAAAACGTTTATTCTCTTGGCTGTACCAAGCATCATCGTACATGGCGATTACCTCCCATCTTTTTCGTGACCTCACGAAAATGATATTTCCTGTATAATAATGACTTTAACATACATGTCATGCATGATGTGCACTAATATGGCATTATTAATATGAGGAGTTATCCTCATCACTCGTATCCACTCCCCATTGGGGATAGCGCCATTCTATATAGAATGAGATTCAAGAAGGAGGTTTTTAGTTGCAAATCCAAGAAATTACTTTACTTACTTCAAACGAGTATAAAGCTCTTCGTCCGTTAATTCCCGTGATTAAGCAATCATGGTGGTTGAAAGATTACTCAAAACACGAATGTCCATATATCGTATCCTTTTTGGACGCCGATATTTTTGATTGGGCAATGCCGCAAGGCGAGCGTTTTGTCAGACCCGCGTTACGTATTACTGATGCCCAGGTAAAGCCCGGGGACAAGATGACAATTTTTGCATATCAATGGACCGTGTTACAAACAGAAAAGAACGTGACATTGGTTTTGTGTGACGATGTGGTCACTGCCCGTATTTACGATAAAGCTTCTCGCAGTTATGAATCATCTGATATCAAAAAATGGTTGGAAGGTTGGCTTGCAAAACGCCAAAAGACCGCGGATGAAAAGAAATATGCACGTTATAAATGCATGAATCGCATCGGTTTACAATATCTTTGCAGTGATTTTCTGCGTTACTGGCTTACACCGATGGCACTCTTGCTACCAATTGCTATTGTTTTCTTTTGCTATTCACAAGGATTGCCATCATTTGAGGGAACGCCGGCATGGATGCTGAATACGTTGCAAATGGTCTGCATGGTTATGTATGGCGTCATTTTGTTGACGTCATTATTGACTACGTTGTTCGTCGTTTTGAGTCCACACCAGGATACCGGATTCAGACATATTCTGAACACAATTTGGTTGATTGCAATTCTCGTGCTTTACTGGAATCCTGTAACACCACACGACTTTACTACGTTAATTTCGGTGGCTGCACTGGCGGCAATTAACCACAGATATCTACAAAAAATCAAATATCATTCATGAGGAGGTAACGTTATGAAAAAAGTGTTATCTATTCTGTTAGTTCTGACAATGGTCTTTAGCCTGGCAGGCTGTGGAGCATCCACGGCACCCGGCGAAGCATTAAACGGTGCCGGCGGTATCAAGGGCGATGCCATGTTTGATGGCGCCGTCGATGGCGATATTGGTGCAATGGCACCAGAAGCAGCACCCGGTGAACCCGGTGGTGACGTGATTGATGTGCCCGAGCAAAAACCGCAATATCAGTCCGGTACCTTAACAGCAGGCGAATGGAGTGACTTGGAGAACCTGGAGTTCTGGACCAAGCTGCTGAATCGTAATGATTGGTATCAGCTGATGGAAGAGAGAAATCTATTCGCCAATAAAGTGGTAAAGGTCACCGCCAAGTACGAAAGCGATATGTATAAAGATGGTGTGCGTGCATTCAATACCGTTGTGCAGCTACTGAATGCAAATAATGAAGTTCTGTACACAGCACGTACCAATATGCAGGGAGAAGCTTATCTGTTCTATAACCTGCAGAACAATAAAGAGGAGGCTGTTGCCATTAAGATTGGCGACACCGTCACGCAGCTGGAAGGGAAGACTGAGCTTGAAGTAATGGTCGAAAAGGGCGACTTTGTACCTGAGCTCGATATTATGCTGATGGTAGATACGACAGGCTCCATGTCCGATGAGCTGACTTATCTGCAAAAGGAACTGGAAGATGTGTTAACGCGTTCCGCTGCCAGCGGCAATGGTTATGCCGTCAGACTCAGCGTCAACTTCTACCGCGATGAAGACGATGATTACGTTGTGCGTGAATTTGATTTTACCGATAAAATAGACGACGCCATTACACAGTTAAATGCACAGCGCACTGACGGTGGTGGCGATTATCCTGAAGCTGTACACAAAGCTCTGGATAGCATTCTGCAAAACCATGAATGGAGAGACGGAGCTGTTAAGCTTTGCTTCTTCGTGCTGGATGCGCCTCCTCACAGTGAAAGTGAAATTAAGGGCATTAATGCGCAGATGACCAAAACTGTGAAGGCACTGGCTGCCGAAGGTGTTCGCCTCATTCCAATCGCATCTTCCGGCGTCAACACCGAAACGGAGTTCCTGCTGCGCAGCTGGGCGGCCATGACTGGCGGCACATATACGTTCTTAACGGACCACTCCGGCGTCGGCAATGACCACCTGGAACCCACCATTGGTGATTATGAAGTCGAGAAGCTCAACGACTTAATGATTCGCTTGATTCAGCAGTATTGCGGCATTGTGGAATCTTCTTTGGATACTCAGCAGTAAAATGCCCGCAGAACCCTCTGGAAGCCCCGTAGAGCGATTTTACGCCACGAGGCGACCAAGTTCCCACTAAAATCAAAGACTCGCTTAAAACGCGTTAAAACGCCTCACAGAGGCATCATAAGGAGGACCGAATATGACCACCATGTTAACGGTGGGTCTGACATATTTCGGAATTCCAATTCTGATGCTTTTGGTGGGAGCGCTCATGACAAAATACCCGCCAAAGAAAAAGAATCTTTGGTATGGGTACCGCACATTTTTCGCTATGCGCAGTGAAGAAGCATTTCAGTTTGCGCAGTCATTTATTACGCCGCCAGTGTTGTGGATGGGTATCATATCCACAATCATGTCACTGGTCCTGGTTTCGTTAACAATCTTCAATAACCCGGCACATCTTGAAGCGGTTGGCTGGACGCTGTGTATATTTTACGCAGCAACACTTTTCGCTCTCATCATTACAACGGAATTGGCTTTGTTCTCGAAATTTGTTCACCCATACAGAGAAGACCTAATGTAAGAGAAACACCCCTGTCAATCAGGGGTGTTTCTGTGTCAAAACGGCGGCGAGTGATACAAAATACCAGTTCGCCGCCACTTTGGTTACCATTCATCCGTAATTGTCGACGCGGAGATGCCCCAGGCTCGCTGTAATTTGTTTCCCTCGTGAAAACGTAGCACCGCGGAAACCAAGATGTATCGTAAAACAATTTGCACGCGTTCAATGTCCCGAGTTTCCAATTCATACACACCAATTTCCACAAAGTCATCATCTTCGTTATGCCCCGAAACTACAAACATGCATTTACCATCGTCCCGCATCATCAGGTCTACAATCGGTGTGTACCAATCCAGTGCAGTTGCGCGTAGAGTTGTGTACACGTCATCATTGCGAACCACATCCATATGTGAAATATGAAAGCCCATAGATTCGCGAAATGTCTGCCGGAATTCATGCCGACATTGCTCAAAGAAATCATGTTTCTGCATATAAACCTCCGAAAAATATGCAGATTTGGCAAAATGTATATGCCAAAACGCTGCATAATACGTAAAATTGGTATAACATACCTTGACAAATCAAGATTCTCATGATATAATTATGGTATCCGAGAGGAAGGAGATTTATGCAATGCAGAACCATTTAACAAATGAAGCTCTGATTGAGCGATTTAATCATATTATGGAGTGGGTCAATAAGCTCACTGGTGTCCGCATTAACACCGGTGCAAGGCTGGAAGAAGCTTACTCCGTGCAGAACGACTGCCTGAGGCTGTTGAACGACATCAAAGACAATGAGCTAACGTCTTTCATGGTTGCACCTATCCTGGAGCACTACCTGACGTTGCTGCGTCCTGCGATTGTCATCCCTGTGGATGAGTTACTGGCCGGCAAGCGTGATAAGTGGGATGAAGTCGCAGAGTTGGTCACAGATTTGGCTGAGCATCCTGTGCGTAACCAGTGGGCAGCAAAGGCTGAGATATTCCGTCAAATTGCAGAGTCCGCCGGTTATACGTTTGAGCGCAGCGATTATCGTGATTTGGCTATCATCGCGCCAATTGTCGCAAATGCGCTAACCACGTTCGACACGTCCCATTACATCCGGACGATTTACAAGGTCCGCGAAGGTGAATTTTCCATGCAGAGCCCGATTTTGCTGGATGAAATTCATATCTTCCAGGACATTGCCGATGCCGTGCAGCTCTACGAGCGCATCCCCGTGCCTGCTTTCATTGGCTTTTTCGGCTTGGAGAAGACCTACGGTCAAACCAACAACGTGTTCGAGGACTGGCGATACGGTCGTAACGCGCGTAAGAACAACGTGATGAGGAATGGAATGACCGAAGAAGAATACAACGCCACGATTGATGAGCATAGCCGCAAGGTATACTGCATCATCCGCGATGGCGGAAGCATGTGGGTATTTGAGCCTCCTGTCCACACCTCTCACAATGAGTGTACTCAGAGCAACGGCAGTTTTACCAACTTCTATGGTCACCGCTCCACCTACGCACCCATCCAGATTTTCTGGGATGCTTTTGCTGGTGCTGCCGAAACCACTGCGCTGGTGCCCTACAAGCCCCGCAAGTGGTCCCTGAAGGAAATCATGGACGAAGACCAGAAGGTTTGGTTGCCCATTTTCTTCAACACAGTCAAGAATAAATTCTTTGACGATGTGGAGCCGAAGTCTGAGCCAGCTCTGCTGATTAAGGAAACCCAGGTTACCCTACAGCTGACTGGCGCCGAGCAGAATACCAACCTGCCGGCAGTTGTCCAGAGTCAAGTGATGCTGCCCAGCATGGAAGACCTGTTCAGCAGGGAAGAGATGATTGATGAGAACGGTCGTTCCGGCGTGTTTATTGGTGAGCGTGAGCGTCTCTGCTACAAGGGTGCGCTGGAGATGTTGAACTGGCTGGGAATTACCGCGGATGACATCGCGGATGCTCCTATTGGTTTCTTTTGCTTGCGTGCCACTAAGGATGCAATCCATGACATGGAAGAGCAGACTGTTGCCGCGTACTACAAGGTGCTGCGTGAAAGACTGCCTGAATTCTGGAAGGTTGAGGCACCTAAGGCATACAAGTGGTTCCAGGATAAGCTGGATTCTATGCACAGCCAGCTTGTGACCGACATTAATGACGGTCGAACGCCCGCACAGATTCATGTGCACAAGAGACCTATTCTGGATGAAAACGGCGAGCCTATGTTCCGCAAGAAGTACAGCTGGCGTGAAGAAACCGTTCAGGTAACCGATGAAACCGACATTGAGCTGGGCAAGGTTGCGTATGGTCGAATCACCTACATGCATCCCTACCAGTGGTTCTCTTCCGCAAGCTTGATGGATAAGCGCCCGCCGGCTACTGTATCCATCTACTGCAAGACTCCCGAAGAGGTAGCCCATATGCTGCATTGCGCGGTCGAGGACTTGCCTCTGCCGATTCGCTACATGCAGTATGCTGACGCTTTCTGCGACAGACACGCGCGAATCTGCACCGACGTGCACCTGATTTATAACAAGTCTGACTTCAAAAAGACTTTCCCGACATTCTGAGAATGAGCCCCGCTTCGGCGGGGCAATTCCAAAGGAGGACATGATGACCCCTGCACAAATTAAAGAGTTGCGCGACCGCACCGGTTGCGATTTACGCACCTGTAAAGCTGCATGGCAGTACGCCGAAGAGCGAAATGGTGGACTGCAAATGGCGATTGCTTACTGTAAAGCAAAAAGCCTTGCTGTGTATACCAATTGCAGCTTTGATGAAAGAGTAAAGAGATTTTTGGATAACATGTAACGAGGTTTTCTCATGAGTGAATTATATACAACCCGACTGCCCGATAAGATGGGCGAATTGGTCATTGCGTTCAACGGCGATGCAATGGATACCACCGAACGTTGTGCACGAATGCTGTGCCAATACCTGCGCACTCCGGAGCAGGTTGCATTTGACCAGCTGTCCAATATATTGAAGGATTTGAGCTGGCTGCCGGAGAAAACTATCACTATGGTGATATATAACTACGAAAAGCTGCTGATGCTTTCCCGGGATGACGTAGCTGATTTCCGTCAGTTACTGAGTGATGTGACAAAGTATTGGAATCAAAATGGCAAAAAGAATGTCGACATTGTCGTCATCGAAGATTCCGCGGTTTGGTCTCAAATGATGGGCTCCGCGGCACTGTATCCCGTCATGAATGCAGAATGGAATAAAGAAAAGCCCAGATATTCCGTTTCTTTGCCTGTGCTTCGCTGGGATAAGAAAGAGCTGGTGCTGGCATATTGGATTGCCGCCAGAGGTACCATCGATGAAGAGGCGGGAGAATCTCCGCGCCCCCAGATGTGGTGCACAGCCAACATGTTGGATAATGATATAGTATCTCAGTATCATTGCTCAGACCGTGAATTCTGTAATATGAGTGCAAATGCAAACATCAGCTGGGAATTCAAGCGTGATATTGAGCCGCTGTCCAAGGCTTGGTGGAATACTACGTGGACACTGCTGAGCATGGTGCGCATGTATTATCTCCGTGATAAGGTTGTGCACATGCACCTGTATCAGGAATATCTGCAGAGACTCCTGGACGCAACCCCTGAGGATTTACAGCCGCTATATCAACAACTGAGTATGTGAGGGATTTCTATGGAAAAGACAGTACAAGTCACAGTGGATATCAATATCGCCCGCAAAGCGCTTGGTCTTGCCGGCTTTTGGAAAATCGCCGAATCCGGTACCGATGACGAAGTGTTTCAGCGTGTGCTGGACATGATGAAGAGTTATGGCGCCACAACAGAAATTCGCGATGATATGATTTCTGAGGACGCTGCAAGCTTGCTGAC
>JAEIGA010008917.1_pt1 | contig 15169 bp, 19 predicted proteins | sample 9270691 | NCBI WGS metagenome assembly JAEIGA01 (sample SAMN17057246, study PRJNA624740) | gut metagenome | biome: biome; isolation source: fecal sample | host: Bos grunniens | place: China: Xizang | collected 2019
GTCTCCCCGGTGCCCCATTTTTTCGCTGAATGGGGGGAGTCCGCTACACTTTTAATAATTTGTGTTTCTTATGATTTCACCATTTTCGCCATAAAGACAACGACCCGGAACACGTCTCGGGTCTCGTTCTCTGTTGTGGCACGTCTGGCATTCGAGCTTGAAGTTCTTAGGGTTGAGTGCTATCTCTGGATCGTTGCAGGTGATGTCATCAATCCATATTTTATGGTGCACTATCTTCCCAGGCTCATCATGGCACACCTCACACAGCCCGCCGTCTATAGCACATCGGTAGTCTATGTATGCACGCCTTGCCCTCTGCCAGGTCTTGGTCTTATAGAATTGTTTCTGGGTCAGCACTCCATCGCCTCCCAGTCTACGCATAATAAAAAAGACCAGGCCTCTCGACCCAGTCTTTCACAATACCATTATAGCACTATAGTATATTCGGTTCTATTCGGATTTTGAGAAATTGAATTTTCATAACTTTTTTGACCTATTAGACAGAAAGACAGACAAGACAACAAAACCTTTATAATTATTAAAATAACGCTATAAACTATATACATATACTATATTCTGCCTCATTCTATACTTTCTCATCCTTTAACGTCTTTCTGTCTAGTTGTCTAATATACTATTTATATTATTATAAAAGTATTATAAATATAATAATAATATAGAAAAAGGCTGTTTAGACTATGGAAAAAGTTTAAGACAGAATTAGACAGACATTAGACAGGCGCGCTTTAATGTCTTAAAGTTTGTCTAAACGGGACGCATCCCGGACCCCAGATTAGACAGACCTGGGCGGTCTGTCCAGCTTGTCTAAAATCCTGTCTATTAAATTTTGCAACTTTTTAAGCAAAAAAGTCCGGAGGCATAACGCCCCCGGCTTTCTCTGTTTATGTGGTTTTACTTTGCGATGACGCCGTTGGCCATGATGTACTGGTACTGCTGCGCAGGGCTCCAGGTGTTTACATACACGTCGCCGCTCTCACTCGATCCGCTAATCTGCAGAAAACCGTTATAGTGCGCTGCCGCTCCGTCGACCTTGCCCACCAGGTTCGCAGGCAGTCGTCTCGTCGTGCTCAGCTTCGCACCCAGCGAGCCCAGAAGCACGTTACCGGATTTCAGCGTCTTGGTCGGAATGTTGAAAGATACGAAATAATAGTCCGGAAACTCCAGAACGTAGCAGCTCGGTACCATTGTGCTGTCGAGGTCGTTCTTGATATTGGCCGCCAGAGAGAAGTCCCTAAAAATCGGATAGGGCACCGGAACCGTGCTATCTGTGAAGGTTCTTTTATAACCCTCATACAGGCAGAGGTTTTTGCCCGTTGCGGTTCTCGTGGTTCCCGCGCCTGCTGCACACACCAGCATTACGTTGGAGTAGTCGTCCATGCCGTCGGGGCAGATAAACGAGAATTTGTATTCCTTTTCGGCTCCGCTCCAGACCTCGCCGTAGTTGGTGTAGAGCGTGGTCTCATCGGTGCCACGGAGCACAAAATACGAGTCCTTAGACTCGACTTTGCCCGTGAAGCAGCAGGTGTACATCTTGCCGGGAATCATCGGCTTAGACAGACGATACACGCCCATCGTGTACAGGGTGGACTGGGACAGCGAGACGACCTTGTGCGAATCGAGAACGAGGTTCCCGCCATTGTTCTCAATCATAGGGAAGGGCAGTCGTGCCACCAGCACCGCGTCGCTCATATACTCCTCGTCTACATCATAGAAGAAGTTCGGCGTGTACTGCTCGTACTGGATGGTCTGGTAGCGCGTGTCATTCTTCTTCTGCAGGAACATGGCGACGTGGTCGATGTGCATAAACGCATTCTCGTGGAAGTCGCCGGTAGTCTCCGGCCAGCTGTAGAATACCAGGTCACCCGGCTCGATGTTTGAGAAATCCGCAGCGGGCTCGAAGGTGTAGCCGTTCTCATAGAGCCACTTTGCCATCGTGTTCGCGTTGCGGCATTCATACGGGTTAAACTTATCGAAGAAAAGCGGGTCCGGCACGTTGTCCGCCTTGCCTGCGTACTTAGAATTATCAAACGTTACACCACGGATGAGCAGATTCTGGAAGGAGCTGCAGTCCAGCTGCCACTTTCCGCCCACCTGCTGGGTGGTTGCGTCGTATGCCGTGTAGTCGTTACCGTATACCAGCTTGTCGAAGTTGTCGGTGTACGTCTTGCACACGTCTACAATTTTCTGGATAAAGCCCTCGCTGTTGTGGATGTTCGAGACCTCGAGAATTTTATCGAGCTGTGCCCGCAGGTCATCGGACAGCTTCGCGCTCGTGATGCTCTTGTCCTGCACCGTGGTGGTAGCCTCGGGATGGTTGTCCAGCCATGCGGTGACGGTGGCCTGCACCTGGTCCTGGTTCATAGCGTACCACACCTCGGTGATGTTCTCGATCATGTTCTCCAGCTTCTTGTAGCTGTAGACCTCGCCCTGGGTGTCCTCGAAAACGTAGTCGAGCGGGCGCTTGCGGGGCTTGACGGGGATCTCCACCAGCTCCACGACCTTGAAGGTGCTGCCGTCATATACGCCGACGTGCGCCTGGATGCGCAGCGGGTCCTGCAGCAGGGAGTTGGGCACCGCTACACTGATAACGCCACCGGTCAGAGAGGCCTGGCGGACGATGGCGCGGTCCATGTTCGCGTTGGAGAAGTGCACCTCGGGAGCGGCGGACAGGTTCAGACCGGCCACGCGCAGCACCTGGCCGACGTCCCACTGAGTGAGGCTGTCAGTCACATATCTGCCATACGCGGAAAAATTCGCCGTAATCATATATTTATACCTCCTCATTTACAAAATAAAAAAGACCAGACTTTGCTCCGTCTGGTCTTTCACAATACTATTATACTGCTGCTGCGGGTTCGATTCTATTCGGATTTTTGAGCTTTACCTGCACATTATAGCGGCCGATCCACTTGACACGGCCGCAGGCCTGGCACTTGTCACGCTTGAAACCGCAGTCCTCACGCTCCACGATGTGGTCGTCCTCGAAGGTTCTGGCGCACTTGCCACATAATACGATTTGCATTATTTACTCGTCTCCTCTCAATTTCAGCAGGGCCTTACCATGAATGTCATGGACCGACACCCAGCTATAATTCATTTTGACACAGATGGCCTCCCACTTGAGGCCCTCGATGTATCTGTACCGCATCAGCATACGCGCTCTCGGGTCGAGCGACTCGATGGCCGTCTCGATGGCGAGCTGCTCAGCGGCCAGCTCCTCCAGCTTTTCCCGGTAGCGCTGCTGCAGCTCGATGTGGTGCAGAGCCAGGTCCTCCACGGGGTTGCCCTCGTGGCTGCCTCCGCCAGGCTGGCTGTGCAGCTGCGGGATTTTCGGGTAATACAGAGCGGTTTCAATCTCTTCCAGTTGGTGGCGGAGTTGCTCCCGCTCGCGTTTAATAGTTTGGTAGTGTCTTAGCTTTTCTTTTGTCACTCGGGTCTCTCCTCCGTTTATTTCTTTTTGCACCTCTGCTGTGCTTTCGCCCAGAGGCTCTGTAGGCGCCGGTCCGCAGGTGCGACGACCTCCTTGGCGCAGATGCCGACATAGGGACAGCCGCCACGCTTGCCCAGGTCGACGCCGTAGGTCGCGCCGGAGCGGATGAGGCACTCGCGCAGCATACAGTTGTTTTGTTCCTCTGCATCTCGGTCACAGTACTGGCAAGCGAAGTTTACAGCGTATCCCGCCAACACCGTCATATCAGACACGTCGACGAGCACCTGCGAATTGCGGTAGGCAAAGTCGATGTGCTTCTTGTAGTCAATCGCGATTTGCTTGCGCTCCATGTTCGTCTTGAGGTTGAGCAGCTCGTCCGGGGTCATCTTCTCGGTCTCGATGATCAGATACGACCTGATGCCGTTGTACGCCATGCGGAGCTGCTTGCTTTTCTCCATCGGATCGTCCAGAAACTCGCCCAGCTTCTGCATGAGGAACATACCAAATAACAACCTCTCTCTTTTCTTTGCGTTCATCCCTTGCCCTCCATATGTTTTATCTCCACTTTAATCATTCTTGAGGAAACTGCCGCGCCAAGTACGTAAGTAACAATTTGCTCGTAGGTAGTCAGCGTTTCTGGGTTGCAGATTACAACGTACACCAAAAACATCGCCATCGAGATTCCGAAAGTGGTAAAGGCGACGCATAGCATATAAACCAACGCGCATTTCAGTTTATCCATCGCTACCCCTCCAGCTCAATCAGAAAAGCAATATTGCAGGCGAGGTGCCACAGATGCGGCAGGCCGCTCTCCTCGTCCTTGCCACCCGGCTCGTCCAGGTAGGCCATAAGGTGACGGCAGGCCGCGTCTCTGTAGCGCTGCGGCTCGACTCTGCGCCAGTTCTCCGGGTCTCCGTACTTAGCGCAGCCGTACTCTCGGATTTTAGCCACTGCCCAGACCAGGCTGCGAGGCACGAGAGTGGGTCGGGGCTTGCCTGCGTCGGCTTTCGCCTCCTGCTTGTTCGCGGGCTGCGGCTCCTCGTCGTCAAGGACCTCGAAGCCGATGAGCTCGCAGGCCTGGCGGATGTAGTCCTTGCTCTTGCCGATCTCGTCGCAGCTTCGCCACGGGTTCGATGGCTGGATGCAGTTACCAGCCAGCTCGCAGCTGAGGCATTCCCTCGACTTAGGGCTGCAGAAATACTTATCCACAGCATACCAGCTGTCGAACGAGTGACCCGTCGCTTTTTCTCTGAATCTCATCTCGGGCCCTCCTGGCAAGGTTTCATCTCGTGACATCTGCCGCCATGGTAGACGCACATCGGCACAAGGAAGGGCGCAAACTCCTTGCGGACCTTGGTGACCTCATTGCACATCATCTTAACGACCTCGCGCGTCTCCTCGCTTGCCTGCTTGCAGAGTCTTTTATTTGCGAGGGTCAGCAGCGCCTCACCGTTCACGTCCAGGATCATGGTGACCGGAGCGTCCTGCGGTGCTTTGGTACGGTCGTAGTCGCTCTGGCGGTCATTACGCTGGCTCTTGACATACGGCTGCACGCCGACGTGATGGCGCACCAGGTGCACGCTCACCCAGCTCGGGATGTCCTCGAGCAGGAAAGAGAAATGCAGGTAGCGGATCGGGCTGTGTCGCGCTTCCAGAATTTTGACCATCCATTCTGCATCCGGCGGAGTGATGGGCTGCTTGCCCACAGTCACCAGCGCGCGGCGCTTGACTCCCATCCAGTCCTGCTCGGTCGGGTAGCTCAATAATGTTACTTTCATTTACTTCTCCTTGCGCACAGCGCTTTCCGCGAGACTATACAGGGCCGCGGCGATGGCCCACGCCGGGTCCTTATAATAAAACGCCACGACTAAAAGAATTAACTCGATAATCTCATCAATAAACATTTCTAACCTCTTTATAACGTCGTTATAACTTCAAAACGTCCAGGCGCAGCGCCTCGATGGCTGCGTCTTGTCCTGCGTCCTTTGCCTTGAGCGACCGCAGCACGCGCTCGTCGTGTGTACCTTCGAGCATGAGATGGTAAACACGGCAGACGTGTTTCTGCCCCGGTCGGTTTAGGCGTTCATTTGCCTGCTGGTACAGCTCCAGGCTCCACGGCAGGCCGTACCATGCGATAACGTGCCCACCGTCCTGGAGGTTGAGACCGTGCCCGATGCTCGCCGGGTGAGCCAGCGCCACGGGAATCTCGCCGCGGTTCCATGCGTCCATGTCCTCCGGCGTGTCGAGCATCCTGCAGGGCTTGATTTTCTGCATGATGCGGTCGCGGTCCGACTTGTAGCTGTAGAGCACCAGCATGGGCTCGCCGTTTGCGGCTTCGACCATCTCCTCCAGCGCCTCCAGCTTGATGTCGTGGATGACGTGCACGCCGCCGTCCATGTCATAGACTGCGCCGTTTGCAAACTGCAGCAGCTTATTGGTCAGAGCCGCCGCTGTGCCTGCTACGATCTCACCGTCCGCGTCCAGACACTCCAGCACCTTGTCCCGCTCGAATTGTTTATACTTCTTGAGCAGATGCGGGTGCGGCTGGAGTAGTACGTCCTCATATTCTTGCCCAGGCAGCACGATGACGTCCTCCTTGCGGACGCTCATGCAGATGTCTGATAGCTTGGCGTAGACCTCCGCCTCGGCGCCCTCTTTCGGTTTGTACTTGTACACGATGTGGCCGTTCATCTTGTCCGGCACGAGATACCGCGCACGGAATGCGGACAGCGTGCGCCCGAGTCGTTCGCCCTGGTCAAGCAGATAGGTCTCCGGGTAGAGGTCCTCTATACCGTTCGGCCTCGGTGTGCCGGTCAGTCCGATGATGCGACGGATGCGTCCGCGGACCCGCCGCAGCGCCCTCCAGCGCTTCGCTGTGGAGCTTTTGAAGCTGGAGAGCTCATCTATTACCACGATAGGAAACGGCCAGCGTGAGCCTAAATATTCGACCAGCCAGAGCACATTTTCGCGGTTGATGACGTAGATGTCAGCATCCGCGGCCAGCGCGTCGGTGCGGTGCTTGGTCGTGCCCATGACCTTCGAGACGCGCAGGTGCCGCAGGTGCTCCCACTTGTCCGCCTCCTTGGTCCAGGTGTTCTCCGCTACACGTTTCGGGGCGATGACCAGCACCGGCCCCTCCTCCATGCAGTCATGGAGCAGCAGGTCGATGGCGGTCAGCGTGGTCACGGTCTTGCCGCTGCCCATGCCCCAGAACAGTGCGCAGGCAGGTCGGTCGATGATCCAGCGGATGCCCGCCTCCTGGTGAGGGTAGGGTGTGAAGTTCATTTGGCCACCCCCAGCAGCTCGAGCTCTCCCTCGAGAATGTCGATGTCGGTCTTTGTCCAGATGTAGATATGACGAAAGCCCAGCTTAAACAGTGTAGTTTTCCACCAGCTCTGCATGGGTGAGACCCTACCGCCGCGGCGCTTGAGCTCCACGAAAATGATGCGACCGCCAGGCAGTAGGACGATGCGGTCGGGCACGCCAGACCAGCCAGGGCAGACCCACTTGAGGCAGAGGCCGCCGCGGCGCTTGACCATACGGCCGAGCGCCCGCTCGATATCTTTCTCAAGTTCCGCCATTCTCTTTCCCTCTCTTTCTGCGCTCGACCTGCGACACGAGGCCCTCGTATTTTCTCCACCGCTCCACGGTGTGGACGTGGACGCGCAGCTCCCGCGCGATGGCTCGGTCGCTCATGCCCTCGTCGTATAACGACTGCATGGCGTTAAAGAAACTTTTGTCCAAACCGTGGCCCCGTTTCTCACGGAAAGCAACGTCGCGGACTAAATTGAGCCTCCGGTCGGATATGTCGCCGCGCTCCTCCCAGCGGGTGCAGTCCACACCTGCGGGACAGCCGCGCCGCTCGCCGGTGATGATATAAAAGTCGCAGGTGTTGGAGCCGTAGGCGTAATAGTGGCAGGTCCTACATTTTTCATCGCGTTCGTCCTGCCTGCGCTTTAGCCATTCCATTGCTCCGCCGCCTCCAGTCTGCGCTCAAAATACCGCTGCTGCCCGTAGTTCTTGAATGTGCGGCGTGCGTTGCCCTTGCCACGCCACTCGGGCAGCTTGGCCATGACGTCGCGCAGCTCCTTGCTGGCGTAGCGGTCGAATTTGTCCGGGTTCTGGCCGAGCGCCTCAGCCCACAGCTCCAGCGTGCAGACGGTCGTGCGTCTGACGGTGCCGACGGTGTCCGTCTCCAGCCACTGCCTGCGGGTGTACAGGTCGAGGTCGTCCCAGCCCTCCGGCAGCAGTCGGTCGAGATAGGCGGCCACGATACCGACGCGGGGATTTTCTTCCTCGTAGGTCTCCTGCACCTCTCGGGCGATGCGCTCCAGGTCTTTGGATAGGTACAGCGGCTCGCCTGCCTTGAACAGCTCCACCGCTTCGGCCCAGATGAGCGCCACCGTTTCGGGGGTCAGCTCCTCCCACATATCACGCGCAGGATCGTCGGGCGTGTCCACGACCCAGAAACGTCGGTTTCCGGTCATGTCCCTCAAAAACTGCGACTCGTTCGTAGTGCCGATAAAAATGCACTGTCTGGGAAACTCCTGCAGGCGTCGACCATACGCAGGGCGGAATCGGTCGCTGGTCTTAGAGATAAACAGCTTGATGGTCTCCGCCTCTGCTTTCCTCATGCCCGCAAGCTCGCCCACCTCGACGAGCCAGACGCCGAGCACCTGCTCGTAGGCCTCTTTGCCCTGCATGGTGGTGAAGGTATCAGAAAACCACTTGCCGCCCAGCTTGGCGATGAGGGCGGACTTACCCAGACCCTGGCGGCCTCTCAGCGTGAGCATATAATCGAATTTACAGCCTGGGCGGTAGATACGGGATACCGCAGCGACCAGCGACTTGCGCGTGACCGCTCTGGTGTATGCGTTGTCCTCCGCACCCAGGTAGTCGACGAGCAGCGTCTCCACTCTGGGCACGCCGTCCCATGCGCAGCTGTCGAGGTACTCACGGACCGGGTGGAAAGCGTTTTGCTTCGCCACCACGTTGACCGCGTCGAAAATGCGATCCTTACCAGATAGACCGTACACTCTTTCGAGGTAATAGCGCAGGCTCGCGTCGTCGCTGTCCGTCCACTGCCGGGGTTCCTTTACGGTGTCCCAGGGCAGACTGCTCTGCGTGATGATGTTGTGCTCCATCTCGTTGAGAGCCAGACGTCCGGTCAGCTTCGGGTCGTGTGTCAGAATAATGACCACGTTCTCGATGGTCTGGGCGATGACGCCCTTGTCGGTGAGCTTGAGCTTGTCCTTCCAGTCAGCATCCTCCGGCAGCTCGGCGAAGTCCTCCGCCGCCTGCGCCATGCGGTCATTTACGACCTGCACCTTGACGCGCTTGTCCTCTGCAGCCATGTGCGACATCGCTTTATAGCTGGGGCGATTATTCGCCGCAGTGTCCGGCGCGATGTCTGCGTCCAGCTCGTGGTAGAGGTGCAGCCGCACCAGGTCCCAGGCGTTGCACAGCTGCCCGCTCGCGGGATCGGTGGCGTGATGCGAGAAGCTGAATTTGTCCTCGTAGATGACCACGCCCGCCGCTGTGCTGCCCTCGGTGTAGGTGTAGCGGTTCGGCTCGTCACAGGGCGTGTATACAGGGATAAACGCCTCAATGGCCTCCTGGATGGTATAGGCTCGGCAGAATGCGCCCACGATGCCGCTCTTGGTCACGGGGTCGCTCTGCTTCTGTGCAGACTTGCGGACGATGTCAGCCACGCGGCTGCTCATCGGCCAGCTCGACACGTCGCGCCAGTCGTGGTACGTCGCCAGCACCTCGTCGGGCTCCAGCAGCGGCGCGTCGATGTAGTCGAAAACATACTCGCCGTCCTGGCTCGTGCTCGGCCAGTACATCATGCGCTGCGGCTGGTAGCTGGTGTCGTCAAACTTGTCGATGCCGAGCGTGTGCGCCACTCTGCGCCCGATGGCCTGGTACTCGTCCGGTGTTACCGTGCGAGCCAGCGGCACTACGAGACGCAGGCGGGGCTTTTCACTCGTGTGCTTATGCGTCGAGTAGACTGCTGCGGCGTGGCCGTACAGCAGGCCCCAGTCGTCCCACAGCTCCGCGTCGGCGAAGTCCGCGTCGAGGCAGAGGACGGAGCGGTGGCGGATGTCTGAGCGGCTGCCGTTGTTACAGTAGCCGCCGACGAAGCCGCCGCAGTCCTTGATTTCACTCTGCTGCCCGCGCCCCATGGCTTTATACTCTGCCACCGTCTCGGGTGTGCGGGTGGTAGTCTCCAGCCGCTGCAGCAGCTCGGACCACTGCATCGGCTTATTTTTCCAGGTTTTCGTCTTGCGTGAGTTGCCCAGGGCGATGTCCAGCGCCTTGTCATATTGGACGGTCATAAAGTCGCCCCTCCTTTGGTTTTAGTGTTTTCACAGCATCCAGTCGTCGTCCTCGTGGTACTTCTCGCAGATGTCCACGATGTGCTCGCAGAGCTGCGCAGGGATGCGGGCACGATCCGGGCCTCTGAGCTTTTGCGTTCCCGCGTGCGCTCCTCTCGGTGAGGCTTCGTGGCACGGGTCTCCGTTCTTACACATCGGTTTGAAATCCGGCGCCGGATGGTTTGTCCAGATGTCCGTCGGCTTCATTCTTGTATCACCATACTGGCAATAGGTCACAGTGTAGCGGGGCAGCCCCTGCATCCAGGACATCTTGCGCAGGCCTCCGCGCGGGTTCTCGATGAAGTAAAACTCCGGGCGCAGCTCCTGTATTAGCGCCAGGACGTTCTGGTCGACCCGGTCGCAAAATTTAGCGTATTCGCTCACGGGGTCCAGTTCCCCGGTCTCTGGGTTTTTCCTGCGATGCCGTGCGAAAGCGGAGACGCTGAACGTCGCGCAGTCGGGGCTGGCCCAGATGACGTCGGGCTTGCCAAACTTCTCCAGGATGTCCTGCGCAGTCAAGGCGCCGATGTCGGCGTATAGGTCGATGCGGTCGAATTTCTTGTCCCACTCGACACTAAACACCTCATGCCCGCGGGCCTCGAATGCCTTGCCGATGGACCTGGTGCCAGCGAATAACTCCAGCACTTTCATCTATGTATCAGTCCTTCATATAGAATTTAGTGTCGTAACCGTCGCCGCGGAGCAGCAGACCTGGCGCCCAGTCGATAGGCTGGCCCATGATGTCGGCCATGTCCTGCCAGCGGCTGCCGTCTGGCGCCTCGGCGATGATCTCATCGTGCACATGGAATACGATGTCGTAGCCCGCAGCCTCCAGCCGTAGCAGCGCCACGGCGAGACAGTCACGAGCGACGGCCTGCACGATGTTCTCCACCAATTTGCCGCCCCAGGTCTCTGTCTTTTCCCACTTGCGGGTCGTCTGGTTCTGGCCCATGAACACGACGGAGGGGCGGTCGTTGTACTCCTCCAGCCTCGCGCCCCAGTAGGTCAGAATGCGCCCACTCGGCAGCCTGCAGCGCAGGCCGTCCGCGTCTCGTAGGTACTTGACACCGCAGGGCAGGGAGAACGTCTTGCCGGGGTTCTGCAGGGCGTTCTTGGCTGCCCGCTCTGCATCGCTCCAAAACTTCGGGATCGTGGGAGACGCCTGCCGCCACTGGGTGACGATGTCCTGCATCTCCTCCTCGGTGAGGCCCATCTTGTCCGCGCCGAATGCCTTGAGCGCTCCGACGCCTCCGCCGTAGCCGCAGGCCAGCTCCGCGATTTTGCCTTTTTGTCTCAAGTGGCCATTGATGCCATGCTTGACGACCGGCACCTTGAACATCTGCGAGGCTGAGCTGCAGTAGATGTCACCGCCCTGGGCGAATACATCCATGCGCCACTGCTCACCCGCGAGGTAGGCGATGACGCGCGCCTCGATGGCTGCGTAGTCGCTCACCAGGAAAGTGTGGCCGGGCTTGGCAATCAGCGCCGTGCGGGTCAGCTGGCCGAGCACGTCCGGCACATTATCGAAGCACAGCTCGAGCGTCGCCAGGTCTCTCTGGCGTACCAGCTCCCGCACCTCTGCGATGTCGTCCAGATGGTTCTGTGCCATGTTCTGCGGCTGCACCAGGCGGCCAGCCCAGCGGCCAGTCCGGCCCGCTCCGTAGTACTGCAGGATACCGCGGACGCGGTCATCTGCGCAGGCCGCTGCGGTCATCGCCTCGTATTTCTTCGAGGCAGTCTTGCCCAGCATCTGCCGCAGCTCCAGCACGCGCCGAGTGGTCGGATCGGTGGCAGCCTTGCGCAGGTCTGCGACCGTTGCCTTGTTCAGACTCTCACATGAGACGCCGACGGCCTCCAGCCAGTCCTTGAGCTGCGCCACGCTGTTCGGGTTGTCCAGACCGGTCAGCCTCTGCATCTCTGCCATGTGCTCGGCCTTGAAGTCCTCGCCCACAGCGATGGCCGCCTCGGCCAGCTCGGTGTCTACCAGCACGCCGCGCTCGTTGATGCGACTGTCCAGCGCCCAGACCTGTCGCTCCCAGTCGGGAACAGGGAAACGGTGCAGGCGGTAATAGATGGCCTGCTCCACCTCTACGTCTCGACGGCAGTACTCCACAAAACGCTCCCACTTGTCTGGGGCGTGCTTCGGCAGGTTGCGCGTCCGTCCGCCGTTGGCGATGGTAGCCTTGCACGGCTTGCAAAAATAATTGATGAGCGTCTTGCCCTCTTTGATTTTCTGATCCTTGAGCTGCAGAGCCTCGCCTGCGGAGTCCAGAGACATGGGCAGGCCGTTCATGGCTGCCATTATCATGGTGTCCTCCCACTCCTCGGCGGGCAGCTCCTGCCGCAGGTACTTAGAGAGGCAGGCCCGCTCGAAAGCAGAGTTGTGGGCGACCTTGACGATGTTCGGGTCGAGCAGTCCCGCAATGATGTCCTGCATCTCCTCGGCGGCTGGGCAGTCGTCGTCCTCTGCAGTGGTCAAGTCAATCACTCGCACCGGCTCCTCGTTCCATGCGTACGCCAGCAGGAGGATTTCAAAGTCTGGCGCCTCCACATATTTGAAAGCGCCAGCTTTTGAGATGTCCACGCTGCTGAACGTCTCCAGGTCAATCAGCAGGCGACGGCGTCGGTCATTACGCCATGAAGTCATCGGCGTCTCCGTCGCTGTAGCCGTCATTGAAGTCGTCCGCGGAGCCTACAGTGCCGAAGGGTTCACCGTCGTGCAGCTTCTGGATGCTCAGCAGGCCCGCGCTGATGCCCTTCTTGCCGCTGCGTGCGTAGCCGTAAAAGTTAATAGCCGCACGACCATAGCAGCCCGAATAAATTTCACCAGGGTCGGTGATTTCATTGCGGAATGCGTCCACGATGACGGGCTTCTGCTTGCTCGATACAGAGATGACCCAGCAGCCCTTGCACTCGGGGCCGTAGGGCTCGCCGTTGTCCTTGGTGCCGTCGCCGTCGTGCAGCGTGTGGTTGGGCTTAGCAGGCAGAGCGCTCGCGCCGTTCTTGCGGCAGAAGTTCTCGCGCGCCTCAGCCATAGCGGCCTTGATTTTGTCCATGGTCGCGGTGTCGCTCTTAGGGATGAGCAGGGTCACGCTGTACTTAGGATCGCCGCCGCCCTGGGGCTCCTTAGCCTCGAAGATGTTACAAAAAGAGAATCTAACCTTGCCTGTGATAACCTTAGTCATAAAATTAAACCTCCAAAAATTTGAAATGTAGATTTTTTGTGTGTTTTCTGTTGCCTAAACAGCAGCTTGTCACTGCTGAGCAGTTTAGCTTTAGCGCTTTGGCGGCAGCGGTAGCTGTAGGGTACCGCTCTCCAGTGTCAATACAGATAACGGGTTTACCGTTGGTTTTCCGTTTGCCCAGTACACTATATCGGTGCCGTTGGTTTTCGCTGCGCGTGGCCCACTCTAAATTTTCCACGCGGTTGTCAGTCTTTACACCGTTAAGGTGGTTGACCTGCGGCTTGTTTTCGGGGTTTGGGATGAAAGCAGATGCCGCCAACCGGTGCACAAACATTGATTTGCTGCTTCCATGCCCGTCATATAGCCGGACTCGCAGATAGCCATTTTGTATGCGTTGGGTTTTCAGATGGCGGCCTCTCACGTTCTTAACCGCCCCGCGGTCAGAAACTTGGTACAGCCCCTCGTAGCCAGGCACGTCCCGCCAGACTTCCGCCACGGTAATACCTCCTCTCGTTTATTTCTCATCGTTGGCGTCGTCCTGTACCTGCTCAAACCCTTTGAGACTGAGCAGCCAGATGGACGCGCCGCAGATTGCCAAACATAAAAGAATTGCGGCCATTATGCAAAATCCTCCCTTGCCTCGGCCACTCGGTCATAGACGGGGCGCTTGTCCGATGTGGGCGCGATGGTCGGCGCTCCGGGGCTGCGGTCGACGAAACCGTCCAGCAGCTCGGCCACCTTCTTTTTGCCGATGGCCTTATCCATTGCGGCAGGGCTGAGCAGCTTGGTCTCGGTGATATCCTCGTCGGCATATCCGTATTCTTTCAGACGATGGAACACTTCCTGCTCATCTGCCCATTTACGATTTCCCAGCTTGCCCTCTACGACCTTATAGCCAGGGATCTCTCCGCCGTCGAGCAGAGTGGTCAGCGCCTGCGCCTTGACGCGCTTGAGCCAGAGAGCGACCAGCGGCTCCATCTGCAACACCTCTGCGACCTCATGCGGTGCGAGGACCGGCACGGCGACGCGCAGGCTGTGCGTCTCGACGTACTCGGTGCAGGTCTTGGTCAGCGTTCGGCAGCGGCCAGCGTGCGGGCAGAATTTGCACCAGGATCCTGCCTTATATCCGCCCTTGCCTTGGCTGGCCTTGGCTGCGGTCGGCTTTACTTCCTTCTCCGCCCACTCCAGCAGGTCCTCGACCATGAGACTGCAGGTGCTGATGTTGTTGATGCGCGGCTGGTAGATGTGCATTTCGACGTGGGTCACGTCCAGCGCGATGCCGTAGTCGTTCAGCGCGCCCAGAGCGTAGAGCTTCATCTGCGGGTTATTCTCCGCGGATACCGGCACGCCGACACCGTACTTGTAGTCGATGATGGTCAGCGTCTCGCCCTGGATGAGGATGCAGTCGCAGGTGCCGAAACCGTCCGGGACCCACGGGGAGAAGTCGACCCGCTGCTCCAGCAGGACGATGTCGTCCTCGCTCTTGGTCAGCTCCTGGATGTAGTCGCTGTACCCGATGGCGCAGCCGACCATTTCCTCGGTCACTTCCGTGCTTTTATCTTCCAGTCCCGGAGTTATAATGTGACCCTCGACTCGTGCTATCTGATAATATCCATCGGTCTCCACCTGCCTGGCGATAGCCTCAGCCACCTCGTGGGCCAGGGTGCCCTCTCGTGTAAAATCGGTGTCCTGCGCGGGGTAGGCCTCAGCGGCCACAGCGGACGCCGGGCAGTTCAGCCACCGGTGCGCGCTGGATGCGCTCAGCAGGGCGTGCGCTCTGCTCTTGTGGTCTTTTAATTCACTCATTCTTTCATTTCCTCCAGTTTCTCGGCGTGCCAGCGGACAAAGTACTCAAGCGCCTTGTCTACGGTCAGATACCCGTCCGGCTCGTCCAAATTGAAGCCATACACCTCAATCAAATTTTGCTCGGCGCCGTAGCTGCCAAAATGCTGGATAGCATCACCGTCAAAATGGTTCGGCTCATGGTTCGCGGGCACACAAATTTGATAACCGTCCAGCATCTCGTGCATTTCGTGGGAGATGCCGAGCTCGGTCAGTTTTGCATCAAGCGCCTGGATCGCGGTGTATTTTTCGCCGTTGTGGATAATTCGACCGTATATGTCGAATTTAGGCATACCCATACTCTCACGCCTCCA
>JAEIGA010008918.1_pt1 | contig 15168 bp, 13 predicted proteins | sample 9270691 | NCBI WGS metagenome assembly JAEIGA01 (sample SAMN17057246, study PRJNA624740) | gut metagenome | biome: biome; isolation source: fecal sample | host: Bos grunniens | place: China: Xizang | collected 2019
ACAAGCACGGTTTCCGCGAGCGCATGTCGACTCCTAACGGACGTCGCGTATTGGCAGCACGCCGCCGTCGTGGCCGCAAGAAATTGACTGTATCATCTGAGGATAGATGGTAAGAAAAAGGACCAGCCGACAGGTTGGTCCTTTTTTTCTTACTCACCGTCCCACACCTTGGCCATAATTCGCACAAAAAACGCCCAAGGTGTCCCCTAAACCAAACATTTACACTGATTTTCAACACACCTTGGCCATAATTCGCACAAAAAACGCCCAAGGTGTCCCCTAAACCAAACATTTACACTGATTTTCAACACACCTTGGCCACAATTCGCACAAAAAACGCCCAAGGTGTCCCCTAAACCAAACATTTACACTGATTTTCAACACACCTTGGACGTTTTTCCATCATTTTATGACCAAGGTATCATTATAAGATTAAGATCTCATTATTATAATATAAATTATGAAGAAGATATATTTTGCCGGATCTATAAGAGGCGGACGCGTAGACGCAGACCTCTACAGGAGAATGATCGAATATATACAGAAGACCTGCATCGTGCTGACCGAGCATGTCGGCAGTCCACATCTGAACCTGATGGAGCAGGGAAAGAGAGATGAGGAAATATACAATCAGGACACAGCATGGCTTCGCGAAAGCGACATTCTCATCGGTGAGTGCACATGTCCGTCGCTGGGAGTCGGATATGAGCTTGCATATGCAGAATCAAAAGGCATCCCATGCCACATCTTCTACGACAGCACCAAGACACAGCTCTCCGCAATGCTCACCGGCAACCCATACTTCACAATCCACCCATACCGTGAGGAGGCCGAAATCTACACAATCCTCGACAGCATCCTGTAACATTATGATTTAAACAGGTTGACTAAAATGGTCTGAAAAAACTGTAATTCGACCAACGAACTGAAGTTAAACGTATTTACACTAACTGTCATTTCTTTCACTGACGTTCAAGCGACTTCGTCGATTGCGAGCGACCAACGGGAGTCGAGAAATCTTGTCAGTATTTAGAGAAAACACGTAGATTTTTTCGAAGAATTTCACCGGAAATATTGCAGGATAAAAAAATTTACGTATCTTTGCAGTCCTTAAACCAACATGGTGCCCATAGTTCAGTTGGTTAGAGCGTCAGATTGTGGTTCTGAATGTCGTGGGTTCGAATCCCACTGGGCACCCAAAAAGACTCCTTATAATCAGCCGATTGTAAGGAGTCTCTTTTTTGATGAAACAGGGTTTTGCAGGTGAGCCGAAATTTCGTATGTTTGTAGAAACATTCGTTATTGCTTTATGACAGACAATTCATACGATACTTGTTGTCCGGAGGAATCCCATGGTATGTCTTACCCTTCTTTTTCAGTGGTGTTCGTTCAGACATTTTCAATTCATCCGTCACGAGAGTTCACGCTTCCACAAAGCGCGGTGAAACTACCTAACGAAACAAAAGAAAGGGAGATCCAGCTAAAGAACGGAAAAAAGACCGTTACATTTCAAAAAGATGCAGATGACCGCAAGTTGCCTATCATACTGATGGACCGCGACATAGAGCAGCAGATATTCATCCTGCCTGAGAACAAATGCACAAAGAAATGGTGGCAGCGAAGATGTAGATTCAAAGCTGACAGCCTCTACCACTTCACAATGAGAGGTTTCGACTTCACAATGAACATCGTACCAGAAAAGGGTGATAATTTTCCTCGTGTCACGCTCACAGGACACTCATTTGTCCACGCAGACTTCTTCTTTGCACACACGATGTCATTGACATACAGATTCTGCTTTGACGGAAACAGTTCTCATGTAAAGGACAAGGATTCCACGAAATGCCCGGCAGTGACTGATCATGTGATCAATTTTCTATCAACATATCTTAATGCAGAACATTGGAGCCAGGACTTTGATAACGAGATAGTTGATAAATCTAAAATTAACACAAACACCAAGCTCCAGATCAACAACCTATGGTTCGATAAAGACGGTAAATATCTGGAAAAAGACCCTGAGGAACAGATTATCGAAGGAGAAGGACGAGGATTCGACAACATCGCTCTGCGCTACAAGAAATACATCTACCAAAACTGCCGCCATAAGTTTGGCACAGGACTCATCGACAGACTCGAATACAAGTTCTACAGCAAGAGACATCCTATGACAGTGGACAATGACAGCCATTATGCCATGGTCGACATCTGGGAAGACGTTCAGCATATAGAAAAGGACGGTAAAAGTGATTTCTTCGCAGAAGACACCAAAATCAGCGAAAAGGCAATAATCGACCATATCAGGGACACCCACAAGGCCGAACTGATCGGTCTGATGACACTTTATCCCAATGAATGGATCTACCGTGACCCAAACGACTATGATGAAGTCTGCGGAGAAGACATCGCCATAGACACCGACGACCTTGTATTGGCAGGCTCGAATGTAAGTCTGGTCATAGGCACATACGGACGACGTGAAGACGATGAATACGCCACTACAGACTGGGTAAAACATCTCAAAGGAATGCGAATGACCTATCAGGTATCATGGCAGGAGTACCTCCTGATTCTTCAGATCGTACTTGCAAAGAAGCATGTAGTGGGGCTTGCCAAAGAAAAACTGGTGGCATTATCCATGAGTTCCAGAGACAGCAGATCTCTGGAGCTTATCCGCAAGAATGCCGAGATGGGAATGAGACTCACCAGAATGGTTATACAGCTCGACCTGCTGAAATACTCCAAGTTCGCATCTCACAAGGTGATGTTCGACCGTACTACACGCAGGCTGAATCTTGAACACGACACAAATGAACTGAAGGACATCATGGAAATGGCAGATAATGGACTGCGCAACCTGAGTGACTACAAATCTGTCCGCTCAGAGTACATACTGACCGCTGTCATGTCAATTCTTTCTATTATATCTGCACTCGGACTTCTCTTCAACGATCTGGAGATGCCGTTCCTGTCAGAAAAGAAAAGCAGCGGATTGTTTGGAAAGATTACATTCAACTACACGTCAACGATAGACATTATCATGAACATCGTTACAGCTAGTATCATTCTTGCCATAGCGGTCACAATATTATGGATTCTAAAGAAGTTATATAATTTAATATTCCGAAGATAGCAACAGATCATGGATTTTCAGATATTCAAGGCAGGGGTTGAGGATGAGAAGACCTTATGCGATCTCTTTTTTGAACATATAGAACAGCACACAGAATATATATCCCATGGAGAGATTCAGATGGGAGTGGGAGAAGGCCATATTGAAGATGGGAAATTTATAACCGCACCTGCCCCACACGGACGGTCATTCTGGATGAAATACATCCATGGCAACATCACAGATCCGGAAGGAGCTGCCGTTTACAAGGCTGTGGCAGACGGAGAAGTGATAGGCTTCTGTGTAGCAGAAATAATGGAGGACGGGGCAGATCCGTTCGGAATGATATGTGACGTACTGGTGCGCGAAACAGCCAGAGCCAAAGGCACTGGCACAGCTCTGCTTGAAAAGGCAATCGGATGGCTGAGAAGCAAGGGTATAAAGGATATCTACCTTGAATCCGGTCTGGAAAATCACGCAGCACATGAATATTTCATGCGCCGAGGTTTCATGAAGGTTTCAGAAATATATAAGCTTAAATAGACCGGCTACTTCTTTATTCCATAGGCCAGGTCCCCGGCATCTCCAAGACCTGGGACTATATATGCTCTGCTGGTGAGTTCTTCATCGACGGCAGCAAGCCAAAGAGTGATACCCTCATCTGGAAGATGCTTCTGGAGATACTCTACTGCATACGCACTTGCTATAGGACATACCAGGTGCGTATATTTTGGTTGTCCTCCCTCACACAGCTTCTTGTATGTCACTTCAAGAGAGGCACCGGTTGCCAGCATTGTATCTGCAAGAATCAGGACCTTGTCGGTGAGGTCAGGAGAACTTGAATACTCCACCTCAATATGAAAGTCTTCACCTTTGTGGTATTTTCTATAAGCTGCCACAAAGGCATTCTGCGCATCATCGAAATAATTCAGAAGACCCTGATGCAAAGGGAGACCTGCTCTCAGGATAGTAGCAAGAACAATCTGCTCATCATAAACAGGGATAGTCGCAATACCCAAAGGAGTCACAACATCCCTTTCAACAGGATTCAAGGTCTTGCTGATCTCATAGGCGAATATTTCTCCAAGTCTCTCGAGATTTCTACGAAAACGCATGCTGTCCTTCTGTATTCCCCTGTCGCGCATCTGTGCAACGAACTTGTTCAGAATCGAATTGTTCTCCCCAAGATTTATGACTTTCATATCAGAGCAGTTTAATTATCTTAACAAAGATATCTTTATTTTTCACGACATCAAAATTTTCGCCATATCAAAATTTCTCTGACACATGCTTCAACGGTTTCAGCAAACGTCCCTGCACAACCTGCTCATCTGAGAAGCTGTAATAGCTCGCTCCTGCAACAATTACATGATCCAACAGCTGCAACCCACACGAAGACAATGCCCGATGCAGATCCTTGGTCTGATTTATATCCTCAATACTGGGATAAGGATTGCCCGAAGGATGATTATGAACCAGAATCAATGATGTGGACTTACGCTCCAAGGCACGTCTTATGATCACACGTTTATCAAACAGGGTAAAATCCTGTCCGCCTGAGGTCATTTTCTCCTTCGCAATAAGCCCGTTCGTCCGATTAAGGAATAGAGCCCAGCACTCCTCATGATCCAAATCGCGCATAAGAGGCAACATGATCCGATAGACCTTGGCCGGCGAATCCAGTCGAATCGAAGGTTCCATCCCGGACTCAAATGCAAGTCGTCTCCCGAGTTCAAAAGCAGCCATCAAGGCAACCGCCTTTCCCGGGCCGATGCCGTCCACCTGACACAGACGTTCTACCGACCATGATGCCAACTCCCCCAGCTTTTCGCTACAAGACTTGAGCAACTCCCTTGCGACATCAACAGCATTCCGCCCACCCATACCAGTACGAAGCAATATAGCCAGCAGTTCGGCATTGGTCAAGGCATCTGTTCCTTTGTCCAACATCTTTTCGCGCGGACGTTCCTCCGCACACAAATCCATGATCTTCATGCCGGCAAAAGTATATAAGAAAACCGCCTTCGCCCATTTTATGTGACGAAAGCGGTGCAGATTTTTCTCTTTTTTTATATTTTTTCTTTTTCTTAAACAGAATCAGAGTTCCTTACGGAGACGAGCCTTTGGAATACCAAGCTGATCGCGATATTTTGCTATGGTTCTGCGGGCAACTTTGTAGCCTTTCTCTGTCATCTTGACCACAAGTTCGTCATCTGTAAGAGGCTTGTGCTTATTCTCGGAATCAACACAATCCTGGAGAGCTTTCTTGAGTTCTCGAGTTGAAACTTCCTCTCCATCCTGATTTTCAAGACCTTCAGAGAAGAAGTACTTGAGAGAGTATATTCCGAAATGCGTCTCTATATATTTACTGTTTACGACTCTTGATATTGTCGATATGTCAAAGCCTGTCTTCTCTGCAATATCCTTCAACACCATCGGCTTGAGATTTGTCTCATCACCATCTATAAAATACTCATGCTGATAATCGATGATTGCCTGCATCGTATTTGACAACGTATTATGGCGTTGCTTGATGGCCTCGACAAACCACTTTGCAGAATCCAGCTTTTTCTTGACAAATGCAGCAGCCTCCTTCTTCTCACGCTCGGATGAATGTGCAGCCTCAGCAAGCAGATCAGCATACTTCCTGTTCACTCTCAGTTCTGGAATAGAGAAACGCGGCATCGACAACTTCAATTCACCGTCCTGATACTCAAGAATAAAGTCCGGGACTATCTGCTGTGCCTGATCATTGTAAGAATCATCTATCTGACCGCCCGGAGAAGGATTCAATTTGATGATCTTGCCGATAGCTGCCTTCATCTGTTCCTCGCCTATATTCAGGCGCGTCATTATCTTCTGAAAATGTTTGCTTGTGAAGTCATTAAAATAATTTTTCAGAATCTTGGTAGCAAGCTCGACCTCAGGAGTCTTCTTACAATGTCTGATCTGCAGAAGCAGACACTCCCTCAAATCTCTGGCTCCGACTCCCGCAGGTTCGAACTCCTGGATTACCTTAAGCATTTCCAGCAGTTCCTCCTCAGTAGTCTCGATATTTGCTCGGAAAGAAAGGTCATCGACAATACTATCCATACTTCGGCGCAGATATCCGTCATCATCCAGACTTCCGATCAGGAAAGATGCCACGGCATACTGATGCTCAGTCAACTGACGATATCCCAACTGCTCCTGAAGACTCTGGGTAAAGCTCTCCTTTACAGAGAACGTATTATACTGGGGACGTTCGTCCTTGGAATAGTTGTCAGAACGCAAGCGATAGCTTGGAATGGAGTCATCCTCCTTATATTCAGACAGAGAGACCTCCCTTGGAGTTTCTCCTTCTTCCTCCTTTTCCTTAGGCAGATCCTCATCCAATACCGGATTCTCCTCCAATTCCTTGCGGATTCTCTGCTCAAGATCCTGAATAGGAAGTTCGATAAGTTTGATGGTCTGAATCTGCAGAGGCGAAAGCTTCTGTTGCTGCTTGAGTTCTAAACCTTGCTTTAACATACACTACTGATTTTTAAAGATTACTGCGGCAATATCGGACGCAGCACGCGCACTGTATCAACCTCATACGAGTGCGACCTATCAACGATAGGATATCGGATATTCTCCTTGATGATGAATGCATTAGGGAACACCTTCTTGATTCTGGCAAGAATTGCCATAGCTTCAGACCTTGTCCTGCAATCACCCACAGTCACCATGAAATATGGGTTTTTGTAGGTCCTGTAGGCACGTATGCCTGGGAACATCGACTCAAATCGGCCAAGTGTTCTTGAAGACTCAGTCCTGGCATTCTGCTTGTTGTCATTGAAGATTCTTACCCTATATCCGCTGATAGAGCGTCCTGGATTTGACTTAATATGATGTCTCATTGAGTTGGCGACTGCGTTTGACTGGGTAATGTTCATATCCATCACATCCAGACCGACATATGTCGAATCGATATCTGCCACTCTCACATATACAAGAGAATCGACATATTCATAACCAGCTGGTGGTTCCTGTGCCGAAACAATTGCCGAGTTCATAAGAAACGCAAAGAACGCGACACAAATTACAATGAGGTTATTTCTTTTCGTTTGCATAATTGATAAGTTTCTTCAAAGGTATATCATTCTTAGTTATTGTCTTGGATAATCCTCCGCGTAGCTGTCCCTTCACTGTCACATCCACCACACCGGTCTCGATGAGAGTGCGATCCAGCATTGAGGTCAGTTCTCTCAGCCCGACTTCGAGCTTCATATGAGCTTTCATATCGTACACCTGAGTTGTTCTGCCCTTTAGTGTGAAAGGATCGACGGTGACCCTACCAATAACCTTGCCAGAATTCTTCAAGACAATCACCATGTCGGACAATTTCAGTTGTGCAGCAGGATTGTCAATTTCCGCAGCAAGCTCAATATCAGCAGCTTTCAGGCCGTCAAGCGATATATTTTTTATAGCTGCGGAATTCAAGCTTATATCCTTAAATTTACCACAGCTTGTCAGACTCACAAGCATTACAGTCAATGTGAGAATTATCAGTCTTCTCATTTTTTCGCGAATTAAAAAGATTTCAAATCATGCAAAGATAAAGATATTCGTTTAAAAATCCTATCTTTGCGGGGCTATCGAAAAGGCAACAAAAGATCATGAATAAAAAGGTATATATAGAAACATACGGATGCCAGATGAATGTAAACGACAGTGAAGTTGTACTGTCGATTCTCCAGAATGAAGGCTATTCATTGACTGAGAACATTGAAGAGGCATCCCTCATCTTAGCCAACACATGCTCGATCAGAGACAATGCTGAACAGAGGATATGGGGACGCATAGATCAGTTCAGACTGCAGAAGAAGAGAAATCCAGATGTCATCATCGGAATTCTCGGCTGCATGGCTGAACGTCTCAAGGAGAAACTACTTGCAAAAGTAGACCTTGTAGCAGGACCTGACGCATACAGATCACTACCATCACTACTGAAAGCCGTCACACCGGAAAGGCCACAGATCAATGTGCTGCTTTCACATGAAGAGACATATGCCGACATCAAGCCCGTAAGACTCGACAAGAACGGAGTGTCAGCATTCATTTCCATCATGCGCGGATGCAACAACGTATGCTCATATTGCGTAGTCCCATACACTAGAGGAGCAGAGCGAAGCAGAGATCCTTTCACAATCGTGAATGAAGCTAAGGATCTTTGGGCAAGAGGATATAAGGAAGTGACTCTACTTGGCCAGAATGTAGACTCATACCACTGGATCGACAAGCAGAACAGCAGCCGCAATACCAACTTCGCCCAGCTGCTTGAAATGGTCGCAAAGATCAGCCCGAACCTGAGAGTGCGCTTCTCGACATCACACCCGAAGGACATCAGCGACGAGGTGATCTACACAATGGCGATGTACGGCAACATCTGCCGTCACATTCACCTTCCTGTACAGTCTGGAAGCAGCATCATGCTCGAGAAGATGAGACGCAAATACAACAGGGAGTGGTATCTGGAAAGAGTGAAGAAGATCCGCAGCGTAATTCCGGATTGCGGCATCACGACAGATGTCATTGCTGGATTCAGCGGCGAGACAGAGCAGGATCACAGGGATACGCTCACGCTGATGGAGAAAGTGGTATTTGACTCGGCTTTCATGTTCGCATACTCGGAACGTCCCGGCACACTTGCTTCAAAGAAATATCCTGATGACATCCCATACGAAGTAAAGACTCAAAGACTTAACGAGATCATAGAACTTCAGGGAAGGATGAGTCTTAAGAGCAACCAGAAAGAGATAGGAAAAGTAGTCACAGTACTTGTGGAAGGCCCGTCAAAGAAAAACCCTAACGAACTCTGCGGACGAGCAAGTAACAACAAGATGTGTGTATTCCCGTCGAAAGGCGAAAAAGCCGGAGATTATTGCGAAGTGGAGGTCGTATCAGTAACATCAGCGACCCTCATCTGCAAGAGACTCGAATCGCTGATATAAGTTATTCTACAGGCTGTCGTTTCCTTGTGTTACGGCAGCCTGAATTGCATCATCCATAGGCAGATAGAAGCGGTAGAAAGCTTCTTCTCCAAGCTTTGAGAATCTACCCACAAGGCCATTGATCTGAGGCATCATGTATTCTCTTGACTTCTCCCACTCTCCGGGAGCTGCCTTTATCTTATCTACAGTAGCCGCATAATGAACAAACTGTTTCTCCAGATTTATCGATTTCAGATACTCGTCAAGTTTCTCGAACGAGTCAATCCTGGACAGTTGTGACTTATACTTGTCGAACATGACAGATGCAAACCTCATGGATGTCGCCTTCTTGTTGCACTGCAAATAGAACTTGGTTGCACGGGTAGTATCCATCGGAACAAAGACATCAGGAATGATACCACCGCCTCCATAAACCTTGCGTCCCTTTACGGTATAGTATACGGCTGTCGTATCCACCTTCATACTATCTGCAGAAACGAGCTCGCCATGAGTATAACGGTCTATGAGATCATACATATAGGTATCCTTGCTGTTGTCATATGGTTTCTGAATGCAGCGGCCTGAAGGTGTGTGGAAACGAGCCACAGTCAGGCGGACACCTGAACCGTCAGTAAAATATATCGGTTCCTGAACCAGACCTTTACCATATGATCGACGGCCGATGACCGTACCCCTGTCATTGTCCTGAATTGCTCCGGCCACGATTTCACTCGATGAAGCACTGCTCTCATCGATAAGGACAGTAAGTTCAAGATCTGTCATCGTACCGCGACCGTCAGCATTATATTCCTCACGTCTTCGGTTGAGTCCCTCCATATATACGACACCCGCACCTTTAGGAAGGAACTCGTTAGAAATCCTCAGTGCCTGATCAAAATAACCGCCTGTATTACCGCGTAGGTCAAACACAAGATGTGTCATACCCTGCAAGCGAAGTTTATTAACAGCTGAAACCACCTCAGCGTATGTCGTACGCGAGAACTTGGCAAGCTTTACATATCCTCTTGTCTGGTCAATCATGAATGAAACATCCACACTATGGATAGGGATCTTGTCTCGTGTGATATTAAACAGGACATCCTCGCCATCACGGTTTACCAAGATATCCACCTTGGTACCGGCAGGACCCTTCATGCGTCTGATCATAGAATCCTGAGGTGTCTTGGTGCCGGCTATGACCTTGTCATTGACCTTGATGATTCTGTCGCCTGCAGCAAGTCCAGCTTTCTCAGAAGGTCCGCCCGGGATCACACTAAGCACGACTGCAGTATCATTAGGGACATTGAAAGTGATGCCGATTCCTTCGAAATTACCGGCAAGTTCAGTCTCAGCCTCATTAAGTTCCACTGGAGGAAGATAGACCGAATGAGGATCCAGCTCTGCCAATGCAGACACAAGTGCAGCATCAGTCATTGACTTCATGTCAATCGTATCCACATAATGTCTTTCAATCTGCTGGAGAACAAGGTTGAGCTTACGCCAATGGGCATAATCCCCATCATACTTCACAACCTTCTCCTGCCCTGGCCTGCATACCACCAAAGTGGCAAGTATGCCAATCACCACACCCAGAAGCGAGGTCAATATATTATAGTGTGAGTTCTTCATGTCTAATGCTTCTTAGTCGACCTGTTCAACTTCGATGCCTGCTCTTCGAAGAAGATCTATGCCATCGGTCAAACGGTACGAATCACGGTACACTACCCTCTTGATCCCTGCCTGGATAATGAGTTTAGCACACTCCATGCATGGCGAAGCAGTCACGTACAAGGTTGCGTCCTTGCTGCTGTTGCCCGACTGAGCCACTTTCGATATAGCATTTGCCTCAGCATGAAGGACATACGGCTTTGTCACACCGCTCTCATCCTCACAGATGTTTTCAAATCCGGACGGAGTGCCATTGTATCCGTCCGAAATTATCATTCTGTTCTTGACAAGCAGGGCGCCGACCTGACGACGCTTGCAGTATGAGTTGCGGGCCCACACTCCTGCCATCTCTATGTAGCTCTGATCGAATTTTTCCATTATCTCTGATATAGATACCTTTTTATACTCTTCTTAGGTGTTCTCTCAAAGTCCTCTGACATCACCTCAACCTTCTTCAGGCGGGCATAGTTCGGAAGGATTGCATTCCACTCTGAGAGTCTCTCTTCCATATACTTGACAAAAGTTCTCTGGTTCATACCATCCTTGGCACCCTGAGGGAAATCAGGATAGATAAGAGCAGTAAGACCGCCATTATCCTCGACTACAAGTGAATCAACCACATATGGCTGGCTGTTGAGAAGCGTTTCCACCTCCTCAGGATAGATATTCTGACCGCTTGGGCCAAGAATCATACACTTGGTGCGACCCTTGATGAACAGACTGCCGTCAACATCAAGAACTCCCATATCACCTGTGCGGAACCATCCGTCCTCAGTGAATACCTCAGCCGTAGCTTCCTCATTCTTGAAATATCCAAGGAATACGTTTGCGCCCTTAACCTGGATTTCACCTGCAATCTCTGCAGGATTTGCAGAAGCGATTCTTACCTCCATGTTCGGAGCCGCCTTGCCGCAAGAGTAAAGTTTCTCTTCTTTCCAGTCATCGTAAGTGATGATCGGTGCACACTCAGTCATTCCGTAGCCCACTGTGAATGGGAAGTTCATCTTCTTGAAGAATGCCTCGACCTCCTTGTTGAATGCTGCGCCACCGATGATGACCTCATAGAACTCACCACCGAACGCATTCACGAGTTCGTTCCTTACCTTATCCAGCACCACCTGGTTGAGGAAAGGAACCTTCATCAGGAACTTTATGCCCTCTTTCTCAAGCACAGGCTTTACTTTTGTCTTATATATCTTCTCGATTACAAGAGGAACGGCAATCACGACACTAGGCTTTACTTCCGCCAAGGCCTGCATGATGATCTTTGGACTTGGGAGTCTTGAAAGGAAATGCACATGACATCCCACAGAAAGCTCATAAAGCACCTCGAACATAAGTCCGTACATATGAGCGCAAGGGAGCATCGAAACAACTCTTGAGGTAGAACAGAGCTGCGGAAGCACCTTCTGACCAAACATCAGGTTCGACCAGATCGCACGATAAGGGATCATTACTCCCTTGGAGAATCCTGATGTTCCTGAAGTGTAGTTGATTACAGCAAGTTCTTCCGGAGAATCCTCATAATAATTTATCATATGCGGCTCAAAAGCCTCAGGATACCTCCTGCCAAAAAGTTCATTGAGGTGAACCTTTGCATCATAGATATTCTGATCTACTGCATAGAGCACCTTGAACGTATTCACCTGAATGATTGCATGAATCTCTGGCATTTCAGTCTCTGAAAGGCCTTCCCAGATCACCTCATCCACAAAGAGGACCTTTGCCTCCGAATGATTTACGAGATGGTGGATATTGGATGATTTAAACTCATGAAGAAGCGGCACAGGCACTGCACCATAAGTCGTAGTGGCAAGGAAAACCACCGCCCAGTTTGCCTGGTTTCGCGAACAGATCGCAACCTTGTCACCCTTCTGAAGACCACATTCTTCAAACATGATGTGGAGTTTCTCAATTCTTCTGGCAAGATCTCGGAAATGAAGGGTCTCGCCCTGATAGTTTGAGATAGCCGGACGAAGCCAATTCTTCTTAAAAGATTCTTCAAAAATCTTGTTGACTGATTTGAATTCCATAATTTTCAATTTAAAGTACACTCTATTTTATTTTTACCGCACGCACCTTGCCGTCATAGCATTCCGCCTCAAGAGTAGAGGAGTTCTTCACCTTTACAACAGCTGTTGGAAGAATCATCTCATCTCCCTTGAAAGAATTCAAAGGCTTACCGCCATAGAACGGATATATAAGAGTCTGGATCGACGTGCGCACCACCCAGAATCCCTTATCACCGACAACAAGCCTCTCTGGAAGAGACTTGATCGTCTCCTCACAAGTAATACCCTTCCATGAATCAGGCTTCTTGCCGTGCAGATTATACATTTCGATTGTGTTGTCCTTATGAAGCACAAGCACATTATATGAATTGACCCCATTGAAATCATATACAGCAGGGCCAAGCAGGATTTCCTTGCCGAGATCGACAGGGAAACTGTTGACAAATCTTCCGAATCTGTCTATCAGATATAGTTCCGAACCAGCTGCAAACAGAATCTGGAGATTTCCATTAGCATAATAGTCTATATTATGCGCCATTCCGCATAGGGTTTTCTTGAAAGGCACTCCCCAAAGGCCTTTTCCGGACTCTTCCTGAAGGCATATTGCTCCGTTTTTCTGCTGATAAAACAGATTTACATTTCCCGAGCCTGAGTTTATGACCCTGAACGGACCGGAAGGCACAGTTACAACTGTATCACGTTCAAACTTAGGCGCACGAGACCTGTTATGCTTCAAATGGTGACAGACAAGATCGGTATGCATTGCGCCATTCTTGTTGAATACAGACAGCAATACTGGAGAATATTCCGCGTCTCCTTTAAGGGCGTCATGTATTGCACGGACTTCCTTTCCAAGAATGCCTGAAAGCCACTTGTCACCTTTGGGAACATTTAAATACATGACACATGAGCTTACACGCTTTGCCAGCAGGTCAGTCTCACCAGCATCCTCAAAATATGTCTTAAGGTCATACGCCAAAGCTCTTCCGCTGACATACTCTTCAACTGCATTACGGCTACCTGTGACAAGCCACCCGTTCATATATGCAAAATGCGATTCATCCGGAAGTCGGAAGAATTTTCCGAACACTGCCGCAATCTTTCCAGGGAATGCGTATGGACGGACCTTGAATGACGTTCCAAAGGAGTCATCTCCTGTCTTACGAAGAAGAATTGTATCAGCACGGTCGATCTTCACAAGATTGACCCACTCCAGATCCTTGCCACAAAGGAAAGACACAGATGCAACTTCCTTCACCGCTAATCTATCGATAAATTTTCTGGAAGCCTGATCCATTCTCTTCTGAGCAGCCTCAAGATAACCTGAGTACTTTGAAAGATATTCATCAGCATCACTCATAGGCATCGATAGCGCAAAACGTGTATAAGACGGAAGCATCGACGACACCTCCGAGACAGTCACAGCTCCATGATTCATTACGTTCATGAAATCCGAGTCCGCCTTATAGTCATTGATGAAATCAAATGAATATTCCTCATCAAGAGAAATGACTCCCCACTGCGCAAAATCGTGGAAAAACGATGCGGCCGCCGAATACTCAGTTGAACCGGACTTTGGGAATCGCTTTGTAAAAAATGACCTTAACGCAGCCTTTTCAAAAAGGATCTTAGCGCTGCCGTAAGAAAAGATCAAAGCATCTGCAGGGGCCGTCCTTACAGCCTGGACAAAACCGGGAGCCTCCATGATGGAGCGTCCCTCCGTCAGATGACTCTTGGAAATACTTATCTGAGCCTTTGTCTTTGCCATCAGGACAATTTCCCTTGATGCCAGAGGGCTGGCTGGAGCGAACTCCGAGCAATCAACGACCTCAGCCTGATACCCATGTTCCTTGGCAAACTTCACAATGGCACACGCCCCTGTTGATGCAGAGCCGGATGCCGCTCCGGTATCAAAGACATACATAGGTGTAAGTGTTCCGGAATAATGCAATGATAAAGCTATCGGACACATCCCTATGCTGCCAGTCTGCTCAGACTTCATGAATTCAACAAATTCCTCATGTAAGTCAAACGAGGCCAGAACCGGAGAAGAAAGCTCTGACGCATTTGTCAGAAAGCATGTCATCACCGCATTTGACGGCACGGCATAAGCCAATTTGTAACGGGAATGTACCGGCAACGCAGGTTTCTCGTCACGATATAAAAAAGCCACAGCCGCCACAATCATTACAACCATGGCAGCTAAAGCTGAAAAGCAGAGTATCAGTGATCTTCTACTCATTATTTAACGGCAATGGCCTCAATCTCGACCTTCACTCCAAGAGGAAGAGCCGCAGCCTGATAGCAAGCACGTGCTGGCTTGTCACCTGTGAAATATTCAGCATAAACCTCGTTCACAGCCTTGAAGTCAGCGATATCGGCGAGAAGAACTGTTGTCTTCACAACATTGTCATAAGTCATA
>JAEIGA010008919.1_pt1 | contig 15168 bp, 18 predicted proteins | sample 9270691 | NCBI WGS metagenome assembly JAEIGA01 (sample SAMN17057246, study PRJNA624740) | gut metagenome | biome: biome; isolation source: fecal sample | host: Bos grunniens | place: China: Xizang | collected 2019
ATAAAGATTTACTTAATTGTCAGCCACCTAAGCTAGATGAATTTTATAGGAATATTAAAAAGCATTATGGAGAATCAGATTATGATATCTTTACTTCGAATGTTACTTATTACCTATATAATAACTATTCATCAAAAGGTGACTCTCTTTTAAAGCACCTTACTCATATCCCTGAATTTTATATGAACAACGATCCAGTAAACATCTATTCAGAAGTTATTCCGGAAAATATTAAGTCAATGGGAATGGGATGTTATATAGCTTGTTCCCATCTAGAGCATATTGTTTTTAATAAAGCCTTAACTATTATTAGTGATGGAGCTTTCAGGGAGTGTAGTTCTTTAGAGGATATTATTATCCCTTCAAATATTAAAGTAATATCTAAAGGAGCTTTTGAAGATTGTTTTAGTCTTACTACTATTGAATTTAATGAAGGTCTTGAAAGTATAGATAATTATGCATTTGATGGATGTAAGAATTTAACTGAATTTACTTTGCCTAAAAGCATTGTTTATTTTGGATATAGAGCTTTACCTTCGGGTCCTAAGATAACAGTATCAGTGTATCATGGTACTGAGGGTGAGAAATGGGCTATTGATAATAATTGTAGAATTAAGTATTTAAAGTAAAGGAGAAATATTATGGAATTATCCCCTAATGTTAAACTCTTTTTAAGGAATAATAAAGAAACTTTAGATAAATATCCTAAAGAAATAGATTGGGAAGATTTTTATTATAATACTGCTATGACAGATCTTGAGAATTGGGAGGTAGGTCAGATTACAACCTTACTTTTAAAAAAAGCTCACCCAGAATTTTATTTACCTAGAATTCCTTCAGACTTTTTACATTCTTCTCCTATAGAATCTTTCGAAATCCCTAAAAGGCATGATTTAGATGGAATAGCTGCTAGAGCTTTTTATGGTAGTGCCTTAAAAGAGATTCATATTCCTCATAATATAAAAAAGATAGGAACCAGTGCTTTTGAGGATTGTCAAAATCTTGAAAAAGTTACTTTTAATAATGGTTGTACTTATTTATATAATAATGTATTCAAGTCATGTTCTAATTTAAAAGATATAATATTACCTGGAACTTTAAAAGAAATAGGTCATGGATGTTTTGCAAATTGCAAGTCTTTAAGAAAACTAGAGATTCCAAGATCTGTAGATCATCTTAAATATGAATGCTTCTACGGATTAGAAAATTGCGAGATTATTTTTGATGAAAATTTTGATTTAGTAGTTGATCGTGGAGTTTTTGACTATGCTGCAAGCAACTCAGGTATTAAGGTTTCTTGCTATTATGATACTCCTATATATGATTATTGTGAAGAACATGATATTCCTTTTGGGAGATTAAAATGACAGAATTACATGAGCTATTAAAATATAATAAAGAAGCTCTAAATAGATTAGAGCCTGATTTTTATGCTGTACTAATGAGTACTTATGAACTAGGAGCTTCTAACAGAACAGTTGAAGAATTAATTACTTTATTATTAAGGTATGTAGATAAAGAAGAATTACTCAAAATACAATTAGATGTATTTATAGATACTTTAGTAGAAGCTATAGATACATTTGATATTCAAAGGCAATATTTTAAAGATTTTATTAAGAATTATATGGCTAATAATACTTTAGGAATTCCTTATGCTTATTTAGCAAGTTTAATTAGAAATGATCCTAAAATTACTAATCATTGTACAATAGGGATAGGTGAATATTCTGGTAATTATTATATAGAAAAGAGGTATAATTAATGACTGTTCAATTAAGAGATTTTATGTGGCAACATAAAGCCGAGCTAGATAATATAAAGCCTGATTGGGATATGATTTTTAAAGATGCCCATGAAGAATTAGATCCAGAGTTTGTAAAAGAATTCGTCAATCTTCTTTCTAATAGTAAATCTAAAAATCTTAATATAGATCTTGTTAAGAGAACTTGTATTCTTCAGGAGTTGCTTAGTAATATTAATTATGCCTTAGAAAATCCTGGAGTTATGCAGGATAGTTCTAATTCATGGTCTCGATTTGATTCTGCTTGGATGTCTTTGGAAACGTATGATTATAGTTCTAAAGACTTTTTAGATTTTTTAAAGAAATCCGGACATCAATATGGACTTAATTTAACTCAATTAGACTTTCCCTATGGTTATTGGGGAGATGGAACCGACTGGGACCTAGGATGGTTTAATAAAGAAGAATACGATAGATTGTATTTAAATGAGGAGGATAATGAAGAATTAAATGAAAGATTCAATATTCAAATTTTTACAAAAGAATAAAGAGTTATTAGATAGACCGGATCCTCTTTTAGATGAGTTATATAATAATGCTTCTTATGAATCTACTTTTACTTTAGGTGAGCTTACAGATATATTTTTAAATAGAGGTAGAAACCCTTTAGATTATATGTCTTCTGTGCCTTGGAATTTTATGAGAGCCTCTAGATATGAGAATCCTTTTTTTACAATTCCTAAAGGTAGAGGAATTGAAGAAATAGGTAAAATGGCTTTCACTGATTCTCGATTAGGAGGGATTATGATTTCAGAAGGAATTAAGGTTGTAGATTCCTTTGCCTTCAGTCAATGTCCTAATCTAGAAGTAGTTTATTTCCCTTCAACTCTTGAGGAACTAGGAACTGCTCTTTTTCATAAAACAGATAAAATAAAAGAAATTTATTATAATGAAAATTATACTTATTTTTTAAATCACGTTCATATCATGCATGGAGAAGATGATATGCTTAACTGGTTTAGATTACCTGCAGGAAGAGCTGATAGTGACTGTATATTAATATGTAAGGATACAAAAATTAAATTAGGATATAATAAATGACATTAATTAACTTTTTAAAACTTCATAAAGATAATTTACAAGCAAATAATTTACTTCCTCTTTATGAACAATTAGCTGAAGGAAAGATAGATCCAAATGATTTAACTACAGGTCAGTTAAGTCATTATTTAATATCAAAAGGTAAAAATCCATTAGAATATACACAAGGTATTGTTCCTATAGCATGCTTTAGTGAAATGACTTTCCCTAAAGATTATAAATTATATCCTAATATTAAAATCATAAAGCAAAATGCTTTTGAATTTGTAGATGGGATGACACGATTTTTTGCAGCTAAAGGCCTTGAAGAAATAGAGATGGATGCTTTCTATCAATGTGAGGATTTAACTCATCTTTACCTACCTTCAAGTTTAGTTAGAGTTCCAGAAGGATTATTTACAGATCTTCCAAAACAAAAAACCGGAGAATTAATTGTTCATACTCCTATGAATTCTTTTATGTGGCGTTATGCAGCCTCACATCATATTACTCGTGATAATTTATATAGGTATTAATTAAGTGAGGATCAAACAATGCAAATTAAGAATGAAAAAATAATAAAGTTTTTAAGAGATTGGAAAGAACTCTTAAATATTAAGGATCCAGATTTAGCGACTTTATTTATGGCAATGGTTAATACTAAAGGATTACTTAATATAGACTGTTTAGCTATTGTTTCTTTATTAAAAGAAAAAGGCTATGAGACTAAAGCTCTTCGAGAAGCTACTTTTATAGATAAAATGAAAGAAGCAATAGATCATTTTATAGGAATGTCTTCGATCACTGGATCAAAAGTGAACAGAGTCAATTGGCTAGAGTTTTGTAATGCTTATTTAAGTAATTATGGCGGATTGAATGCTCAAGAAGCAATAGAAACTATAAATAATAATTCAAAATATCTTAAAGCTAGAATTCAAGGCCAAGATATTATAATAGATATTAATTAAAGGAGAAAAAAGAAATGGCATTAGAGAAAAGACAAGATGCTAAAGATGAAATATTTGATTTACTAAGAGAGCAAGGTTATCCGACTTATGCCCGTCTTTTTGATCTATTTGATGTTTATTTAACTGATGATCCTGGAGTTGTAGCTTATATGATTCCTCAGAAAGCAGTTATTGTTTTAAATAAAATGCTTAGCCCTAAGCAAGTTTCAACAATAGTTCGTCATGAAATTCTTCATGAATATTTAACGCATTATGAAAGAGAAGAAATCTTCCATCAAGAACATCCTTCATATAGAAGAAATTCTCAAATTAGTAATATTGCAGCCGACTATGAAATATCTAACAGAGGATATACTAAAGAGGATAAAAGAATAGCTAGAGCTATTCAATTAGGAGATAGAACTTTAGAAGGTCTTGTTACAGAAGTTAAATATCCTGATTGGGAAGATAAGACATTTGAAGAAATGTATGAAGAACTTCTCAAGCAACAAGAAAAAGATGAAAATGCCCTTGAAGAGCTTCTTAAGCAAATAGGAGATTTTACTCCTCAAGACTTAGACGATTTATTAGATCAGATAGATAAAATTCAGCAATCCGAAGAACAAGAAGGACAAGAAGGATCAGGATCTCCTAATGGATCTTCCTCAGAAGAAGAAGAGAGTTCGGAAGCAGATCAGAACGGATCCGGCTCAGGACAAAAATCAGAAGAACAGGATAAACTAGATAAACTTCAAAAAGAAATTAAGGGCGAAGCTGATAAGTTAGAAAAAGAAATAGAGAAAGCCAAAGAAGGACTTCCTGACAGTGAGCGAAAAGATCAGCCTAATAATGCTACTGAACATTCGGCATTCCCTACAGAAAAAGAACAGAAAGCCCTAACTAAAGTAGCAGCAAGAGCTGAAAAAATACAAGATGCTTTTAAAGATCTTAATATGAAACAAAAAATTCTTGATCAAGCAACTGCAGCAATCCAACGAGAAAGACAACGTGCCGCTACACTTAAAGATAATGAATTAAGGAGTGATCCTTTAAATCAATTTAAATTGAACTTACGTAAATTTATTCAAAAAGAAGTTGCAGTTAAAAAAGTTAGAGACTACAAATATTTCAATCCGTTGAATCATAGATTAGGTAATGATTTAATCTTTAAAGGTAGAGGTAAGGATCCTGTAGCACATATTCCTCAAATAAATGTTTATTGGGATGTAAGCTGGTCCTTTAGTAATCCTGCCAAGACAGCAGCAGCTAGATCTGCTATCAATACTCTTCATCAGTATCAAAAAAGAGGTCAGATTAAACTTAATGTTTATTATCATGGAGATAAGGTAAGTGCTAATAAAGAAGAAGTTGAGAACACCGGAAATAATGGTGACAATGTAGTAAAACATATTAGACAAACTAATCCAGATAATGTTATAGTTATTACTGATGGGGATCTTTCTTATACAAGAACTAGTCATCAAGTGCCTGGAGCAGTATGGTTCTTATTCTATGGAGCTAGATCTGATGGATTAATTGATAATTTAACAGGTAAAAAAGATAATCAAATTTATGATATAACCTGGGATGAAAAATAATGAACTTATCTTTACCTATCATATCATTCTTTAGAATAGTTAAAAAAGAATTACAACAAAATCCTCCTGATTTTGCTTCCATATATGAAAAAGCAAAATCAGAATTAGGTGTTTCTTACTTCCATAAGATGACTGAATGCTTTATTAATAAGGGATATGATCCATTACAAACTCTAGATTATATCCCTGCGCATTACTTAAGTGGATCAAATATAGAAGAGTTTACAATTCCAAATCATATTACTCAAATACAACAGAACGCATTTAGTCATTGTAAAAACTTAAAAAATATTATTATTCCTCCTTCTGTAAATAAAATAAAAGATAGAGCTTTTACTTATTGTGATTCATTACAAACTATAGATATTCAAAATCCTGAAGCCACTTTTGAATATTTTACATTCCCTCCCAAAGCAATTATAGTATGTAAAGCGGGTAGTGATGTTCAAAGAAGGGCTGCTGATTGGGGATATAGAACTGACGTTTATTAAAAGGAAAAATTATTATGGAATATTCTGAAGTTATAAAATTTTTAAAAAATCATAAAGATCTTATAGTGAATAATAATATTAATGACTTATTTGATGCTTTTCCTGAACCTCATGCAGGAAAAGATTTATTGGATCTTATGTGGGGTAAAGGGGATATTATAGGCATGCTTAAAAAAGAAGTACCTCCCTATTTTGCATGTGCCTCTGAAAAGATTACAAGCATCATTCTCCCTAGTTATAGCGATTTTGAATTAATTGGACCATATGCCTTTAGTGATTCTTCTTTGAGAAGTATTATAATTCCAAATAATATTGAAATGATAGGTGAGGGAGCCTTTAGTCTTTGTAAAGATTTAAAAGAAGTAACTCTTTATCCAGGTCTCAAGATAATTGAAAAATTAGCTTTTTCTGGATGTAATAACTTAAAAATTATTTTTAACGGATCTGTTGTAGAATGGAATAATATAGATAATGATGCAACTGATCTTGCTTTTAATACATCTTATAAGTTAGAAGGTAATTTTGATGTAGAAACTTTAGAAATACCTAATACCATAAGAAGAGTTAAAAGTTATAAATTTGCGTTTGTTAATACTATTAAAAGATTAATTACTAATTGTCGTACCTTAGGTTCAGGAGCTTTCTTTGAATGCCTTAATTTATATGAAGCAGTAATTCATTCAAAAGTCATCTATGACTCCACTTTTGAGCATTGCAAAAATTTACAACAAGTTACTTTAGGATTAGGAATTACTCATATAAAAGAGTATGCATTTGCTGAATGTTTTAATTTAAGAAATATTGTTTATGAAGGAACTATAGAAGAATTCTATAACATAAATATTGATGAGACTGCTTTTGATGGATGTCCTAAAATTAAAGTAGAATGTGAGGATGGAATAATTGTTATTGAATAATAATTGCTTACAAGCATTTAAAAGACATCAAACTGATTTACAGAAAAATGATATCCATGTATTTTATATTCATCTTAATGAAGATATGAGTTCGGGTCTTCTTAGACCCGAAGAAATAGGAATGATAAGTTCTTATTTATTAAATTTGAATCAAAATAGTAAAAAATTACTTCTTGAAAATTTAATTGCAATTCCAGATTATTTTCTTTACACACAAGATGGGTCTACTTTTGATATTCCAAGAACTGTAGATTTAATTGGAGCTAAGGCCTTTTCTCATACTAAAATAGATCATTTATTTATTCCTGGAAATGTAGGAGTAATTCAATCTTTAGCTTGTAATAGTAATGAATATATAGAAAAAATTACAATTGAAAATGGAGTTAGATTAATAGGAGACTGGGCTTTCGGTGACTGTCCTCGATTAAAAGAATTAATTATCCCTCCCACTGTAAGATATATAGGTAGAGAAATAACTCAATATTCTGAAAAGGTAGTTATTTATTGTCAGCGTCTTAGTGAAGCTCATAAGTATGCTAAGGAAGAGCGCCTTAGATATACTTTTATATAGGAGATATTATGCGAGATAGTGTTCGAAAATTTTTAATAAATCATAAACATATTTTAGATAAACCTCTTAAAGAAATTACTAAAGAAGATATTAAGCAAATATATCTAGATGCAAATAATGAAGAACCTTTTGATGCGGACTCTTTCTGTGTAGGAGAACTTACTCAAATTCTTTTAAAGAAAATAAATCCTCTAGATTATTTAACAACTATTCCTGATTCTTATTTAGCAGGAAGTGATATAACAGAGTTTATAGTTCCAGATCATATCACTCACATAGGGGCAGGAGCATTTTATGAATGTAAGGAATTACTTAAAGTAATAATTCCTAAATCAGTTTCTGAAATAAATATGTATGCCTTTGCTGAATGTGAAAAATTAAGAGTTCTTAGAATCAACAATCGTTACCCTACTATCAGCGAAACTGCTTTTCTAAATACCAAGCATATAGCTAAAATATACTATGAAGGAAAAGAAGATGATTGGAATCTTATATGGCCACACAGCCCTATATCAGTGTATGTAGAATGCACCGATAGAGTTCTAGGTCCTTATATATAGTTGATCTCTTGTATAATATATTATATATTATAATTGATTAGAGGTCTATTCTAATGTTTAATCCTTTTAACTCAGGAATGCGAGTTTTAACCCTTCAAGATTTAGATTTGAATCTAAATGGAATTGATTCACAAACAACATTATCTGATGTAGATGATGATATAGATTTTAATATTGGAGAAGGTAACCAAAAAGGTTACGCGGTTGAGCGAGAATTACCTCAAAATAATTTTAATATAAGAACGTTAACACAAGATAAAATAGAAGAGATGAAAAGAAATTCTAATATAGAATGGGTACTTCGATTATGATACTTGACGAATCAATAAATGCAAAAGATGCTTGGCTAAAACAAGTTAAACATCATAGAAGAAGACTTAAAGGTCTTCCAAGAGTAGGTTTTAATCCTAACACAGGAAATGTTGAGCATAACATTAGTATGATGAATAAGATGTTAGGTTCTGGAGAAATGATTTCTAATAATCCTATAAGTGGTCCTTTTGGTGGAGATGTTTCTGCTCCTGCAGGAGGAACAAGTATGGGAGAATCTCTTAAAGAGGGTTACTTAGATGAATTTTTCCCTGAGATGCTACAATTCCTTAAAAAGCATAAGTATGACTTTATTCAAAATGAAACTAAGAACTGGATATCTATATATGCGGATGCTTATGTTACTTATGAAGAATCTTTTATTCCGAGACTTACTGAATTAATATTAAGTAAAAATAGAATAGATCCTCTAGATAAATTAAATTATGTTCCTGAACACTATGCTGAAGGATTAGACAGAGTAAATTTAACTAATAATCATGATTTGGTTCTAGGGGAAAATATTTCTGGAATAGGTACTGCAGCTTTTCAGTCTTGTGGTTTGTTAAATAAAGTAATAATCGAAGAAGGTTGTACTACTATAGGAGACTCTGCTTTTAGAGCATGCCCTAATCTAATAGAAGTAACTCTTCCTTCAACCATTAAATTTATAGATAAGAATGCTTTCTCCGATTGCTGGCAATTAGCTGATATTTATTATAATGGCTATTGTAGTGACTGGGAAAGAATTAATATAAATGGAATCATAAATAAAGATTCTGAATTTGGTCATATTCACTGTTTAGATGATGATTATTTTATATAAAGAAGGTAATATAAATGGATAAAAGACTAGAAGAAATAATTTTACAAATTGCATTAGAGGATTATGAGTCAGGACATACTTCAGCTTCTGATAAAGAATCTTTTAATAAAATACTTAAAGATGATTTTAATCTTGAAGTAGGAGATGAAGCCTTTGATTTCTATGCTGAATGTAGAAATATGGGACCTAGCGGATTCTATTTAATGTATAAGGATGAGCTTGATTTTAGTTCTGAATTTAAAGCTGAATATGGTTTTGAAGAAGATGAAGAAGAGGTTGAAGAAATTATTGAAGAATCTTTAATGGAAGCAAGTCCTGATGAAGGTTCTTTTAAAGTCCAACAAATAGATTCTGAAGGAAATAAACTTGATCAATTTGCTAATTTTGCTACTGCAGATGAAGCAATTGCTTTCGCAAAGACTCTTAAGACTCCTGCTGAAGTAATTGATAATACTTTATCGGAATCTCTTAAAGAAGAGAAAGTTATTTGGACTAATTTAGATACTTTAGAAGAAGCTCTTTCTAGAGATGATATGATTGCTGATTTAAAGGCTAAAGGTAAGAATTATAACTTTAACAAATATACTGATGCTCAAATTTATAGAATGCATCAAAGAGAAATGAATAAGAAAGTAGTTAAGCCTACTCCTACTTTACCTGACATTGATGATGAAGAAGATGCTGAATATATAGAAACTAGTAATTGCCCTCGTTGTAATCATCAATTAACTGATGCAGGTCAATGTCCTGTTTGTGATCTTGGTGATGAAGAAGAGAGAAGTAGTCACCTTCTTCATCTAGATGAGAATTTATTTGGTCGTCGTGTAGATCCTGAAGTATTTGAATTTAAAGTTGGAGATAGAGTTGCTGAACGCTGGAATGACGGAGAGTTTAATGTAGGTACCATTACTGATATTAAAGAAGAAGAAGGTACCCAGTATCTTGTACATTGGGATTATTCTGATGGTCCAGATTATGAATGGTTATATGGAGATGCCTTAACTCAATGGATTGAAGAATCTCTTAACGAAATGAAAGAGGTTAAAACATATAAAGGTTATGAGATGTGGGCTGATTATGATGTTGATACAGAGGAAGGTATTATATCATTAATCGTCCATCTTTACAAAAATGGTAAAGAAGTTCACCAGAATGAATTCGGAGCAGAATTAACCTTTGAGAACTTTAGAGAAGCTAGAAAATGGGTAGATGCTCATTCCTCTAAATGCTCTTTACCTGATAAGTTAAAGCAGTTTTGTTCTATTATGAATAGAAAGACTGAAGGTGATCCTAAATTATCGGTTGATAAAGATGAATACGGATATTATATTAGTCGTTCTGATGGACATAATATAGAAGATGGTAAAATCTATTTTGATGATAAATATTCTTATGATTATGTTTATTATCATGATCCAGATATAGACTGGTATGAAGTTGCAGAATACTTTGGAGATAACCTTGATGATGTAGGTATTGAATTAAAAAGGGATAGGGACGGAGCTTCTGTAGGAATAGAATCAGCTCCGAAACTTTATGATCTTCGTAGGGATTATTTTGTACCTTTTGATAGTTCGCCACTTTCAACTGCCATTGAATTTGATGGTGGCTTACAGGCCTTGATATCAATTTCTGATTGGGTATTTGGAGAAGTTCTAACTGATGATGAAAAAGAAAAATTACTCGATCCTTATGATTGTTCGTTAAGTATTAACGAACCTCTTAATGAAGAAGTGTTAAATGAAGGACCTTTCAAATCTAAAAAAGATATAGAAGCCGCTGCAAATAAAGCAAATAATAAAGAAGTAGAAAGAGTTAACAAATTAATTAGTAATTTAGGTAAAATCTTGGCTCCTTCTTATAAAGACGCTACTCTTCATTTCTTAGTAGATGATAAATGGGTTGACTATAACACCTTTATTAAAAAGTATCCCCCAAATACTGTTGCAAGTCAGGCTAAAGATCCTAATCTAAGAGAAACTTCTATAGATAAATATCCTGAATTAGCAGGAGCTATTAACACTGTTGTCAGAGATAGAAACGGCTATATTATTCGTAGAGGTCTTGAGCTAATTAAGCCTAAGCAGGTTGCGTTTAATCCTGCTCGCTCTGATCTTATTGTAATTAAGGATGGATTTAAGGCTGAAGATATAATGGCAACTAAAGAAGCACCTACATCTACAAGTGATTCTGAAAGCTCTTCTTCAAAGAAAGTTACTGATGAAGTTTCAGAAAAAGATGATGAAGCAACTCCTGTTACATCATCTACTGTAGACACTTCAGAAGGAGTTACTGATAAAACTATTCAGAATACTATTAATGCAGCTAAGGTATTTGGAATGAATATATATGCAATGCAGGGCGGTGATATTAAAGAGCTTAATGATGCTCAATTAAAGAATCTTGGCGCTGGTATTGATATGAATAAAATTTGGGTCGGTAAAGATAATAAAACTCGTGTGACGTTATCTCAATTAGCAAATGAACTTAAAAAGAAAAATATTGTAGAATCTCTTGACGATGAACTAGAATATGATAATCTTGAAGAAAAAGTTGTTACTCATGACTCTCTTCATGATGGAGATATGGAAGAGCTTCTCAATTTAGCTAAAGAGATCGGAATTCATACTATGGGCGAGCTAGAAGAATTTGCTGAAAGAGAGGTGCCTCAAGGCACCTCTTTGATTGATACTTTGAGACAATATAGAGATGATCTTGGAGATGATTTTGAAGTTAATGAAGGCTTTGATGGTTCTCCTGAAACTGAAATTGATTCTTATGATGAAGTAGATGATATTTCTTGGTTTAATAGATAAAAATATTTAAAATAATAAATCTAATTTAGCCTCGAGTAAAATTGAGGCTAAATTATTAGTATAAAGTATTTGAGGATTATAATATGAATAAAATAGCTAAAACTATAAATATATATCTTATTGCTGAAATGCAGAGACCTGATATGACTGTTCCCTTTGCATATCTTAACCCTTATATTCAAAATAAAATGATTAAAATTTGTCCTGCAGAAGAGGCTGTCGCATTTACAGATGTTTATTTATCCCCTGAATTTGTCACAGCAGATAATGAAGAGGAATTTATAGATATCTTTGGAATCAACCTTTCAGCTAATATCGAATTGACTGGTACTGAGAATGATGATTTCATAGTCAGAATTAATGAATTAGGTGAGATTGAGATTGAATTAGAGGTAAATCTTGAAGATACTAATTCTTATGGTGAATTTGTGACAGTTATTGAAAATGAAGATATAGATCTTGTTGTAGAAGAGCTTGGCGAAACTGAGGAAACTCAAGAGTCCTCAAGTGAAGAATCAGATATCACTTCTGTAACAGCTCAGGTACTCACTGAAGCAGAACTTGAAGATGAGGAAGGACCAGAGTGGGTAGTTCATTATGATTTAAATTCTACTAATGAGTCCTTAACAGAGGCAGAAGAATTAGAAGATTCTACTAGTGACATAATAACAGCCCCTGATATTGAAACCGCTGTAAAATATGCGGAGCAGAATGCTAGAGTAAAAGCTAAAGAAGATCCCAAATGGTCAGATGCAGAAGTAGTAAGTATTAAGAAAAAGAATCAGTAAAATATTGTATATCTAAATAGAGGTATTTTAATATGAAATTTAAGAAATTAACTGAAGCTTTTGATTATGATCAAGCAGCGTTAAATCATGCAAAAGACTTGATTGATGAATTAAGTTCTTTTATAGATAACGTTGAGATGTATAAACATGCAACTGAATGCATTGATCAATCAGGAATAGATAAATTAAATTCTGCAGTTGATACACTTGAAGATTTTATTATCCGATATAGTAAAATCGCTAGAGCTAGTATTGATGCATATTATGGTAGAGGATGATAAATTATGTTAAAACTCGATGAAGCATTATTTGATGATGATATGACTATTACTGTTTTTGATGAAGGTCACTTTGATGAATATAAGATAGATGACCTTGATGATAGTGTATTTGAATATGAACCTTTAGCTAATGCAAAAGTGTTAGCAGATCATAAAGGGGAGGCAGTTCCAGAAGGTCCTAAAGCAGGAATTGAATCTGGAATTGCTGACACCCTTATTAGATTAATAAATGATGAGTGGGAAGCCATTCAAGGATACAACAATTTTAGAGATATGATCCTCTCAATGCAAGCAGCAGGAGATGGTGATTACTCTGAAATGATTAGAGTTATTGATGAAGTTTCAAATGAAGAAAATCTTCATGTAGGTCAGCTTCAAGAACTTCTTAAGAGAGTTAGTCCTAATACTGAATCAATTGCTAAGGGAGAAGAAGAAGCAGAAGAGCAGCTTGGATTACCTAAAGATGAATGGGTAAATGGTAAGCTTAAAGTTGAGATGCATCAACCAAGAACTGTTGCATCAAGTGAGAAGCCCGAATATAATAAAATAGATAATTCATGTAGTCTTTGTGATACAGACGATGAATGGTAAAGGAGATATAATGAAGATTAGATCAAGCCGTGAACTTAAAGAATCAATTCAGAATGTTGATCGAGTTATTGAGAATGAGCTTCTCGATACTACAGTAGTAATTGATCCCGTTTTAGCTGATGCATATGAACAAAACAAAGAAATTGAACTTCAAGTAGAGAAGACATTAGAAGAACTTACTGACAAAGCAGAAGAACTTATCTTAAAAAGTCCTGAAAGTACTATGAAAGCAAAGAATGAATATACAAAGCAGCTCAAGCTTGATGAAGCCATTGAAGATTTTGACATAGTTAAAGATGGTAGATCAAGAAAAGTAGCTACTAGAGGAGAAGACGAAGGTAATCGTTATTTAGATTATTCTATGTTTGATTTTGTATCTGAACTTCTTACCGGTAAGGATTGTAATACTAATCCTGCACCTATTACTCCTATTGTATGGAGAAGAGATCCTAAAACAGATAAATTTAGATATATGGAAATGAAGAAATTCATGACTCAGGGTGAAGATTCAGTTTCTTATGGCGGATCTAATGAATCAGGAGCTTTCTCTTATGAAGATGAAGATAATGAGGAAATTGCAAACTCTACTGAAACCAAAGGTATGTATAAGAGTACAGGAGTTCCTCAGATAGGTATTGAAGATAATGCTTTTAGAGTATATAGTGATTCTATAGAGGATCTTGAACAAGCTCAGCAAGGTCTTTCTCATTATGGTATAAAATATGATAATCCTGAACCTAAGAGAAGTAAAACTAGTCACTGGAATTTTAGTATGAAAGTATATATTCCCATTGATAGCAAAGGAGAAATTCTTTCTTTAACTCAGTGGTTAACTAATACAGGTCGTCATGTAGAAGATGTAATGAGACCCAATTTTGTAAAGAGTTATAATAAACTTATAGCAAAACAATATTCAAGTGAAGATACTCAATTAGTTAAAGATATATTTGATAGTTATGTAGCAAAGAGTAATAGTGATTCAACTATAAGTACTGATACTTTACTTGCAGATATGTTTGATGAGCTTGAAGGACTTCCTTATGATAGAGAAACCCTTGAAGCTGATTTTAGAGCTGCTGTTGAGAGTCCTACCTATTATGATATTTTTGATAAATATGTAGCTAAACTTGAGAGCGATCCTACTCTTAAAGCTAAGAAAATATTTAGTGAAATGGTAGCAGATCTTAAAGCAAATAAAATAAGTTTTAATCGTACAGAAGCTTATGAAGAATTTATGGATGCTATTGATAAATAAAATATAAAGAAAAACCAGGTAATTTTGATTTCAAATACTTTAGGTGATGTAAATATATCAACAGAATATTTGAGATGATTTTTGACCTGGTTTTTATTATTAAATAGTAAGAAAATCTCTAGAAGAAATTAGAAAATAAAAGGAGATTATAATGAGCGATCAATTATATAGATCATATAATGATTTTAGTGAGCGTGCAATATATCCAGTAACAAATGAACCTGTTACTGAGAGTACACCCTGGAATGGCTGGTATAATGAATATACTGGAATGGATGATTCTACTCCCATTTCTGATGAAAACCTTAATGCAATGCTTAATATGCTTATCTATATCAGAAATGTTATAGGTAAGACGGGTGATTTTGATACGAAAATAAATAGTGGTACAGAT
>JAEIGA010008920.1_pt1 | contig 15168 bp, 6 predicted proteins | sample 9270691 | NCBI WGS metagenome assembly JAEIGA01 (sample SAMN17057246, study PRJNA624740) | gut metagenome | biome: biome; isolation source: fecal sample | host: Bos grunniens | place: China: Xizang | collected 2019
TCCTTCTCGGCAGCCTGCATCCTCTTTTCCGCATCGTCCATCTTTCTGCGAAGCCAATCGAATTTCTTCTTGCTGACATCATCGGGATCAGAACGGAACTCACCGCTGCGAACATACTTGTTAAAGGCTCTTCTCTTATTGGCATAATCTTCTGCCAATTTGTCATATACCGCCAAGGCATCCTCGTACTCTTTGGTGGTATATCCTTTCTGATGCCCCTCGTTATGCCAATCAGACTGAATCTCTTCAATGAAGAGCATCTTCTTGCCATCAACCTCAAAGTCCTGAATACGAGCGTGAGCAAGTACACCTTCTGCATCCTGCCCCCAATGGCCTCTCATAGCATTGTTACTGTATGTAGAATTAGGCATTTGGAATACAAGCTCACGGTAATTGCTACCGCCATCGAGCTTGTACTCATTCCATCGTGGCTTTTCTTCGATAGCAAACTCCTCGAATTTTTCAAGCAAGTCGTTTCCTTGTTCCTCGGTAATATCTCCATCGGATATATATACGGCAAGTGTTTCTGAAAAGTCTCGGTAGCCGATGTTGTTGAGGTCGTCATACCAATCTTCAATTCTCTCACCGATAACGCTCTCCATATAATCGGAGAATCTATTGAGAGCTTCTGCTGAGATGTATGTTTCCTCAATATCAAGCTGACTGCCTGCAACAAACTCCTGAAGCTCCGCCTTGGTTACTGACTTCTTACCCTCAAGGAATGTCTCGATGCCACTCCACTTGATTTCCTCGGCCTTGACACCTCTGTTTTTAAGGTGGTTAAGAAGGCTGTCGCTTCCCATCTTCTCAAGCTTAATGTCTTCAATAACCTTGCCCATATGGGAGTAGAAGGTAGGAGCGTAGGATGCCTTCTTATCCGCTTTATGTGAAAATTTCCTCTTGACAGAATCTGGATTTTGTGGTATACTATCCTCGAAGAAAGGCGATTCGTTTAAATGTGCAGGCACGTAGCTGCCGAGACCTCTTTGCGATAAGCCTTTCTTTTTCATTTCTTCCCCGGTCATTACCTTATTATTCTTGTTTTTAAGGTAATCCTTGAGTTCTTGCACATCATCCGAAGGATATACGGTAACCAAAATGTTGTATTTTCCACCCTTATATCCGTTCATTATATCCGCATTTTTATGAACATCAGAAAAGTCTATGATAGCATAGGCTTTTTCTTTTCCCATATCAAATTTCACGATTTCAGCAAACCGATCATTTTTTGTTTGATAAACAAGATATGAGGGATTGTCCATCGCCCGTATTATTTCAATGATTTCTTTTGGCGTAAGATTGTGCGGAGTATCTTTAACATCACCGTCCCACTCCTCAATGCTTGACACTGCCTGTCTCGCTTTATACACTCTCATTGCCAAAGGAAGATTTTCGAGCGTATATCCATATTCCTTCGCAAAAGCAATGAGAATCTGCGGTGTGTTAATTCGTACAGGAATGTATGTACCATCGGCAAGTTTTTTTGCTTTTACATCTTTGAGAAGATTAACAAGGTCGGTTTCTCTGAGTTTGCTTGCTTCTTTCCTCGCCTTCTTCTTGTACTCGCCACTTATGACCTCATCCACAACCTGATTACGCCTCTTCTGCACCTCTGCGACAAGGTCTGCGGTAGTCATATCACTATTGCGATATTTCTCTCGCTCCAAGCCGTTTTCAAACTGCTGAAGGATTTCGTTTCTTCTGAGAGTCTCTGCATCTGAGAAGAATTTCACAGCCTCATTGAAGTTATAGTCCTTAAGGGAGAGTCTCTCTATGGGAGATGCCTCGCCATCGGGGGTAAACATTCCGAAGTCTCCAAGGCACTTGTAATAGCCGTAGGGGATTCTGTAGCCACTGTACTCAAAGGAGATGTCATCTATGGTAGCATTCTGCGATACAAAGCCAAGCTCCTTCGCATAGGCAAGCACCTTGTTAAGCACCTTGCCGTTATCCATAACGTACTCTCTGAATTTGGGAAGATATCCTGCCTCGTTACAAGCATCGATATATGCCATAACATTCTTCCGGATAAGCTCCTTTTGAGAGAGATTCTCGGCATTGTCAAAGTCCCAAAATTCATAGATGTTTATGCCCTTCTTGACCTTGGTATTTGCCTTATGGTCGGCTGTGGTGGTTGCCCATACCTCTGTCTGCTGACGGGTATGATCCTTGATGCCTGAGTATCCCTTGATTTCTCTACCGCCCTCACGGACAATGGTCTCTCTTACAACACCCATCTTTACACCACTCTTGTGGAATGGGATAAAGTAGCCTACGTTGCCATTCGCCATTATCCAAGCAGCCATATCCTCGTTCTGCACTACCGCAATAATGCCCGTGTTACCCGACTCGTCAGCATCCACGATATCATAGATGTCCTCAAGCTCATAGGGGAAGGAATCGCCTCTGTCTATCTTCCACTGTCCACCGTCTTTATACATAAAGATGGAGATGTTTCTCTTGAGATTTGTACCCTTTGTCGCATCGAGGAATGCAGGTACTTTTGTATAGGCGTGACCGTTAAGACCAAGTGTGCCTGCCTCAAAGATAACCTGAAGCACATCAGCAAAGTTTTGGATTTGGAAGTCCGAATAAGACTGCAATCTGAAGCCACCCGTAGACATAATCTGCTTAATCAAGCCTGTTTTGATCCTGCCCTTGTCATCGGTCAGCAGAGCCGTAAGCTCACCAAATCTGAAGGGGGTTGCCGCCTTGGGCATCTTAGGCTTGCTCTGTCCGTAGAAGGAGTTAAATGCCTCATAGATAAGAGGTGCTTGCAGCTTCAACTGAGCAAGTCCGTTTGCGGTGGTAAGCATCTTGATGGTGAGATCGTCAGCCGTGATATCGTACTGTTCTCTCTCAATTACCTCAAGCAGATTCTCACGGAGCTTTGCATTGTTCGATTTAAGCTCGCCCTTGTTCTTACCCGAAGGCTGATACAACTGCTTGTTAGCCTTGTTATCGGGATTCTTCTCCTGCATCAGCTCGATGAATGCATTAGCCATCGGATCAAGATTTTTTCTCATCGACTCAACATAGCACTGTCTACAAGGTGCTGTAAGTCCCTTGTCAGCCAATATCTTGTGAAGCACAAAGTAATTGTCTATGTTGTTGAAGAATCTCTTGCTCTTCGGTACACCCATCGCATCTTCTCGTCTTACGATCTCGTCATAGATTTCTGCGAAGTTAATACGCTTGTCGCATATGGTAGAGATATCTGAGGAGGTAAAGTAATCCGAGTTAGGCTCAAGTGAGGAAAACAGAAGTCGCTTCTTACTGTCCCTTGTGTTTCTTCCACCCTCGGAGTCAAGGATATCGTACCCTGCCTTCTTCATTGCAACGGCTACCTTTACGATGCCGTCTATAGAATCACGGATTTCCTTCAGAGCCGCCTTCTCGCTGATGCCTTCCACACTCTGCCTCATATTATTAAGGCATTGGTCTACATACTGCTTGTATCCCTCGGTCTTCTTGTATGAGCCGTTCTCCATATCCTTTATGGATATATTCTCGTCACCGAAGAAGGAGTATGCTATAGAAGAATAGGAATGCTTAACCTTGCCTTCTCCCGTGGTTTTATCAACCTCGCTGAGTTCAACGATAGCCTCTTCCCAAAGCTTCTTAATCCTTTCAGCGCCTTCTCCAAGGTCACGGAATCTCTGCCCCTCCTCGGAGTCGGGAACTGCATCCGCATAAGCCGCCCTGATTCTCTCTACAAGCCTTGTGAAGAAGTCCTTAATCCTCTGCCAAAGTGTCTTATCCTTCGCATAGATGTTCTTGGAAAGAGCCATCATTGCATCCGAGTCTACAAGCATTGTCTCAAGGCAATCGCATATAACCTCCTCATAGGCTAGGTCATAAGCCTCTTCCTCGGTCATCTCCTCGGTGATATCACCCTTTTCCTTAAGGAAGTCTATCTTCGCTTCGATGAGGTCCGCCATAGTGTGTTCACCGAATTTCTTGTTATACTCCTCAAAGACCGCATCAGCCAAAGTATTGAAACTCTCGGGGAGAGTCGCTCTTATATCGTGACCTAACTCGTGAGCGGTTGTGAAGAGCATTAACGCCTCCGCCTCAACGCCTGCATTAAGGCCAACGTGGATGCTTCTGTCCGCAGGATCATACCATCCGTTCTCATCCTTTGCGAGCTTGTCAACGTAGATATCTATACCGAGAGCCTTCGAAATGAAGTTAAGAGCCTTGAGAGATGCCCTCTGCCTCTCGTTAAGTGTCTTGCCGTACTTCGCACCATCGAAGATAACTCTGCCTTTTTTCTTTTCCGAGTCGGTTTTTGAAATGTTTTTGGCATTATTGCTCACCGTGTTGACAATCTTTTCATTACCAAAGGCTCTACCAAAGTTATAAGCATTCTTTCTCTGTTCCTCGGTAAGCTGTGCGGTCTTCTGATTCGCCGCAAGAGCCGAAAGAGGAGGAGGATTCTTCATCGCGCCAAACTTATATGCGGACACCCATCCATTGATATATGCTCCGGCACTCTGTCCCGATGCTGCATCATAGCCTCTGACAAAGACATTCGCTGTGTCTACGCTAAAGCCGCCTACTCTAGATGACATATCCACGGCTGCCTGATGTACGAGTCCTATGTCACTATCACCGAAATCCACCTCGGAGATAGCAACTACCTTTCCGTCCTCGATCTCAACGCCCATCTCTCCGCTTTCAGTAGAAGCAAATCTCTGAGGCTTTACCTTTACCTCGTTGCCATTGCCATCGGTCATAACAGCCTTTACGGTCTGTCCACCCTCAAGCCTCTGTGCCTCCGTGTTGACCGAATTTCCCTCAGTCTTGAGCAGATTGTTTTTTCTAGCCTCAGCTATAATGTCATTAATCGCATCACTACGATTATTATAAGCCTTGCTAACGTAACGATAGCCACTAGCCGTATTTTTTATTATGCCTCTCCAAGCTCCGTTATTTGCCGCTTCGAATACATAACCGTCTTTACGGATGCGTCCATCGATAAAGAGAGGATTTTTAAGCTCTTTGTAAACGTCAGAGCCTTCTCCAACGTCACTTGCCTTCACGTTCTCTCCACTATCAAGCTCAAGCACTGCTTCGCCATTCTCAACAGAAGCGATTCTAGCAATGTTAACCTCAACCTCTTTGCCCTCGCTATCAAGCATCTTGGCTTTTACAGGCTGATTTGTATTATCCGCAGGAGCTGAAATTTCGCTCTCTATTGCATTTTCTTTTACAGGTGCATTCTCGGTCACAAAAGGCGTTTCAGCCTCCTCTGTGGGAAGCTCTGCCTCCTCGTGTGCCTCGGGATTGCTTTGCATATACTGCTCGTTTTCTTCTACAAGACGGTTAAGCTCGTAACCCGATATATTCTTACCTTCATCGAGCTTTTTCTGCATCTGCTGTGCAAAGGCATTGTCGGGATTTATCTCAAGAGCTTCAGTAACTAAGCTTTGCGGATCAGCGCCGTCTATCTCGCTTGCTTGCTTGTTTGAGGCGCTTTTTCCCCTAATATTTCCAACAACACCACCGCCAAGACCGAGTACAGCACCACCGATAAAGGAATCAAATGCATCCTCACTTGAAAGCAACTCGCTCATTTCCTTATCGCTTGCATAGGTCATTTTTTGACCGATAGCACTCATAACGCCCGAAAGGACTTCCTCTGCACCCTCGCCCACCATATCAAGACCGAGATTAGCAAGTGTTCTTACTGTCTTGTTAGAGATATTGGTTGCAAGTGTTTTTGCCAAGACATCATCAAGAGTTTTACCGCCAAAACTGATACCGCCTGAAATCTTTTCCGTTAATATCTCTGCACCTGCCGAAACAAGTCCACTAAAAGCAGCTTCTTCGAATGTGGCGCCTTGATTCAATGCGCTCTGCGATTCGCCACCAAATGTAGTCACACCTGTTGTCAACCACCACGGCACACCTACCGCTTGAAGCGCTGCTGTACCACCAAGCTGACCTGCCGACTGTGCAAGGGAGTCCGACTTTTTGCCAAATACAGAGTCCGTTTCTGCATCAATGCCTATCAAAACCTTTACAGGATCAGCGATAATAGCCTTCGCAATCGCTTCCTCGTTGTAAAGGTCTTTCTTCACTAATTCAGTAGTTGCTGCTTTTGATGTGTCCTGCAAGGCTGTGTATGTATTGACAACTTCATCAACATCTTTCCCCGTGAGAGCAGCGAATCCCATCGCTGATTGCATACTTTCACCAAGAATTTGGTTTTGTTGTGCCTGCCCTAGCATCGCAAAAGCATCGATAGCAGCTTCTCCAATCCCTAAAAAACCGGCGCCGAGATTTTCACCAAGGTCAGTAAACGATCCTGCAACAGTTTTAAGAACATCTCCAAACTGATAGCCATCATCAAACAGGTTGCTCTTTTGAAACCAACCGTCTCTTTCGCCTTTGTAGTCTTTCTCATCAATCCATTGAGAATAATACTTATCAGTGGAATCATAAGACTCATTCATTGAGGCAATAGAATCAAGCCAACTCTGCTCATCCTCTTCGGAATATCCCTCGCCAAAGGTCTTATTTATACCTCTGAGTCGGTTAGATGTTTCAATGTAGGAGTCGAGAGCGCTACGGTATTTCGCACGATCTTCCTTTGTGAGCCATTCGCTCTTATTTATTCTGTTGTTATAATCATTCAGAATATCAAGGGACTGCTTGTTGGTAGTCTCCCAACCTTTTACCACGTCAAGATCGTATGTTTTGTACTTTGTAGCCTTAAACCCGGACTTGCTTGAGTTGTTCTTTTCTCCATTCTTTATCTGATATGGTGTAGCCTTGAAAGCCATATTACCGCCTCCTTATTACTCGTGGTACTCTTCATACTTGTTCTGCGTTCCGTCCCAAATCCACAGTTTGCCATCAGGTGTTTTCCATACTGTTTGGAGAACTCCGTTCATATAATCCTGAATGCCCGACTTGGAAAGCTTTTCGCCGCCAACATTGTTAGGCTGATAGCCGTTGCTGAATGTTCCATTTTTACAGTCCCCGTTATATGTTTGTGTATAGGGATTTACTCCTTTGTCAAGAACCACCGTTTTTCCGCTTATACGGAAAGATGACTTGCCATCCTGTGTAGTGCCAAGGAACTCCGCCTTCTTGAAGTTTCCATTGTCATCAAAATACGAAGCGTCTGTGGTATTGATGCCGGGGATGTTTTCAAGTGATACGCCACCATTACCACCATTGCCACCGTTGCCTCCGGAGTTTGCCGCTGCCTTACTATCCTCATACTGCTGCTTTGATAGAGCCATCTGCTCATTAAACTGTCTCTGCTCCTCTGCAAGCTGCTGTTGCCACTGTGCATCAGCTATAGCATTCCTGTACTCATCGTAGCTAAGATTCTTATCGGTAGCATACTTATCATAAGCGAGGTTTCTATCAGCAGCATACTTATTGTAATCAAAGGTCCTGTCATCTGCCCACTGCTGATATGCGAAGTCAAGGTTATCCCAATACTTCTGATAGTCAAGCGCTTTGTCACTCTCAAACTGACTGTAAGCGAGATTTCTATCATCCGAATACTGACCATAACGGAAGTTGAGGTCATTGATATACTTCTGATAGTCAAGGTTTCTATCGTCAGAATACTGACCGTAAGCGAAGTTACGCTCATCAGCATACTTGCTGTAGTCGTAATCCCTCTCGCTGTCATATCTGCCGGTAAGATAATCTCTCTCGGTGAGGAAGTCGGAGACGGTATCTCTGTATCTTCCATAGTCCTGATTCTCTCTGTCGGCAAGCATACCGTACTGATTGTAAAGCTCCTGTCCCTCTCTGTTATACTTGTCGAGAGCCATAGCATAAAGCTCGGGAACAATGTCATTTAGGTTGTCAAGACTCGCCTGATACTGCTGCTGACCAACGCTCTGTGCATAGGAGTTGCCATATCCACCGGTCATAGCCGAAGCCTGACCGATAGCATCTCCCATAGCAAGCTTGCCCTGCTGAACGTACTTGTCCTTGTACTGCTGATAGAGAGCATCACCATTCACGTCATAGGTGAATTTATCTCTATTCATTATATTGCCCATAAGCGCATCAAGCTGAGCCTGCCACTGTGACTGATACTCGCCCGGCTTATTGGCAAGATGCTGATTAAGCGCCGACTGAGCCTGCTTTACTTCATCGCTTTCGGCATAATCCTTATGAGTGAATTTGTCATAGGTGAAATCCTCACCCTTGTCAAACTCGTCATACTCGAACTTCTGTAGCTCCTCCGGTGTCTTATATCCTGCATACACGAAGGGATCGCTATCCTTGAAGTCCTTGTAAGTGAAATCTTTATATGACCAAGCCATTATTTATTTTTCCTCCTGTTTAAGTCCAATAATCAATATATCCATCGATCCATTTAACCGTATCGCCCGATGAAAGCGTAGCGCCCGGTAGCTTATGTACCGCATAAATATTCACTCTGCCCTTCGGTGAAACGCTCACCGTCGCAATGCCTCTGCTTCCGTCCGAAAAACCCACAGGACAGAGAGCGTACACATCATAAGTTGGTGGGTAAGGTATCGTAGACGATTCAGCACGAACAGTCGAGCTGCTCGTTGTAAAGCCAACGTTAAATGCAACGTAAATGTGCTTTCCTCCTGCACAGACTCTGTAGAATACTCCGGTGCCGCCCCATCGCCCTGAATTAACAGTTGAGTCGGTGACATTTGTGCCAAGAGGAAGCTCTACCCACTCCTCGCTCTTAAACTGCACCTCGCCTCTGAATATAGTTGTCATCTCTTCGGCTATATCAACGGTGTTTTCATCCTCCGCATACTTTCCTATACCAAGGGAGTTAAGGCTTCCTGCCCTGTGCATATACACTCTTTCGGTAGGTACGGAAATAGATGTTGTGGTCTTTTCACCAATATCATCTATAACCTGCACCTGCACAATGTATGTATGCATAGTGTCAAGCACACCGCCGAGCAATGCACCTGTAATAATCTCATCGCTAGTACTTGTCCTTTCAAGAACAACCGTCCACGCTGAGTAGGCTCCGCCCTCAACCTTATAGCGATACTGAATCTTACAGAAGTTTTTCTGCACCCCCGAGGCAACAACCTTGCTGAAGCTGCGCTTCGCCTTAATCTTCAGGTACGTACCGTTATTATCAAGCACACCTGCTGAATTACACCTTGCAGCTATTACACTGCTTTCGCCGCTTACAGCAACTACCTTGGGAGGACCGTAATCTATAACGGTGATCGTTTCAGTATAGGTCCTTGAAAAACCTCTTGAGTCGGTAACCGTACCCGTAATGGTAACGTCTCCCGGTGTCGTGAAATACGGTGATGTTTGGGGAGGAGTACCGCTTTGCGAGCCTATGCTTACCTTGTATGAGGTAATAGAGGCTCCGTACTTTCCTTGGCCACTCGCAAGATTTGCCTGCGCCTGTGTTTTTCCCTTAATAAATATAGTGTTGAAGGGAGATGCAAGAGAAGTAACGGGAGTAATAGTCATTGTAGCCGTAGGCTTCGTAGCATCTATATCCGGGATAGAGAGAGTTATCTCCTTATAGTCGATTTCTCCTACCTGCTCTGTGTAGCCTGAATCAACATACGTCCTAAAGGTAAACCTTAGCGTACCCTCCGTACTACTCGGAAATTTGTTGTATATTGTGGATAACTCGCTTTCAGAGAGAGTCACCGTCTGTGTCTGCTGTGAAGCCGATTTGACACCTAGCTTTATATCCCTTATCTGCGTATATGTACTGTTTATATTAAGTGCCACCACGCATCTTGAGTAAAATACCGCATTCGCAGGCGTATATTTACACGTCATTGCACCGTTGAAATAGGTTGTAGAGCAGGTTAATAGGTCTATCGTAGGCTTTGCATACTCAAGCACCGTAATAGTCTGACTGTACGACCTTGAGAAGCCTCTTGAATCTGTTACAGTACCCTTGACCGTTATACTGCCTGCGGTTGCAAGGTAATCGGATGTATAAGGAGAGGCATAGTCCTTTCCTGATACCGTCATCTTATAGGAAGATATGCTTGCTCCATACTTACCTGCTCCACTCGTGAAGGCCGCCTTAACCTTGGAAAGAGTCTTAACGTATATAGCACTAGCTGATGTAAAATCATTGACGGGAGATAGTGTCATTGTCACCGTAGGCTGTGTATCCGTGGTATTTGGTATTGATAAGCTTATATCCTTATAAGTAGCATCACCCACCTGCGTACTGTATCCCGAGTCGGAATAGGTGCGGAATGTAAACCTTAGTGTACCTTTTGAGGTATTAGGCAACGCATTATACACAGTAGAAAGCTCAGTTGCCGAGAGAGTAACCGTGGCCGTTTGCTGTGATGCCTCCTTCTGCCCAAGGTTAATAGACTTAACCGCAACGAACTCGTCACCAAGATTCACAGAGACATTGCATCTGTTATAAAAGCTTGCACTCTTAGGAGTATACTTGTACGTCATAGCACCGTTGAAATAACTCGTAGCACAGGAGAGCGAGTCAATGCTTGTCGCTCTCGGGATAGTGGGAAAGGTTATCGTTCCTTCAACGTCTGTAGAAGTAAGAGTCGTGCCGGGTATTTCTCCGCGTCCATAAACTTCTATTGGCGCGTGGTATCCATTCGAATCGTGGGCAAATGTTTTTGTTCTAGTAAGTGCGGTATGCCACTGATTTGTTCCAGAAATTCTAAGATTTTTGTTGGAATAAACACCGCCATTCCCGAAAGAAATAAGGAACTCTCCATCACCGTATGTCTCATATCCCGAATTTCTTCGACAATACTCAAGATCAACAGTAACTACGCTTTGATTTGTATCCGTATCGGACACCATCGTCCAATCAAGCCGCGCATCAATATATTGGTTACTTGTTGTACCGTTTATTTTTCCGCTTGTTGTAATGGTTGCCACTATCCGTTACCTCCTTCCCACTTTGTTACAACGTCTCCATTTGCCATTACTAAGTCTATAAGGCCTCCAACCTTGAAGCTTATAGTTATCTCAGCCTGACCGATGTAGAGCTTTTTGTCACTGATATAAGCCACCTCATTGCCGTTGGAGTCATAGAACGAGAGCTTTTCAGAGGTGAATCGAGAGAATTTGTTGAATACCTTCTCTCCATTTGACTCTACCTCTTGTCCTATCTCAATACCGTAAACCGGGACTCCTGCATCTGTATAATAGAGTAATCCTGATTTTATATATGCCGTGACACCTATCACGATCTGCATAAGACCTCTTAGGTCAAATTCCAAGTCATCTATACTGCCTTTAAGCTGCGCCTTCGCACTCTCAAGTAGTTTCTCGGTGTTGGAAAGACTTGCAGCCACTCCCTGAATAGCTCCGGTCAGCTCGTCTTTAGCATCCTGCAACGCACCTTCCGCACTATCAATTCTCTTGTTAGCATCCTCAAGTCCTGTGCCAAGGTTTTCAACCGCACCATTGGTCTCATCGATTCTGCCGTTGGTATCAATGATCTTACCGTCAAGCTCGTTTTTGGTAGCGCCTATTTCACTGCCAAGCTCGCTTTTAGCCTCGGCAATGCCTGCGCTTGCCTCCGCCCTTGCAGCATCTACGTTATTATTGATAGATTCGCTTAGCTCTTCCCTCGTGCTGTCTATGTTACTGCTCAGCTCATTTTTAGCAGTATCAATAGTGCCGGTTAGCTCTTCTTTGGCGCTCTCGATAGTGTTGCCAAGCTCGGTTTTTGTACTGTCAATGCTACCGCTTAACTCTGTTTTGGCTGCATCTATACTACCGCCAAGCTCAACCTTCGCATTTTGGATAGATGTATCCAACTCACCGATCTCGGTCTCTATCGTAGCAATATTACCGTCAATGGCCTCAACGGTCCCTTTGATAGTGATAATGTCCTTCTGAGCAAAGCTCAGGTCCTGCCCTATCGTCTCTAGGTCTCCGTCAATTTCCGACTTTGTATCTCGTATGATAATTTGAGTATTCTCAAACGTCTGAGTAATGGCTGTAGAGTTAGCCTCTATATCCAAAGCGGTCTTTTCTGCGAATGCCCCGAAGTCCGACTGTGAGACGTATATACTCTCAAGCCTCTTGTTTATCTCCTCATAGTAGGCATCCACAATATCTGCCGACTTAATAATGAGAGATTTAAGGGCAGCAAAGCTCACCTCCGCATTTGCGCTTGTCACTCCCGAAGAAGTAGTCCTCACCGGCTGATTTACTACAGGTGCAGAGCTTGTCCCCCCTCCTGCCACACTGACGTTGTCAAACGCCCACTGTAACTGCTCACTGAGCTGATAAAGGTAGCTCTTAAGCTGCAATAGCTGCTCTCTTTCGGTTTTGCCTGTGATATTCGGTAATCTTATCTCAACACCCATTACATATCACTTCCCCATTCTACAGTCTTACAAATGGAATATATCTTTGCATCGCCCTCACCCACTATCTTGAGTCTCAGGTGATCGCATCTCTGCGGTCTTATAGGCACCGCAAAGCTCTGAAGTGATACTCCATCCATAGAGAATAAGTGCTTCCATTCCTCGCTTGAGTCATACTCAACGTAGAAGTTAACCCTTGTTCCTACGTCAAGCAACATTCTTACGTCAAGACGGGAGATATACTTCTTATCGGGAGAGTCTGTGCCGATTACACCGGTCACCGCCTCCCAATTTATAACCTTGGTCTCTTTAACACCCGTTCCTTTGACAGTCTTAATCTGATTATCTGCATAGTCGATATAGTATAGGTCTCCTCGGCAGTTGCAGAAGTCCACTACCTCAGTACCGTCCTCTCTATGCCACATACCCTTTGCGGTATCATATGCGAAAAGATGATATTGCCCTTCCACGTCACGCATAGAGACGTAATACTTGTTACCTATATGCCCTGCCACAGCCTTACTGTAGACCACGTCTCCGAGAGAAGCGGATATCTCCTGCGGCAGAGAGCCGTCATAAGCGCATATTCCCGTCCTCGCCTTGTAATAAAGCACCTCGTTTACGATAGCGAGGCTCTTTCCGCATCCCTTCTGTACGCCTCTGCAGGCCGTTGTCTGTATCTGATAATTAGCAGGATAATTGCCATACACCTTGTGCATACAGTTTTCCTTGAAGAATATCGGGTATCCAAGGTAGGTAATAGCACCGGTAAACTGTCCATCCGTACCTACCGAGGCAGCATATGAGTCCGTGGAAATGCCCTGATAGCAGCTCCAATTCTTAAAGTCACCGAGCTTGGAGGCATATATCTCATTAACTATCTGATCTCCCTGCTCACCATACCTGCAACCCCAAAGGCGATTGCCTGACTCTATGATAAAGTCCATCTCCGGCATCTTTCTCTCCACCGTGAGAGCCTTTGTCTGTGTTGTAACCTTTTCAAGAATACCTCTGACTACAATATAGTTGTCACCCTTTGCGAGTACAACGGTAGAAGCATTGAGGTCAGATAGGTCTTCGTCCTCTACTCCCGATATAGTAACTCCGTCATTTACCTCAAAAGGCTTTCCTATACCCGTGGCAGTTATCTTTATATAGGTGGTCGCAATAGTAGACCACATATCCGTAGTGGTGGAATACTGCTTGAGTGAGTGAGGTGTCTGAGACGTGTCTATCCACAAGGGAATAAGAGAAGTATTCTCCCTCATCTCGTCTGTTATCACCGGAGCTGTAGGCTGAGGCTTGGTATTCTCATAGGATACACCGTCAACCTTGCAAAGCTCAAAGCTTACCTGCCCCGAGGTTGTTACAGCAGCCTCTATATTTCCGAAGTCGGTGAGGTCTGCCGTGTTTATATATTTTTTATCGGGCATAATGATTACGTATGCCCCCATTGATATCAAAGTTTTGGGGATGATCTTTCCCTCTTCATCCTTTTCTCCGCTAAGGTCCATATCTATCTTATATTCGTTGATTACGAACTTATCGCCGTCTATATAACAGAGGGCGTCCTTTGCTACCATACCCTTTGGAGTAACGGGAGTAGCATATATACCTCTTTTAGAGCGAGGAGAAAGTATGGGATAATTATCTGAGGAGAGGTTGGTCATCTCGTAAAATTCACCCTCTCCTATGCGGAGATTGTGATTATATCCCCTGAATACATCAAGCCATTCACGGGACGCATTCATTTCTGCAAGTGTAGGATATCTCATCCTCGCTCCTCCTTAAAAGTGTGTAAAATCCTTGGATATAGGCTTATGAGTTCTGTTGTAATACTTCTCAAAAGCCGTGTAAGCCGTGTTATACATAGTGATGCTGTTATTGTATTTGCCATATTCGCCGTTGGCATAGTCAATACGTGCCTCAAGCCATCTGAAATATACATCAGCATAAGATGCAGGTATAAGCAGCTCGGTAGTCAGGGCAGCTATATCGTCATAACCCTTAAAGGCTACAGCCTCCGCACCCTCGTGAGTATCAATAATCTCTGCTTTAACTATTCCGTCAAGCATAGAGAGCCACTTAATTTTCTCTACCTGCGTGTATCTGTTAGGCTTTATACTGTCTACGTGGCTTATAACCTCCATAATTGTCATAAGATTTCCTCCTATTTGAAGAATGGGGAGAATCTAGTCTCCCCATTGCTGTTGATTTACTTGTACTCGATAGGCTGCTTTGCCTTCTCAAGAAGCTTTTCTGCATTTTTGTCCTGTCTACGCTGCGCTCTGCGTGAACGCTCGATTTCGTCAGCGACATAGTCAGGAACTCTTGATGTTTCACCTTTAGGGAGAAGTCCTGTGTAGCCGTTTATGCTAACGTACTGATTAGGCTCGTCATTTACATACCCCTTTTCGATGAATATATCTCTTCTTTTTTCTGTAGTCTTTTCTGTGGTTGCCATAATAGCCTCCTATAATTTTTAGAGGGCAGAGCAAGTCACCCTGCCCTCATTCTTTAATTAGTTAGCCTCGTCAGTTGCACTGTAAGTAGAACAGCTCATTACACGAAGCACTCTCTCAGGATAGAGAATGGTTGCGCCGTTGGTCTCAAACTTATAGCCTACGGTGCTGAACTGATTAAGAGGACCGCCTGCCTGCTCCTTGGACTTAACGATCATCTGAAGTGCGCCGCCCTCGGGATCGATGATACCGAATGCATCCTTACCGAAGAAGTAGGTAGCATAGGTCTTACCGCCTGCCTTGTTGTTATAGTCTGTACCGCCAAGGATAGGAGCGAACACGTTCTCGATGAAGCGGCAGTTGTGAAGCTCACCGATTTCACCGTTGAA
>JAEIGA010008921.1_pt1 | contig 15167 bp, 19 predicted proteins | sample 9270691 | NCBI WGS metagenome assembly JAEIGA01 (sample SAMN17057246, study PRJNA624740) | gut metagenome | biome: biome; isolation source: fecal sample | host: Bos grunniens | place: China: Xizang | collected 2019
GATGACAAGGGAGGGGCGGCGGTGTGGGGCGCGCGGGGGTGTGCGCGCGGTTAGTTACGCAGGTGCGCGGGGGCGCGCGGGTGGTGCTTTGATTTTTGCGGAAGGAGGCCGAAATGGCTGCAAAATTCCTGAGATTGACTGACAAGGACATCAAGGACAGCCTGGTCAAGCAGCTGGAGGCGATGGGCGCGGATGCTGCGTGTTTTCTGGATCTGATCGAGCAGTACATGTGGTACCGGCGGGAGTTCCGGCGGCTGAAGAAGCTCTCCAAGGATGACCCCAACGCCATCAAGCAGGCCTCGATCTGCACGCAGCGGATGACCGGCATCCTCAAGGAACTGGGCTTAAGCACCAGCAAGTGTGTGCCAAAGGACGACGGTCTGGGTGATCTTGGGTGATCGGGAACAAGCACATCCGGGCATACCTGGACATTGTCCGATCCGGCGTCACGGAGGTCTGCCGGGAGCAGGTTCTGCTGGCTGACCTGATTGAGCACACCTTTGCCACCGAGGAACTGCACGTCGATGAGGAGCAGCTGGAGCGGTACATGGGGCTGCAGCGGTATTTCCCTTACGAGCTGCTGCCCTGGGAGAAATTCCTGTTTGCGCTGCACAACTGCGTATACACCGCTGAGGGCGATCTTCGATGGCCGGTGCTGGTGGTCGTGGTGGGCCGTGGAGCCGGTAAGAACGGCTACCTGGCGTTTGAGGACTTTGCCCTCATCACCCCCATCAACGGCATCCCCAATTACGACATCGACATTTTCGCCACCTCTGAGGAGCAGGCCAGCGCAACTTTCTTCGATATCTGGCACATCCTGGAGGGCAACCCGACCTACTTCTCCCGCTACTACGAGTGGACGAAGGAGGAGATCCGGAACAAAAAGACCGGAAGCCGGATCCGCTTCCACACCAGCTCCGCCCGGACGAAGGACGGCGGCAGACCTGGCAAGGTGGACTTTGACGAGGTGCACGCTTATCTGAACTATGAGCTGCTGAATGTCGCCATCACCGGCCTGGGCAAGAAGCCGCACCCCCGGCAGACCTACATCACCACGATGGGCAAGGTTCGGGGCGGCCCCCTCGACCGCACGGTGGAGCGGGCGGAGAAGGTGCTGTCCGGTGAGATCCCGGATGACGGGTGGCTGTACTTCATCTGCCGCCTGGACTCCGACGCGGAGATCATGGACCCTCGTAAGTGGGGAAAGGCAAATCCCAGCCTTTACCACCCCAGCTACCGCTCGCTGCTGAAGCAGCTGCACATGGAATTCGCCCTTTACAAACTGGATCCCAACGGCAATCTGGACTTCGCCGTGAAGCGAATGAACCGGATCATGGGCGATAAGGAGTTTGAGGTGACGAGCTGGGACAACATCCTGGCGGCGTCCAGGGCGCTGCCGGACAAGTCGGTGCTGCAGGGTCGCCCGGCGGTGGCCGGACTGGACTATGCATCCACTCAGGACTTTGTCGCTGCCGGAATCCTCTTCCTAGTGGATGACGAATATGTGTGGCTGACGCACACCTGGGTCTGCGCCCAGAGCAGCAGCCTTGCCCGGATCCAGTTTCCGCTGGCGGAGGCAGAAGCCCGGGGCGAGCTGACCATGGTAGATCTGGCGGAGATCCCGCCGGAAATGCCGGTGCAGTGGATCTGGGATATGGCCCAGGAATACGAGCTGCTGATGGTCGGTATCGATAATTACCGGCACACGCTGATGCGCAAGGCTTTGGTCGCAAAGGGCTTTGTGGACGACCGGAAGAACGGCAACGTCAAGCTGGTCTACTCTCCGGAGCAGAGCAAGGTTGCGCCGGTGATCGCAAGCATGTTCCTGAACCACCGAATCGTCTGGGGTGACAGCATGATGATGCGCTGGTACACCAACAACGCCATCCGCATCCTGGACAAAAAGGGCAATATCACATTCGGCAAGATCGAGCCAAGGAGCCGGAAGACAGACGGCTTCATGGCTTTGGTCGCCGCCATCGTCGTCGCAGAGCTGCGGCGGGATGACCTAAACTACAGCAATACCGGCAACGATCTCCCCGAGGTCTTTGTCTTTTAGGAGGATCTATGAGATTTTCGACGTTTATGGGCGAGCTGCTTTCCGGCGCTCGCCGGGACGAGAAGGGGAATTACCTGCTCCGGGATCCCTGCATGACCGATTCCGCCGGTGTCCGGCTGAATGTGGAGGAGCTGGCGCTGTTTTCCGCCATCGACCTGCTGGCTTCTGCCGGATCGACCTGCGTGTGGTACACCTACAAGGGCGGCAAGCGGCACATGGGGGACGATTGGATGACCTACAACATCCAGCCGAATCCCAACCAGTCCGCAGCGGCGTTCAAGCGGCAGCTGATCGCCAGACTGCTGTGGGACAACGAGGCGCTGGTTTTTGAGCACCTCGGGCACCTGTATCTGGCTGACAGCTTCAGCCGGGACGTGCGGGCGCTCGTCCCCTGCAAATACCGCAACGTCACCTGTAACGGCCTGTCCATGAACAAGGTCTTTCAGGAGGACGAGGTGTGGTATTTCCAGTCGTCCAATCAGCAGGTTTCTCAGCTGATCGCCAACCTGAAGGGGCTTTACTCCCAGGCGCTTTCCGAGGCGCTTGACAAGTATAAACGCAGCGGCGGCAGAGCCGGCATCGTGGAGGTGCCCAGCCGTCCCGCCGGTGCCAAAAGCTTCGAGGGCGACGTGAACAAGCTGATGAATGAGCGCTTCAAGGCTTTTTTTAGCGGTAAGAATGCCGTCGTTACCCTGCACGAAGGATGGAAGTTTATTCCCCACGATGGCCCCGCCAGCCAGAAGGGCGTGAGCGAGGTCAGCGATATGGAGGCCATCTTCCGGCAGGCGCAGGATCGGGCGTGCAACGCCCTGCACATTGCGCCGGGACTGCTCCGGGGCGATGTGACCGGCCTGGACGATGCCATCAACTACACGCTGGCCTTCGGCCTGAAGCCCATCCTCAAGGCCATCGAGACGGAGGTCAACCGCAAGAGCTTCGGCAAACGGCTGCTGGACGGCTGGGGCGTGCGCATTGACGCCACCCACGTCAAGGTCACCGATGTGTTCTCCGTGGCCGAGAAGGCCGAGAAGCTCCTGCAGAACCGGGTCTACAACGTCAACGGCCTTCGTGAAAAGCTGGATGACGAATTGCTCCCCTTCGGGTGGGCAGATGAATACGTCATGACCAAGAATGCCGAGGTCATAACCACAGAAGGAGGTGCTTAAATGCCCCGAACGAAAAACTCCCCGGCTGGGCTGAAAGCCTACGCCATCACCCGGGATCCTGCCACCAACACGGCGGAAATCAACATGTACGGCGAGGTTGTCACCGTACAGCCGACGGACTGGTGGGGCGATCCCATCCCCGGCGACTATGTCATTTTGCAGGACTTCCTGGCCGATCTGAACGAGCTGGCCACCTGCAGCCGGATCATCGTCCACATCAACAGCGGCGGCGGCGATATGTACGCCGGTGTCTCCATTCACAACCGGCTCCGGGAGCTGGGCGCTGAGATCATCACCGTGGCGGACGGCCTGGCCGCTTCCTCCGCTTCCGTCATCTTCATGGCCGGCGACATCCGCCGGGTATACCCCGGCTCCAATGTGATGATCCACAGCGCTGCAACCGGACTGTGCGGGTACTACCAGATCCAGGATGTGGAGACCGCCCTGGAGCGGCTGAAAGCCCACAACCAGAGCATGATCAACATCTACGCCGAGCGCACCGGCAAGGCCGAGGCGGAAATCCACGCAATGGTGGACGGCAAGGAAACCTGGTTCACCGGCAAGGTCGCTGTGGACGAGGGCTTTGCCACGGAGCTGGCGACGGCTCCCGTCAAGGCTCCCCAGCTTCGGCTCAGTCCCGACCGGGCGCAGCTGTGCTGCGGCTCCTATGCCGTGGCTGCGAAGCTGTTTACCAGCATTCCCGGACATATCCCCGTAATGACGCAGGCCGAGTATGCAGCCATGCAGGAGCCTGCTGAAAATCCCCTGGCCAACATCATCAAATCCATCATCAATGCCTAAGTGCAAAGGAGGAAACACATGCCTATTACCAGCAAGGACATCGCCGATGATGTCCGCAACAAGCACCTGAACAACATGTCCGCTGCCATCGCCTCCGGCGACCAGAAGCAGATGGAGACTGCAATGGCTGCCTACTGCGCAGACCTGCAGGAGTCCATTATCCGTGCCGCTGCTGACGAGTTTGCCGCCCGCAACCGGGACAACGAGATCCTGGCCGCCCGCGGCGCTACCGTCCTGACCAGCGCCGAGCTGAACTACTACGACAAGCTCACTGCCGCCCTGAAGTCTGAGAACCCCAAGGCGGCTCTGACGAACTTCGACGTGGCTATGCCCGAGGAGATGGTCGACCGTGTCATGGATCGCATCCGCCAGAACCATCCCCTGCTGGATGCCCTGAATTTCAGCTCCACGTCCTACCTGACCACCTTCGTCCTCAACGCTTCCCCCGCCAAGACCGCCAAGTGGGGCCCCATCACCGGCAAGGTCACCGAGGAGATCACCGGCGCCTTCAAGGCCATGAGCCTGGTGGCCTGCAAGCTGACCGCATTTATGTGCATCAGCAAGGACCTGCTGGAACTGGGCGCTGTCTGGCTGGATCGCTACGCCATCGAGATGCTGAGCGAGTCCATCGCCATCGGCGCCGAGCTGGGTGCCGTCAGCGGCACCGGTAAGGACGAGCCCATCGGCATGCGTCGCAATGTGGCTGACGATGTCTCCGTCACCGGCGGCGAGTACCCCCTGAAGGACGCCATCGATCTGAACGAGCTTTCCCCCGAGGCGATGGGTGATCTGGTGTCCAAGCTGTGCGTTGACCCTCTGGACAGCACCGGCCAGACCGTTCGCAACATCGATCCCCGCAACCTGATCTTCATCGTCCATCCCCTGGACTACTGGCAGAAGATCATGCCTGCCACCTCCCATCTGGTCAACGGTGTGTGGGTGCATGATGTGCTGCCCATCCCCGCCAAGGTCTTCCAGTCCATCGGCGTTCCCCAGGGCGAGGCTGTCCTGGGTCTGGGCAACCAGTACGAGCTGCGCCTGGGCCCCGGCGGCAAGAAGGGTGTTATTACCCAGGACGACTCTGTGCGCTTCCTGGAGGACGAGCGTGTGACCATGGCCAAGATGCTGGGCAACGGCCGTCCCACCGACAACAACTCCTTCCTGCGCCTGAACATCGCCAATCTGATCGCCAGTCTGCCCATTAAGGTGCAGCACGTCGACGCCTAAGAGGGACGCCAATGGCAGCGGGCGTATCTGATCAGCTGTACCAGGCGGCGCTGCTGCGGATGAATTACACCTTCGCGCTGGATCCCGGCACGGAGAAAAACATCCGCAATGCACTGGAGGAGGCACAAAGCTACCTGCGCAAGGAGGCCGGAAACCGGGAGTTGTCCTTTGAGGAGGGCGATCTCCGGAGTCTGCTGCTGGGCTGCGCCTGGTACATTGTCAATCACAAAAAGGCTGACTTTGGCCGGGAGTACAGCGACGAGCTGACCAACCTCCGGCTTATGGAGGGCTTTGGCTGTGGCAAGGAAGCTGACGCAGTTTGAGAGCTTCGAGGACGGGCTGGTGGCGCTGTGGGGGCTGGATGAAGACCAGCTCCCCGTGCCCCTGGTCTCGGCTGTCCGCTTCCAGGAGCGGGTCGTAGGCTCTGTGCGGTACTACGAGGCGGAGCTGGCGGGGCATCAGGTGTCCCGGGTCATCCGGATCCCCCGGCAGGCCGGTGCAAAGCAGCGGCTGGACGGGTGCTTCGCCGTCATCGGCGGGGAGCAGTACCGGATCGCCCGGACGCAGGCGATCCCCGACACCTGCCCGCAATGCCTGGATCTGACCCTGGAGCAGAACCCCATGCTGCTGGAATTTGACTCCGACCACGCCGGAGCCGGCGGACGATACTGAGGGAGGTGACCTGAAACGGCTGACCGCATCAACGTAGACCGACTGGCGGAAACCATTATGCGTGATCTTGAAGTTTATGCGCAAAACACCGTGCGGGATGTGGAATATGCCGTCAACAAGGTCGCCAAACTCGCCAAAGAGGAGCTGGAGCAGACCTCCCCGGTGGGACACACCGGGGAGTATGCAAAAAGCTGGGGTATCCGCCGCCATCCCCGCCGTGGGAAGGACTACCATGCAAAGGTCGTCTATGCAAGAGCTCCTCAGCACGGCAAAACCCATCTGCTTGAAAGGGGACACGAGGCGGTCGACGGCTCTTTCGTCGCTGCCCGTCCCCACATCAAGCAGGTGGAGGAAAGGCTCAGCGGTGGATGCACGATCTGCTGACCGCACGGCTGAGCGGGAGGAGGTAACCGGTGACCAACGAGGAAATCCGCAGACGTCTGCGGAAATTGGGCATCCGCATCATCAAGGATAAGGATGTTCCCATCAACGGGCAGGTGCAGAAGGTTCCCTGCCTCGCCATGCTGCCGAAGACCACGGTCATCGGCAGCGACAACGGCAATGTGGGGATCCGGCGCACGGACTGGCAGCTGATCCTGCTGACCGCAGAGCGGGACGAGGAGAAAATCTCCTGCATTCTTGCTGCGCTCAATGGGTGCGGCAAGGTTACCGTGGAGCTGTTCCCGGAACTGAGCCCCTATCAGACCACTTTCAAATTCACTACTTTTGACCTTTAAGGAGGGCAGGTATGAAGAATATCATCGACGACAGCGGCAGAATCATCCTGGGCAGCGGCGAGCTGTACCAGATGGAATTTGACGGGGAGACCATCCCCGAGGATTCCGTGATCGAGGCCGAGGCCAACCGTGCCGGCAACATCAAGTCCGGCGCAAAGGTGGAATATTCCACCAGCTCCAACACCCAGAAGAGCGACAACGGCAATGTCTCCGTCACCATCCTGACGGAGGAGACCGTCAAGATGACCACCGGCATGATCACCTGGGCTGACATGTGGCTGGAGACCGCCATCCGCACCGCCCGTAAGATTACCGAAGGCGTGCCTGACGGGCACACCCGGTTCCACATCGGCGGTCTGAACCATGTGAGCCCCAAAAAGTGGCTCTACCGCTTTGTGCACACTTACTCCAACGGCGGCAAGCTGCGCCTGACCATGACCGGCAAGAGCACCGGCAATGTGTCCATCAACTTTGACCCCGAGAACCCCACCACTGTGGATGCGGAGATCACCGCCGATCCCATCAAGGGCGACGGCACCCTGCTGATCCTGGACATTCACTTCCCCGATACTGCGACGGCGTAAGGAGGGGCGGCAATGGATTTTGAATTCTACCGCCCTCCCAAGCGGACGTATGCGGTCGAAAATCCCGCCCAGAAGGGGCAGGTGCTTCACCTGCACCCCCCTCTGCTGGCGACCGTCCGGAAGCTGGACGATAAGCAGACTCTGGACAGCGCCGAGGTGCTGGCCTGTGAGCTGCTGAGCCGGAACGACGAGGGCGTGACCATCACCGCCGCAGAGCTGCGCACCCATGTGGACTTTGACCAGCTCTGGGAATTCCTCCGGGGTTATCGGGGCTGGGTCGCCGGGACTGTTGCAAGCGACCCAAACTGATCATCCCCTCCTATCCCTCCGGGGATAGTGAGGGGATTCCCTACAGCCTTTTGACCGGCGAGGAGAAATGCGTTGCAGACTATGCAGGCATGTCTCTGCCGGAGGTAATGATGCTGGACTTTTTCTCCTTCCGTGCTCTGCTCCGGGATGCGGTGATCTGGAATCACTCGGGCAGCAAGGCCGGGCGGGAGTGGCTGCGCAAGGCCTACGATCTGACGCAGACAGAGCCGGATCTCCCGGCGCTGGTGAAGAAATTCGGAAAGGGGGGACGCAATGGCGGCGCCTAAAAGCATCAAGGGTATCACCATCGAGATCGCCGGCGATACCACGAAACTGGGCAAGTCCCTGAAATCCATTGACGATCAGAGCCAGGATCTGGCGGCGAGCCTCAAGTATGTGGACAAGCTGCTGGACTTCGACCCCGGGAACACAGAGCTGCTGGCCGAAAAACAGAAGCTCCTGACCGATGCCGTTGACAACACTGCAGAGCGGCTCTCCGCCCTGAAGCAGGCGCAGGATCAGGTTGCCCGGCAGTATCAGTCCGGCGAGATCGGGCAGCGGGCATATCTCGATTTCCAGCATGAACTGGCAAAGACCGAGCGGAAGCTTGAAGGTCTGCGCTCCGAAAGTCAGAAGGTCGAGCGGAGCCTGGACGATACCGGCGACGAGGCACGGGAGACCTCCCAGGATTTTGGCAATCTGAAGGGCGGCGCAGATGATGCTGCGGATGGTATGGGCAGTCTGGACGACTCTCTGGGCGCGCTCATCAAGGGCGGCAAGATCGCAGCCGTCACCGGCATGTTTGTTGGCGCAGTGCAGAAAATCGGCGAGATCGCCGACGAGACCCGGGAATACCGGGAGGAGATGGCGAAGCTGGACGTTGCGTATGAAAACGCAAATCTTTCCGCCGAGGCCGCAGAGATCGCCTACAGCAAGATCTACCGGGTGCTGGGTGAGACCGACCAGACGGTTGAGGCATCCCAGCAGATCGCCCTGATCGCCGACAACCTGCAGGACGTGACCCGATGGGCATCCGTTGCCCCCGGCCTGGTTGCCACCTTCGGCGATGCGCTCCAGCCGGAGACGTTTTATGAATCGGCGAACGAGACGCTGAAGCTGAACGAGGCCACCGGCGCATTTGTGCAGCTTCTGGAGGGCACCGGCGTCGTCACCGTTGACGATTTCAACAAAAAGCTCCAGAGCCTGACCACCGAGGAAGACAAGCAGAACTACATGCTTGAGCTGACGGAACAGCTGCTGGGTGATGCGGCAGATGCCTACAACATCCGCAACGAGTCTGTTTTGGCTGCCCGCGATGCTGACCGAAAGTTTGAGGAGGCCATGGGCGACATTGGCGAGAAGCTGGAGCCCCTGTCGACCGATCTTAAGAATTTCGGTGCAGGCATCGTCGAGCGGCTGGTTCCGCATGTGGAGACCGGCGTGCAGATCATGTATGACATGCACGACGCTTTTGCCGAGGCCGGGCGGCAGCTTGCCGAGGAGTGGCCTGTTGTTGTGGACACTGCCGGAGAGTACGTCCTCAAGTGGGGCGAAACCGTCAAGGGCTGGAGCGACGGCATTTCCGAGTTTTTCGGGGACTCCGAAGATGTTGTGGGAAAGGCCAACCAGACGGTCGGGCAGAACGCCGCAGCAATGACAACCATTGTTACGGAGCTCTCTGAGGACATGAGCCTCGCCGCCTACGGCGTTTACGATCCCTGGATCGGCGCAGGTGCTACCGTTGCCGACGTGTGCAACGGCATGGCGCAGAGCTATTCCGAGGTCATCCAAAAGATCTCCAAGCAGGAATGGAGGATCCCGAAGCCGGAGATCCCGGTTTTTGGTATTACCGGAGAATTCTCCCTGCATCCGCCGAAGGCACCGAAGGTCACGGTGAGCTGGAACGCTGCGGGCGGTATTTTTAACCAGCCCATGGTGATCCCCGCTCTGGACGGGAGCCTGCAGGGCTTCGGCGAGGCCGGGCAGGAGGCGATCCTGCCGCTGAGCGGGTTTTACAATCAGCTGGAGCGGATTCTCGACCGGAAGGCTGGGACACAGCCCGTCGTCTTTGAACCGCATGTGACGGTGTATCAGCAGTCCGGAGAGGACGGCGAGGCAGTTGCACGGCGGGCGGTCGATCTGATGATGGACAAGTTCTACGAGGAGGTGGGCGGTTTTGGGTGATCATTATTTTGTCTTTAACGGCGTCAGCTCCCTGGACATGGGGCTGGTCGTGAAGAAGGTGCCGGGGCGCCGGATCCCCCGGAAAGACCTGGAGACCTACCGAGTCCCCGGCCGGAGCGAGCCGCTGCACGTCTGGAAACAGAGCTGGGAGCCGTATCCCGTGCGGTACGAGTGCTGGTTCCTGGGCGATCCTCCGGAAAAGGCGATCCACGCTATTGCAGAATGGCTCCACGGCGCCCCGGTGAAATCACGGCTGGAGGATAGCTACGATACCACCGTCTATCGCTGGGCCACCTATGAGGGCGGCGCAGATGTGGACATGCTGATGCGCACGGCCGGGAAATTCACCGTGGAATTCACGGTGGGTGCACAGGGGTATCTGAAATCGTATGAAACTGCGATTGTATTTGCGCAGAGCGGGGGATTTTTGAATAATCCCTCGCCCTGGGCGACAAGGCCGCTGATCCGGGCGGTGACGGACGGCATCCGTGTAGGCGGCACGATCAACATCGGCACTTCGGCGCTGACGATCCTGTTCCCGGGCGGCGGAAAGTACGAAATCTGGATCGACTGCGAAGAGGAGGAGGCGTGGACTGTCGTTGACGGGGGTGAGACCTCCGTCAACCTCTGGATTGACGGGGCGGATTTCATTGAGATCCAGCCCGGTCGGAATGATGTCAGCTTCACCAACAGTTTTGAGTCGGTCACGGTCTGGACGAGGGCTTATACGTTATGATCTTGAGACTGTTTGATGAAAATGCGACCCAGTTTCTGGGCTTCGGTCTGGGCGGACTGGGAAAAGCGACGAAATGCCAGGTTTCCCGGCAGTTGAACGGGGCCTATGAGCTGGAGATGCGCTACCCCATCATCGGGCAGCGGTTCCGGCAGATGACGCCCCGAAACATCATTTTCGCCTCCGTGGGGGCGGATGAGACGGCGCAGCCCTTCCGGATCTATCGGACGAAGTTCTCTCTGGCGCTCCAGAAGGCGGTGTATGCCCGGCATGTTGCCTATGACTTGATGGGATGCACATTGATGCCGTTTCAGGCAAGCAGCCTGCAGGAGGCGCTGGAGATCCTCTCCCAAACCGCCCAGTCCCAGGGGTTCCCCTTTGAGTTTGTCGCTGACTTTGACAGCAATGCCTCGTGCGGTATTGATGTCCCCCGATCTGTGTGGGCTATGCTGGGCGGCATGAGGGGGAGCCTGCTGGACGTGTACGGCGGTGAATGGCTGTTTGACGGCTTCCGCCTGACCTTGCGGCAACGGATCGGCACAGACTCCGGTGTAATGGTGCGATGGGGCAAAAACCTCCTCGCACTGGAGCAGGAGGACAACCTTGCCAACACCTGGACGGCGGTGGTGCCCTACTGGCAAAGTACCGACGGACTGACCGTCGTGACGCTGCCTGAGCGAAAGATTTCCACGGGGGAGTTTTCCTACCAGCGGGAACTGGTGTGGGACGCATCCACGGAATTCGAGGAACCGCCCACTGTGGAGCAGCTGCGCAGCCGGACACGGCAGTATATCAGCTCCAACCGGGTGGGGGAGCCGGACGTGGGCCTGGACGTCAAGTGGATCCCTCTGGATCAGACGGAAGAATACAAAGGACGCAGGTTCCCCAGCGCCGTCCATCTGGGCGACACGGTGACTGTGGAGTATCCCTCTTCCGCCGATTTCAAGACCGGCAACCCCACGGATTTTATCCGGGCGGCGGCCAGAGTGGTGGAAACCGTGTGGCTTCCGATGGAGGATAAGTACGAGAGTGTACGCATCGGCGCAAAGCGCAGCAACTTTGTGTCCGTGGTTGCGCAGGCACAGAAGAATCTGGCCTGGGTACTGAGTAAGGTCAGGAGGTAAACATGGAAGTACATCATTTTTTGACTCTGTACCTGACGTCCCCCACGGCTGTGACCGTTGATGCGGTGCAGGGGGACGGGGTGCGGGTGATCGCCGCACGGCTCATGGAGGGTGCGGAGGCCTGGCCGGTGCCCGAGGGCGTGACGGCCGGGATCGGCTATGAGCTGCCCGGCAAGCAGAGCGGGTACTACGATCAGCTCTCCGACGGGGCGCCGGCCTGCATGATTGCCGGGAACCTCGTCACTGCTGCCATCGATGGCAGTCTCACCGCCACCGCCGGAAACGTCAAGCTCTCCATCGTCCTGCGGGACAGCGACGGCGGGCAGGTGGCGACCTTCCCCGTCACCATGCGGGTGGCGAAACGCCCCGGCCGGATCGGTGCGGAGGAGATGGCACCGGTGAGCGCCTACGAGGGGATGCTCCTGTATGGAGGCCCAGGCGGGGAGGTGCTGCCCCTGAAGCTTGGCCCCGGTCTGAGCATCCGGGACGGGGTGCTGTACGTCACCGGAGGCGGCGGAATACCTGCGCAGGTGGTCACCGTTGCCGTGGACGAGGGCAAGGCGCTGCGGGTCTGGCTGGACGGCGAGGAGGTCGTCCCTGTCATTGACGAGGCCGGGAGTCTGAGCTGGCCGGGGCTGGACTTTATCATCGATGCGGCCGGTGTTGCCACACTGTCCGTCAAGGAGGTTTGATATGGGTATTTTCAAAAATATTGCAGGCAATCTGCTGGACTGGCTGGGCGTTGCCAACATTCCGGCGGCGCTGACGGCGCTGGCCGGGCTGAAGGGTAAGGTCGGGCAGATCATCGAGATCGGCGGCGTGGACGCCCAGGGCGGCATCACGGAGCTGGTGGCGGTGGATAAGCCGGCGGGCGGAGACGGCTCGGGGCAGAATGCTGACCTGTCCTCCATGCTGGAGATGATCCCTGACAACAATCTGCTGGACACCACGGCAATGGTGACGGAGTTTGTGGACAGAACCGGGGTGACCGTTACGGGAAAATTCTCCAACTATATCCCGGTGAAATATGGCCTCCGGTATGTTACCAACACCACACCGACAATGGTTGTCTGGTTCGATGCCGACAAAAAGCACATTGAAACGGAATCGCATAGTGACAACCCCAAGGTTTTCGAGCCGAAGCAGACCGGCTACCTGCTGGTCAGACTTCCGGCTGATCATTCCGCATGTCTGGTGCTGGAGGGCACGGACATTGGGGCGCACCGCCCTGCACACTGGCGGCTGAAGCAGGAATATTTCTGGCATTGCTGGCGCAGGAGGCGCTGGCTTTGTATCGGCGATTCCATTACCACCGATATCGGTGTCTATGCAGATGTGGGATACGGCAAGCTCATTTCCCGTGAGCTGGAGATGAAGCTGCACAACATTGCGGTCAGCGGCAAAACAGTCAGCTGGGGCTACGAGCAGCTGGATCACCTGGCGGACGAGTATGATCTCATCACCGTGATGCTGGGAACCAATGACCAGGGCTACGCAGTCAGAATCGGCTCTCTCAACGACGAGTATTACATCGCCGGGGATTATAGCACCAACCAATCGTTCTACGCCCGGGTGCAGCTGCTGGTGGAAAAGCTGAAACAAAAATTCCCCCGTTCCGTGGTTATGATGCTGACTCCCATCAAGCGGACGGCTGTGGGCGAGACCCCCAGCAATGTTGCCAACAATGAGGACGGATATCAGATCAACACGACCCTCAAGCTCACCACGGAGGCATATCGGGATGCCATCATCGATGTCTGCGAATACTACTCCATCCCCTATGTAGACCTGTACAACACCATCGACCCCCGCACGGAGGCGAACCGGGAGCTGTACTTTATGAGCGCAGATGATGGCACCCATCCCAACGACCTGGGGCATGCCCTGTATCTGGCTCCTGCGGTCAAGGCCGCCATCCTGCAGCATACGCCCTATGTGTTCCCGGATTGGGGGGAGTCCGAGCCTGACGAACCCGTTGATCCTGACGAGCCCGTTGATCCCGATGAGCCTGTTGACCCTGACGAACCCGTTGATCCCGACGAGCCTGTTGACCCTGACGAACCGGATGAACCCGGAGGCGGCGGTGACGACACCGAGCCTGTTCTGATCCACGCATACGGAACCGGAGTTGATGGAGAACCGATTGAGGACACTGTTGGCGATTGCGATATGGTTGACCAAACCGAAGCTCACGGCACGGATTATACCAAGGGGGACTGGCAGCTTTCCCACGGAGATTCGTTCTCCATCCGCTCCAGGTTCGCCCGGAATACCATCTTTTACAGGTTGAGCCACCACATCCATACGGGTTTCCCGCAGGGCATCCATGCCGGTATTCCTCCGTATGACATTACCGGCCGCCTGTGGTTCGGACTTGATGCGCCTGCCGGCTCGACGCAGAGCTGGGGCGATGCTGTGGTTCGGTTCTACTATTTGACCGCCAATGATTCCGCTTCCAAGTCCGAGTCTGTCTATGGAACCAAGATTGTCGCAAATGGCGATACCGTGGAGCTGGCCCTCACATGGGACGCCGAAACCTCCGTGGTACGGCTGTACCAGGACGGCGAGTTGATTGGGGAGCAGGTCACGACCGTGCCGCTGGTGGTCGATGGCCTTTACGTCAAGGCGAATTACATCACCGACGATTCCGGCGGATCTTCCCCGGCTGAGTTCGTCGAGCTGTACCGGGGTGTGATTGCGGTGTAAGCTGCAAGCGCAATCCAATCGAAACCAAGCCCCTCCGGAAGGAGGGGCAAAATGAAGGAGGGGCGGATATGACGCTCTGGCAAATATTGAGCCTGTGCTGGGCAGAGGTCAGCGGGTGGGCGGCGGTGCATCCCGTGAAAGCGGTGCTGGTGTGCATCGGCATTGCCGTGGCCTCGTCCGTCACCGCCCAGCGGCTGGAGTTGCCAATATGGAGATGGGCAAGGGACTGGATCAATGCCCGGCTCGATGGGATTGGAAGGCGGCTCAACGCCAGCCTGACCACCACCGTCGAGGAGCAGGGCAATCAGATCGCCACCCTGGAAACGGCGGTGGCGCAGCTCATGGAAGCGCAGCAAAAGGCCGAGGCCACCGCTGACCGGCGACGGGCGGACGATTACCGTAAGGAAATCCTGAGCTTTAATCGGGAAATCATGGAGGGCAGACTCCCCGACCGGGAGAGCTATGTGGAGGCGCTTGCCATCATTGATCGTTACAACGATTACTGCCGGGAGCACCCAGAATATCCAAACTCCCGAGCCACAGCCGCCATCGCCAACATCAAACGGCATTACGATCATAATCTCAAAAACGGATTTAACAAGGAGGATATGTAAATGGATGAGAAAAAGATTGTCAAGTGGGTCCGAGCTGCCGGTGTTCGTGCGCTGAAGACTGCAGCGCAGGCCGTTCTGGTGCTGACCGGCTCCGATGCGGTGAACATCATGACTCTGGACTGGCCTCAGATCGCCGGTGTTGCCGCCGGCATGGCATTTGTGTCCATGCTGATGTCCATCGCCGGCCTGCCTGAGCTGAAGGAGGGCTAACGTATGGCTAAGCCCAACATCTTCTACGGCATGACCGAGCC
>JAEIGA010008922.1_pt1 | contig 15167 bp, 32 predicted proteins | sample 9270691 | NCBI WGS metagenome assembly JAEIGA01 (sample SAMN17057246, study PRJNA624740) | gut metagenome | biome: biome; isolation source: fecal sample | host: Bos grunniens | place: China: Xizang | collected 2019
CTGCGGGACCAAGGAGGTCAGGTAGACGCCTTCGCCGCCGTCCAGCTTGTACTCGTCGGTGGTCTTGCCGGCGAGGTTGGTGGCGTACTCCAAGCTCTTCACGAGCTTGTCATGATACTTTTTGACAAGATTGATTGCCATTGTTCATTGCCCTTTCCGGGCCGGTCGGTGTGGGATTAGCTCCTTACTCGTGATGCCATCCCGGCGAGGAAGTCGTCTTGCTCGTCCCCACCGGAGCTCACCCCGGCAGCGGAGCCTATCGACCGCGCCCTGTTATCTTCTTGTTTCGCTTTTGTTTCCTGCGCTGCTGTCAGCTTCGCGACTTGTGCACGCAGCTCGGCCAATTCGTGCATCCGCAGCGCCTCCAACGGTTTCGCACCGTTCGCGACGGCTTCCTGCACGTCCTGGGGGAGGTTGTCAAACGTGATGTCCGGGTACGCGGCGTGGGCTTCTGCCCATTCTCGCTGCCGCTTCTGCTCCTCGGCGCTCTTCGCCTGCTCCTTTGCCCCAGCTCGCTGGGCTTTCACCAGCTCCCGGATAGCGTCTTCCGGCCAGTCCGGGTGTTCTTCTTCCATCTTGTCCATAGCCGCCTTCTCGTCCGCGGCGTCCTTGTTGTTGATCATGAGCTCGGCGTACTGCTCGATGCTCATACCAGCTTCGTCGGCGTAAGCTTTCATCGCCCTGCCGACAGGTCCTTCGCGGTAGCTCTTCAGCTCGTCGAAGACGTGGTCGTAGTTCTTGCCCTTCTGAGCCAGCTCTACGGCCTCGGCCCTGGACAGTTTCACGTCCGCCTTGTTGTAGCGGATGGTGAGAAAGTCGCTTTCTTCGTCGGCCTTCTCAGGTTCCTTGGCTTCTGCGACAGGTTCCTGCGCTTCCTCGCGCTCTTCCGTCTCTTCGCCTTCGGTGGGTTCGTCGAAGTCAAGCTCCGGCTCTCCATTGAAAATCCCTCCGGTCACGGTGTTCGGGCTGGTTTCGCCTTCCATCATGTCCACTCACTTTCTCGCCTATGGTTGGGCGTTTGTATTTTCAACACGGGGCTGCAGGCGCGGTTCTTCGCCGGTCGGCAGCGGTGCGTTGATTCCTCCTCCTGTGGGCTGCAGCGTCTGCTTCAATAGCTCCTCGCTGTACTTCTGCAGCTTCGACTTGGCAGGGATGTACTTCTCCGGCATCGCCTCCAGGAACACGGCCAGCTTCGCGGGGTCGTCCAGGACCCCGCTCGTCAGCAGGTTCGACAGTGTCTGCACCTGCAGCTGCTCGCTGTACATGGAGGACGCGCCAACGTCAACGCGCATGCTCATCTGCAAGCTATCCAACGTGGAGAAGTCGAACTCGGTCGGTACGCGGTCCATCTTTCCGTCCTGCGTCGGCTGGTTCATCAGCACCTGCCGCTTGCCGTACCGGGCGCGGATGATGTCTGCGATGATCCGGCACATATCCTCCACGAAGTCGTGGTAGTTCTGCTTTGCCAGCTCCAGCGGCTGCTCATCAGCCTGCTGCAGCGCGATGATCGCGGACGCGTTATCGGGTCGCACGTCGCCCAGCGTTGCGTCGGAAGCGCCCATGCAGTCGCGGGTCGTGCTCATGAGGCTGTCCATCGCGTTGATCACGCTCACGGGCACAGGAGCCGCTTCCAGGTACATGACCGCGTTCCGCACGTCTGCTACGTTCCCGCGTGCTTCGATCATCTGCCCAGGCTCGCCGTTCCAGTCGGGGATCCTGTTCCGATCCACCACCGGCTGACTGAATCCGGTTTTGAGAATCTGCCACACGACGCCCGCCCACGCTTTGTTCATGGCAATCTGATTCGCCAGCAGCCCGGTGAGCATCGCCTGTCCGTGGTACGAGCTCTTCAGGATCTCCCACGAGCTCCACGCGATCGGGTACAGCTTGTAGCCGGTGTCCCATTCCTTGCGGAGCACGAGCTCGTTCACGACTTTCATCGCGTGTACGGTCCCGTTCTCCTTCCACATCTTGATCAGCACGGTCACCAGGTCTGACGGGTCGTCCGCTTCCAACTGGTGCTCGTCGCTGTCGTTCTTGATGGACAGCACGTCGTCCTCGCTCATGCCGTTTTCGCGTGCTTCGTCCCTGACGTCGTCCAGGAACATCCGCTTTTGAATGATGATGTACGGCTGGCTCTGCACGTCGCGGGAATACCGGTTGCCGAAGAATACGTTGATGTTCTCCAGCAGCTCAGCCGTGACCATACCGGGCACGTTCATGCCGCTCTCAGCGTCCGCGTCGAAGTCGAAATACATACAGGCGTCGCCGTCCACGCACTCGTTGCGCTGCGCGGTCCGCGCCTTCGCCTTCAGACCCAGCCGCTCGATCACCTGGTCAACCTGGTCGGACAGCATGTCGGATACGGCCTCGGTGTGTTCGTCAGCCATGAACGCAAGAAAGCGGACCGTCCAGTCCTCGGAGCTCACCTTTGAGATACGCATGCTCACCACGCGCCGGAGGAAGTTGATCACCGGCTTGTCCATGTCGTCAGCGTCCACGCCGCGCCATTGGTTGCCCACGTAGAAGTCCTCGTTCCGGGCGTAGTTCTCGTACAGCCCGATGGCCTCCTTGTACTGTTGCCCAGCCGCGAACTCTTTGCGGATGTCGCCGGGGTCTTTTGTGATCTTCATGCCTTCTTCTGCTCCTTGCCGTGGTAGTTCATCATCATCTCAAACTGTCTTTCAAGCTCCGCGTTCCGGTCATCGCGTTCCTTCTTCTCGCGTTCCTTCTTCTCTTTGTTCAAACGGTCTGTAACGGTTTGTGCTGGCTCGTTTTCGTTGTCTGCGTGTTTCCCAATTACCATGATCGAATACGCAACCAGCGTGAGCACAGAGCCCGTAACAATGCCTGCAATAAACAAAATCATCGTCTGCCTCCAAATGCTATGATGCTCGCCGCCTGTCTCTGTATCGGGACCGGCTGGCGGTGGTGTCGTTCGTCCTTCGGTTTCTCGCCGGGGCGCGGCCTGCCGTCCATCATGTACCGCAGCGCGTCCGGCGCGTGGGTGATGTCGTGCGGGTCCTTCGCCACGTCGGACGGGTCACCGGTCTTCGCGTACTGCAGCTGCGGCAGGCACCGGATCAGCTCGCGGCAGGTGTTGAATATCCGCAGCCGCGGTCTCAGGTTCCCGGTGCCGTCGTCCACCGGGTGCAGCCACTCCTTCAGATTCAGCCACCCAGGCACTCGCGGATTGCTCACGGGATCGCCCTGCAGACCGGCGTTGGCAAACGCCTCGTAGATACTCACGCCGGTCTGTGAAGAGCGACCCAGGAGGTCGGATGGCATGAAGGTCGCGGTCACGGGCTCATCCCCGGCTGAAAGGATCATCCGCGCCGCGTCGGATACGATAGTGTTCGATACGCACAGCTCCCGGAATACGTACGCGTTCCCCACCTCGTCGAACGCGCACCACAGGCACGCGAGACGATCGAGACCGTAGTCCAGCGCTCTGTACACCTGCCACCAGGGCTGGATCGGCACCGGGTCCATCGTGTGCAGCTCTGCGCTCCATTCGGTGAAATACTGCCCCTCAAACACGTCCCAGTCGCCGTACAGCAGAGCTTTCTGCTCTGTCTCTGACAGGTTCTTCAGACGGGCGATGTAGTCGGGGTCGTTATTCATCAGGAATACGTTGTCCTGCACCTTTGACGGAATGAACCGGCGCGTCCCATGGGGCGTTGTGATCACCGTGTCCGGCGGTGCCGGGTCGATGAAACGCGCCTTGACCCAGCTGTGCCCTACGTTGCCGGGGTTCGTAGAGCTCTTTATCTGCTTCGGGTACGTGTTCGCGCCTCTCAGACGGCTGAACAGATACCGGTACATCTCCTCGGTGAAGTGCGTCAGCTCGTCGAAGCGGATCACGTCAAACTCCGCCGACTGATACCGCTGCAGATCCATCTCGCTGTTGATGTACCCGAAGTCGATCATGGACCCGTTTGGGAACCTGCCAACGTGCTGCTGGACGTTGTATCTCCATTTGTCCGCCGGGTACAGGTCGCGCACCGTGCGGAGGATTGACATCTCCAGCTCAGGGAACGTCCGCCGCAGGAGCAGCTGCTTCGACTTCGGGAACCTGAGCGCGTACAGCATCGCGTCGATACATTGCGCGTAGCTCTTGCCGCCGCCGGCAGCTCCGCCGAATAGTACCTCAGTCTCCTGCGCGTCGATGAACGCCTTCTGCTTCTTAGTGATGGAAAGGTCCATTACTCAATTACGCGGATGTTCACCTCAAACGGCTCGCCGCCGTTGATCTCCATCGTGTCCGTCGGTTTCTCGCCCATCGTGTCGCGCAGGAACGCTGCCGCCTGGACGTCTCCGTTCTCAGCCTTCTCACACAGCGCGTTGAAGATCTTCGCCATGCGGTCCTGGGTCATGCGCTCTTTGAAGGATTCGCGGAACATGGCGCGCTGCTTGCGAACAACAGCAGATACAGCCGCACCTTTTCGGCCTGCTGTTTCCGCTTCCTTTCCGCTAAAACGCGTTTTCTCGGATGGATTCTTGTTCGCCATGCCCACTCCTTTGGGCGTATCCTAACCTGCGAACCAACAAAAAAACGGACATCTTTTGCCCGCTCAGACAACAAAAAAGAGACCCTGTTCAGGTCTCCTCCAGTTTCTTGCATATCGCCCGGTCCAGTCTCCTGCATTGCCGCTCGCTGTAGTTGATCCGCATCCCCACCGCGACCCAGCTCAGCCGGCAGCAGTATCGCAGGAACACCAGCCGCCGCTCGATCGGCGCGAGCTCCGCCATCGCCGCCTCCAGCCGCCGCCGGAATGCTTTGTTGTCCGGTGACCGCCGGTGGTGGTCTGTCGTCCTTCTGTACTGCTGCAGCTCAATCCTCGTTATCATGCAAATTACCAAGCCATTTCCATCCGAGTTTTATTGTCTTCTCGTTGTAATCTTTTTGCTGCTCTTTTACCCTGTCCCAATAAAGATCTATGGCTTTTTGCCGATCCTCGACCGGAACAGACAGCAAAAGATACGCAACGGCAAGCTCTATCAGCTCGAATGATATTAAGCCACGTCTTTGATTCTTTTTGTCGATTTCCTCAATGCAGAATGTTATATTACTGTTCTCTATGTTCCCATCGTCTAAAACAATGTGTAAATCTCCTCCGGCTCCGTGGAATGCGTACACGAGCTCTATGAGCCTTGCTATGATATCAGTCATACCTCCGGGCCCTCGCTGTCGTACCACATCCACCCGAAGTCCGGGTCAAGAATCAGTCGCCGTGAGTCTGTTTCGATCTTGACGACCGCCCTCTCGACGTCCTCGACCGTCTCTGCCTTCACGGTGACCAGCGGGATCTTGCCCTTGACCACCTTGCCCAGCACCATCAGCCTGCGGAGGATCTCCGCCTCGCCCACCTTCGCAAGCAGCTCGTTTACCTCGTTCATTTGTTTCTCCTTTCTTCATCGATTCGTTTTATTATCCAGGTTAAAATGTGCCACAGGCACCTGCATATCGCCATAATCACCTGCCGCTCCGTCATTCCCGGAGCTACGGTCTTGTCCTCTAACTTGCAGAGCACCGTCTCCATGCCCTGCATGTCTTCGACCAGGATTTCTCGTGTTGTCATGCGTCCTCCTTCGGCGGCTCTGGTAGCGGCATCCAAGCCTTGATGTGTGTGTCCGTCTTAAACTTCTTCATCGGATATCCATAGTCATTAAGGTTCCACTTGTACCAAACCGCTTCCTGTGTCCACTTCTTTGTTTTACTCCACTTATACATACAGATTCCAATCCCAACGCGAAACCCATCCGTGACAAACACTTCTTTCCCATCGTTAGGCGGTAACTGTTCCTCCACCCTGTGCCAGCGTGGGGCGGCGGGAATGTGGTTAATCTTATACACAAGGTCGTGTACCTCGGCATCTTCGATATACGCATCCTCGAAGAACATCTCCACCGCATTGATGGCATCCTCACGCCTTATCAGTTCGCTCATGTTTCGGCCCTCCTGTTCCATGCTTCAATGGCATCTTCTTTCGTTTCAAATACGGCCCCAATCATGTAGCTTGCAATACACCGCAGATTGGTACACTCCACCTTGTATGGGCGTGGGCCTGTTTTCTCGTTCCATCCCCCGATGAAATCACCGCCCTCTAAAACGCCGGGACTACCACAAAACGGACACGGTTTCAATTCAACGCTCATTCCTGAACCTCCCCTCATCGCTCTACTTTTATACTGAAACCACGTAGTAATGTGAACAAGATAGCAATTTGTGTACCAAGGATAAACCACAGCAACGCCTCAATCATCCCTGCACCTCCCTTTCTCCGCACACATCTTCAAGCCACATTCGCCATTCATCCAATGCACACTTGGCATCAAAGCCCACCTTGTTCATGCTGTACTCAGACCGTCCACAAGTGAAGCCGGAAGTGTGTATGCTCTCTAAGCACCAGTTCGCTACATCAATCAGCGTTCGCAAGTTATCATGTATGCGCTCGTCTGCGTTCGTTTCACCGACAGCCGTTGTAGGGCCGATGAGGATTTCAAGTAGCCTTATGATTTCTGTTGCCGTCATCTTATTGCCCATCCTGCACCTCCAATTTATCTTCCCACTTGACCATTCGTTGATGGGCAACCTTGATTGACCCTGTTGTTTCCTGTTCCTCCACAATCAACCCTTCGCCACGCCACACATCGGCTATCTTCTTTGCGTACTCTCTGCCAAGCTGATTTTGTGAGAAGGTGTATTCCTCTCTGTGTACCATCCAAAGGTCAGGCATCCTGCACCTCCATCTTCGCCCCGCACGAATAGCAGTATTTGCTTTCGCTTTCGGGGATGTAGTCAAGCATCGTGTCCGTTGGGATTGGAGCCTCGCAACACGAACAGCCCGTGTATGAGCCTCCGTTATTCAACCGTATCGTTATCCACTTGCCCCGCTTCGGCATCAGCACTTCGCCATTCGGCTTTCTCCACTCCCAATGCCCGTCAGCCTCCACCATTTCAGGGTGGTCTTCAATGAGTTCTTTATTTTCTTTTAACAACGCCTCGATTGCGGCGGCGGCTTGGTCTGTAATACACTCAAAGTTTTCGCAAAGATTTGAATAATCGCACGGGCATGAACCAACCATGTCAAATCCCCGCAACGCCTTGACCAGTTGTTCGTAGTCCGTCATCTTCTTCCCTCCTTCAGTCGCACGTACCAGTCGATCGTCTCCCGCGCCTCGTCGAATCCCTTGCACACCGCGACGGCGTACCCTTCCTCCAGCAGCGCCGCCTGCCAGTCCTTCTGCTCCGGGCTCAGACGCCCGCCGGAGCGCCGCTTCAGCTCTATGAACAGGCCGTGATACCCGCCCCGCGCCAGCGGGAGCATGTTGTCCGGCACGCCCGGTTTCATGCCCTGTCTTAGCAGGGACATCGTGTGCTGCACGGATCTGCGGCCTTCGTTCGTTATGTGAAACATGCGCTGCAGGTCGGTGCGGTACTGCGCCCAGTTGAACAGGGCGATTTGCTCGTCTTTCTCGGTCATAATTCCTCCATGATCTTGTCCAGGCTAATGTGCAGCAGCTTTGCCAGGTCAAACATTGTCTGCGCTCTCATGCCCTTATTCCTTCCGGAGATCTGCTGATTGAGATTACCCCTGTCGGCGCGGATCCGCTTCGCCGCCTCGACCTGCGTAATGTTCTGCAGAGCCATCTGTTTTCTGACTTCAGCGATAAAACGATCATACTCAGTCTTTGTTTTCATCATCTTTCCTCGGCACTTCCAGCTCGTTCCATGTCTCCCACTCTTCGGGATTGTACTCGTCCATAGTTATTCCTGACTTCTCCGTTAGATGCTTGGGACATATCTTGTACACGCACTCCATCGGGTAAATGTCCAGTTTGCTGTCTTTGTTTTTCCAGTAAATGTGCTTAACCTGCGTCTCGCCGTTCTCTTTGATGAACGCCATGTTCACCTGCACAAACGCTTCGTCTCTTTCCGACAACCAGTAGTCGTCAAGGATTTCCAATATCCGCTGATACTCATACGTGTCACGCCACCATTTCTTTCTGCCTTTCATTGCTTTGCTCCTATATTCTGCATTCGATTTTCGTACTGGTGCCACGGCAGGCACTCGTGGATCTCCACGCCCGGATAGTGAGTGATCAGAAGCCGCTGTCTGTCGCCCACGTTGACGATTGACCGCATCCGCCCTTCGTAAGGGATGTAGTCCTCCAGTATCCCGCATCTGAACAGGTTACGAAGACTTTGCGTGGAAACATCCACAAGCACCTTCTTCCCGATGTATCCCGGTCGCATGATGTGGCAGATGACCGCTCCGCATTCGTGCGTATACTCGCCTATGTCCGGCTCCGTCTTCAGCTGGTCGAACAGGTCGAAGATGCTATACTGTTTCAGCATCGCCTGTCTCCTTCGGTGCTTCCGGCAACAGCATCCAATGGCTGACCGTTATCTTCGCATCAGGGTATTCGTCAATGAACCATTCCTTGTATTCAGGGTCGAACGACACCATCATGATGGCTTTATGGAACCGATGGTATCCTGCTTCTCCGGTGACAACGCCAAGCACCCAGTCGTATCCGTCCATGCTCGGCAGCTCGTCCTCGACCCTGTGCCATTGGTTGACCGTTGGCTGTCGCTTGACAAGGCTGCAGAATGCGTTGTAGCTGATATCGTTCTTGAACTTGTGCGCCATCAGCGCATCCGCATCAATCAACCGATGCTCTATAAGTGCCATCAATCAAAGTCCTCCATGTGTAACTCAATATCCTCAAGCCTCGCCACAGAGCCGCCTCGCTCGCACGCCGGGTGCCACTTGTCGTAGTAGTCCTTCTGCTTGGCGCTCATGCCATGCTTACTGTCCTGCTTCAGCTCGTACACGCCGGTCCAGCCATTCTCGATCGACTGCATCAGCATAGCCACCATCTTCTTCTCGTCACCCTGGGCCAGTTTGTCCAGTCGTTCAAGCATCAGCTTCACGGCGAGCTCTGTCATGGGCTTCCGCATCCGGCTCCGCATGGCCTTAAATTCATCCACCGCCTGCCTCAGCTCAAAAGAAAGCGTACTTTCTTTTGCTCCCCCTTTAGGGGGAGTTTTCTTTGTATTCTCTTTTACAGGGGTAATAGGGGGTGTGGGGGGAATGGGGGGTGTTTTCTCTTTGCTTGCTTTTGCTTCCGTTTGCTTCGGTTTGCTTTCGTTTGCTTCCGTTTGCTTCGGTTTGCTTCCACCGATGCGACCGGCTTCTGCGCGTTTTTCTGAGATCGACAGCTGATCGTCTATCTCGTCCATAGCGGTGGCCCACACAATTCGCTCACTCCCGGAGAGGGAGGGGACCGTGCCGGAGGACGCGTATTGCAGCATCCCCCGGAACAGCCGCCCGCACTCTGCGTCACTAAGCGATTCCATGCGCTTCAGCCATGAAGTTTTGATCTTCAGCGTCTTCATGTTCAGAACGGCAGGTCTTTACTGGAAATATCTTCAAATGTGTTGGGATCCGCGGGCTTCGCGGCCGGCTTCTCATCGGCGCGGCTCATGAACTCCACGTCGTCAGCGCACACGTCAAGGCTCATCCTGGCGGTGCCGTCCTTCGCTTCGTACAGCCTGGGCTGCAGCTCGCCGACAGCCGCCACCTTCATCCCCTTCTTGACGTATTTGGAGCAGACTTCCCCAAGCTGACGCCACGCCTGCACACGGAAGAAGTCCGTCACCTTGTTGCCCTTCGCGTCCTTGAACCGGCGGTCCACCGCCACGTTGAAGGAGCACACCGTCACGCCGCTGGGCGTTGACCTGGTCTCAGGGTCGTTGCATACATTGCCTGTCAAAATTACTCGTTGCATTTACTGTTCCTTTCTTTCTTTAGATCCATGACTTTCCGAATATCTGCAGCCACATGTTCAGATCCCATTCGTTCGCGTCCATGACCTCGTACTGGACATCGCATTGTAACTGCCGCTTGTCCTCCACGCCCTTTCCGGAGTGGATGTACCTGTGGCATTCCGGGCACAGGAGCACGACAGCCCCATACTCGTCCGAGAGCTTCCGATACGCACCTGGGAACACATGGTGCTCGTGCATGAAGCCTTGCTTCCCGCACAATCTACATTCGCCCTGCATCGTACACCTCCGACATTCTGTTTCTCGTTTCAACAGCTTCTTCCAAGGTCGAGAAGGATCTGTCGATACTCCACCGTTTGCAATGAAGCCTGTACGTTCCGTGGCGAAATCCTATGTACTTCTCGCCTGTTGAAGATACTTTCCCGTTTTCTCTTGGCCCTTTCATGAGGTGAGCAGACCGCAAAACATTTTCCCTTTGCGTAACCCATTCAAGGTTGCAGGCTTTATTGTTTGACCGGTCATGATCGATATGATCAACATAATCGCAGCCGTACGGTTTTAGGCAAAATGCTTCTGCGACAAGCCGGTGCACGTAGAAGTTTTTGCTCCTATTCCCCTTGTTCAGCGTCACATACAGGTATCCGTTTCCGTGGTCATTTAATGCCATAAAGCCGGGAGACGTTCTCCTGTAAAGGTTGAGGCTTTTTACTCGCCCCATGTTGCTGACAAGATAGTTTTCATATCCCTTCACAGGAAGCCACACTTCATTTACTGCCATTGTGCTTTCATGCCCTCCAACTCATAAGGTGTCAAGGTTTCGATGCCGAGCGCCTTTGCTTCCTCCACGATGCTGTCAATCAGAAGCGACATCTGCGTGGTGTTATAGACCGAAGAACCGTAATAAAGGACGATATTCGTGCATCCGTCTATCTTCGACTTCAGCTCCTCCGTCTGCCAGCCCAGGCCCTTTGCCTGCCATTGCTGCTGCAGCACGTCCTTCGCCTTGTCCTGCACGCACACCAGGGTGCTGTTGCCGGGGATCTCCTTTATCGCGTGCCGGTACACGTCCACGGGCCGCTGCCGGGTCTTCTGCGCGATCTTATCGATCAGCACCCAGCAGTATGCGTTCGCGTCCAGGCTCCGGCGGTTGCGCCACTTCTTGCACTCAAGGCTGATGGCTCCTTCCTTGAGCTCGTCGGCGAGGAGCTTCGCCGCTGTCAGCTGGTCGTTCGGGATCGCGAAGGATATCCGCGCCCCGCTCCGGTACTGCTGAATGACCTGCGGGTCCGTTACCTTGATGGTGATCATGCTTCAAACCTCGCGATCACGGTACGCATCGCAAACTTCGCGCGCTGCAGCTCGCTCACGGTCATGACGCCGCTGGTCTTCTTCGGGAGCCCAGCTTCCTGCAGTGCCTGCGCGAACAGCGTGCGCTTCTCGTCCTGGGAGTAGTTGCTCATCATCGCGTTTATCTCGTCGATCAGGGCGACGCGCTTCTGAGGATCCACGTCGTTCTCCATCTCTTCCTGCTGCTTGATCGCATTCTGCACCTCTTCGGAGGATGCAACGGCGGCGGTGATACCAATGCCGCACCCTAATCCGATACAACGTCCTACGGCGCTGCTCTCACAGTTCTCCAGGTAACTGGTGCGGTTGATTTGAGAGCTTCCTTCACGCTCGTATGCGTGTCCCGTGCCGAGGATGATAGGCTGTCCGTTATCGTCGTAATAGCCGCAAGTCGCTTTCATAACGACCAGGCCGTCTGCCATACTGATGATCTCCGTAGTAATAAACCCGGTGGGGAAGAGCTTGCGAAACGCGTCCACGCGCCCGTTCACCGGAGCGTACTCCTTGCCCTTGATGTTCGTGGTGACGATGCCGTCGCTGACTGCTTTGATTTGTTCGTAAGTGATGTTGCTCATGCTTCTGTTCCTTTCTGTGCTTTTCTTCTCATGTAGTATTCGTGCTGCTTCTTCAGCAATTCGTCCCGGTGTTTCTCATAGTAGCGGCGCTTGTGCTCCCGCATAGCTTCGGGGTGCTCGCGCTGCCACCGCAGCGTCTTCTCGGTAGTCATGTTTCCTCCCTTCCGATGTAGTCCGCTATGTCGTTGGCGTAGTCGTTGATGAAGTCGGTGGAGTCGAAGCAGTCGTAGGGGAGAAACTTCTCCGTCGTCTTCTGCACACGGCGCTCCAGCTCCTTCAGGATCAGCTCCTCGATCTCGTCATCCGTCAGGATGTACCGTGCCAACACGGGGATGTCGATCTCAACCTTCTCGTCCTCGGTCGCCTTCAGCAGCGTCTCCAGGTCGTACTTGTGCTCGTTGACGCAGTCCTCACAGACGTACGGGTCATAGCCGTGGATCTTGTCGCTGGATACCCACTCGCCGCAGACAGCGCATTGGTAAGCCTCATCGAAATATTCGTTCCCACAGCCGGGGCAAACCTCGCCGCGATCCACGTCGTTGCCGATCACCTTCGGCTCCTCAAATACCTCGCCGCATTTCTCACAGATGTACATGGTTCACGCCTCCTTAAGTGCTTTCAAGATAAGTGCTTCGATGTAGTCCTGCTTGGAGATTCCGTTCAAACGCTCGGAAAGGGCCCTAAAATCCGTGGTGCTCAGCCGGACATATAACCGGCAGGGTTTCTCGCGATGCTCCTCTACCTTGGGCTTTTTGCCCGCTTCCTTGCGTGCCGCCTGGGTGAGGTCGATGCCGTAGTAGTCAGGCTTCCGTGTCATGGAGAAGATGTACTTGCTCATGCCGGGGTGCTTCTTCTGCAGCCGCTCGATCACGGCGGGGTTGATACTTTCCTTCTTCATAACGCTGCCCTCCTCTTAGTCCTTGGGTGGTACGTGAATCCGAGCTTGTCGCTTTCGTGGATCGTGAGCAGCTGACCGTCTGCGCGGATGCGGACGAGCTTGTGCTGGTTCTCCATCATCCTTGTGTACATCCGGCTAAGCGCCGCGAGGTTGTCAGTCGTAAAGAGGACTTCCAGCTTTCCAAGGGAGATGATGACGATCTCGTACAGCCGTGCCTTCTTCCTCGCCGGTACTTCCTTCTGACTGTCGCTGAGGTACTTCTCAACGTCAGTCTTCTTCAGATAGTAGAAGGACCTTGCACCGCCAACGACTCGGCGGTAGGGGATGAAGTGCCTGCCAAGCACCCAGTCGTACATGGTCTGACTGCATACGCCGCACATCTTCGCGGCATCCGGTACGGTTATGTACCCTTCAGGTGGTTTCCTGTTTCCCATTATTTCGCTCCTTTCGCCAGCTGCTGTCTCATGCTCCGTTCCTGCTCTGCCTTCTGCTCAGCGGCGATGCGCTTCGCGTGCTCGTCACGGTACGCTTCCATCCACTCAGACAATGCCTTGTCTGTCTTCTTGGCCCTCATCTTCTCCAGTTTGGTCGCGCGTTCAAGGACGTCCTTGAACGCATTCATCACCAACCAAAAAGACAGACCCGCTAAGGCAAGGCCGATCATCACCACAAGGATGTTCTCGGCCCAGCCCGCGAGTCTCCACTCAACCATTATTTCCGTCATGTACTTGCTCCTGATCCGGGGGCCTTGTAGGGGGTGGCCTCCCATGCAAGTACAGTCTACATTTTACATTGCTAAATGTCAAGTGATAATTTCACGGTTAATATTTTGTTAACACATGAGTGCAAATGATGCTGAAACATGTCCTCCGCGCACCTCCATCCGTGGATCTTCCGAGGGTATCGGTTCGCCCAGTCTTCAAGGGATTGTACCTGTTCCTCGGTCAGACCATCGAACACGCTGCCCTTCGGTTGCCAGCGCCGGATCAGTTTGTTGGCGTTCTCGTTGCTTCCTCTTTCGTAGGATGAGTAAGGATGGCAGAAGTAGGTCTTAGTCCTGGTGCCGCCGTCCACGCTGCGCTCGATGCCGGCAGCGTCGGAGAACTCTGTGCCGTTGTCGCAGGTGATGGTGCGGAACAGGTCGCGGAATCCTCCGCCCATGCCGCGCTCGATGTCGTCCAGGGCCTTGACCACGGACGCGGTGGTCTTGTCCGGAAGCAGCCGGATGATCTCGCGGCGCGTCAGGCGCTCTGTCAAAACAAGCAGCGCCTTCAATGAACCGCGAGCTGAGACCACGGTGTCCATCTCCCAATGGCCGAAGGTGTCCCGGTTCCGTATTTCATCCGGGCGCTTCTCGATGCTCTCACCGCTGGGTGCGCGCTTGACAGGGCGTACCTTATTGTACTGGCGCTTCTTGTTCCCGCGGACCGGCAGGTCCTTGTTGGTGAGGTGGAGGAATACGCCCTTGTCGATGTATGAATAGATGGTGTTCGGGCTGTGGATCGTTACGCTGAATTGCAGGCCCTTCGCCTTGATCTCCCCAAGCACCGCCGCAGGGCTGTACTTTTCGACGGCGATCTTGTGCTCTATGTACTGTGCCAGCTTGTGGTCGTTCCCTATCTTCAGTTGAGAGCCCTTGCCTGTCTCGGCCTGCCTTGTACGTAGCTCTGCCAGGTCAGCGCTGTACCTGGGCTCCTCGGTCCAATCGGTGTTCCGGTGCATGTACCGGCCCTTTTTCTTTTCATAGAATATGGTGCGGAGGGATACGCCTATCTCCTCTGCGATTTTCGGGGCGCTCATCCCTGCCAGCAGCAGCGCCTCGATGCGGACCCTGTCGGTCCTCGTGAGATGTCGAAACCTTTTCATGCTCTCGTCCCCCCTCAAAATATCGTTCGGTTTCTACAGTTATTATATCATTTCGGTCTACCAGCGGCAATAGTTTATGAACAAATTGTTAACAGAAAAGCCCCGGAGGACCGGGGCCTTTGCTTAGCCTACCATGTCGGTGAAGTTCTGAATCGCCCGCTGCGTGGGCTGCGGTAGATCCTTTGCCATGCTTCTCAGCTGGTCTACGATGTCGTGGAGCTCGTCCTCTTTCTCCTCGGCGCGGGAGTACCCGTCGCGGGAGTAGCGGCCCATGCTGTCGCGCCGGCGACGGTATGAGCCGCCCTCGTAAGAGCCGCCTTCGTAGGAACCACGGGAGGAGCCGCGGTACGAGCCACGGTAGGAGCCGCGTGAGGAACCACCTTCAGCGCTGGAGTATTCCTCCTCTTCGCCGGACTCGATGATCTTGCACAGGTTCTTTGTGGCGTGGGCCAGCTTATCGACCATGTCGAGCGAGCCCATCGTCAGCTCCTTGCCCTTGCCGTACTCGGCCAACTCTTCCATGAGCATTTCCTTCAGCTTTTTGATGTCGTGCATGTCCATTGTTTTCTCCTTTCTTAGGCGATGCGGGTCACGGTAAGGTTCGCGTTCTTCACGAGGATCGCCGGAGCCGGGTCAGCTGCCGTCAAGCCTGCGGACGTGTTCTCCACCGCGATGGTGAAGCAGC
>JAEIGA010008923.1_pt1 | contig 15166 bp, 9 predicted proteins | sample 9270691 | NCBI WGS metagenome assembly JAEIGA01 (sample SAMN17057246, study PRJNA624740) | gut metagenome | biome: biome; isolation source: fecal sample | host: Bos grunniens | place: China: Xizang | collected 2019
ATTTAATTGCAGCAAGAGAAACCGCAAATGCCGTTACCATTCCGATTACAAGCGTAACCAGTTCGTTTTCGGAAAAGTCAAGTCCGAACTTCAAAAGCTTGAATGCACTTGCACCAAGCATTGTTGGCACTGCAAGAAAAAATGAAAACTCTGCGGCAACCGTTCTTGATACGCCCAATAAAAGTGCGCCAAGAATTGTTGCGCCTGAACGTGAAGTGCCGGGTATCATTGCCATAGCTTGAAACAAGCCTACCAGAACGACGGTTTTATAATCTATCAGTGAAATATCATCAATTGCAGGAAAACGGCCTCTGTTGCGGTTTTCAATGAAAATAAATAACACTCCGTATACAATAAGCATAACAGAAATGGTCAATGCATTGCCGAAATACTTCTCAAGAAAGTCATCAAACAATAATCCCAGCATTGCAGCAGGAATACACGCAACCGCCACTTTAAACCACATTTTTATTATTGAATGTTCAAGAATTATTTTCCCTTTTCCAAATGAAAAAGGGAAAAGCTTTTTCAAATATAAGAAAACAACTGCCAATATTGCACCAAGCTGTATAACAACAAAAAACATTTCCTTAAAGTTTTCGCCCATATTCAGCGTTACAAATTCATCAAAAAGGAGCATATGACCTGTGCTGCTTATTGGCAACCATTCTGTTATACCTTCAATTATTCCGATTAATATTACTTTTAAAATTTCTGCAAAATTCAACTAACCACCGCCTTTTTAATATTTTATGCGCAGTTAAATGAAAAATGACAAAAGAGAACCCCGCCCTCTTTCGAGAGCGGGGAATTTTTAAATATTAAAGACCTGTGGTTTCTGTGCCTGTGCTGCTTGCAGCCTGATTGATTGTATAGGTGTAATTATAATGCTCCTTGATGTAGTTAGCATCAGCAATTGTAATTCCGCCCTTATGGTCAACGTCAGCAGCTTCTAACAGGTATGTTTCAGTTATTCCTGTACCACCGGTAAGGAGATAATATGAAAGCTTAGCCCAGTCTGTACCGTCTACACGAGCGTCACCGTTAAGGTCGCCGTAAAGAACGCCATAGTATCTGAATCTTGACATACCGTTGATATAACCGTCAATTCTGGCGCCTGTACCAACACCCTTTATTGATTCTTCAAGAGCAAGGTAGTCACCCTTTGTCTGGTTAATCAGCATACCAACTTCAGTAACCTTATCAAGATCAAGGCCTTCGCCTTCCTCAAGACCGATAATCCAACCGTAGTTATGAACGTTACCGGCAGCGTCAACTTCTGAACCTGTGGGAACCTTAAGACCTTCATTTACTTTAAGGTCAGGGTTGGAGAGATACTTAAGGTTAAGGATAACTGAGTTGATTGATGCAGCCATTGCATCGATATCTTCCTGATTTTCACAGTCAAAGTTTTGTTTACGGTATTCATCACCGGTAGTACCTATATCGCCTGCAAAATTAATTGCTTCATTAATGATATTGGCAAGATCTGTTCGTGACTGCTCTGTAAGACCAAGTTCGGGATCGTCTGCGAAACCGCCCTCATCAACTGTCTTTGAAATTTGCTTAGCAAGAGTAAGGTATTCAATATACTGTACCCAGTCTGCGTCACCAAGGTATTTAACAAGTGCGTTATAAGCTTCAATAAGCTTCTGATAAGCCACTGTAACCATTGACTGAGTTACACCTGTAGCCTGACCGATACCGGTCTTTGAAAGTGAGTTAGCATAGTCATATGCTCTACGGAATGCTTCATATGAAGATGAAGTATAAACCTTTGTGTACAGATCAACGCCATCAACAGTGCTATCATAAACTTCGTTACGTCTGTTATCTGCTGAAATGTATGCTGATTTGAAGTGAGCAAGTGCCCAATCAAGCATTGTTGTATTAAGTGCAGTTGCTCTGTTATCTTCAGCCATCTCAATTCTCCAGTTAAGAGTATCAAGCTGGTTGTAGAGGCTTCTTCTCATTGAATAAAGAGTATCAACATATTCTACATAGCCATCATAGATTGCGTTCTGAGCAACCTGATAATCTGAAGGACCTGCATCACCAATATAGTTTCTTGTGCTGGGAGGAGTTACTGAAAGTGTTGTTGCGCCGTCGGGAGCCTTCTGGAAATCAAGCATGCTGACAGGCACATAAGCTTTTCTGTAGATTTCATATTCGCCTGTTTCAGCATTCTGCTCAAAATACATGTGGTATCCTTCGCAAGTTGACTTAATCTTAGCGATTTCATCTGCTGTGAGGTCTTCCCACTGTATTGAACCGGTGTAATTGCCGTTTGCATCAGCTGTAATATCAAACTGCATTGCTGCTTTACTTGCTGCCGCATTTACTTCTGCTGTTGCAGTGGGAGAACCGCCATTGTATGCCCAAAGTGCAAATCTTACGGTTTTTTCTGTATAGAATGTATCAAGAAGAACCTTATTTGCGGGGTCGCTGCCGTAGGTTTCTGCCATAACAAGAAGCTCATAATTTGCTTTTGTGAATGAATCTCTTGTCTGTGAAATATAACCGTCGATTTCTTCGTCAACCCAAGTAACAACTGTTCCATCGCTTTCAGTATAGTAGGGATACATTGCTTGGGGTGCTGAGGGATATCCGTCAACAGGAGTAATTTCTTCTGTTACATTTCCATCTGCATCCTTGGTTCCCTGCCAATCTGCATCGTTGTTTGTAAGAACTGATAAGCCGTCACCGTTAGCATCATATACGTCTGCTGCAACTGCGAAACCGTCAATGCTGTACTGGAGCCATGCACCGAATGCATCGGGAAGAGTGCTCTCTACAAAGCTTTCATATGAATCAACAAATGTTTCTGCATCTGTAACAGCATCTTTATAGTTTGCATAGAAAAATGCGTTGGGGTTACTGTCTTCTGATTCCCAGAAGTAATATGCGCCATTATCCCATGTTACAAGAGGATTGGTTGATGAGGAACGATTGATTGACTTATAATTGAAGCCTGAGAATACTTCATAAGTACCGGCGTCATCGGTTGCGGTTGTAGCTGTAGCAGAGACAAAATAGCTCTTGCTCTGATATACATTGAATTCATAGACAGCAGCCTGAGTTGATGTTTCTGCTAATTTTTCTATTGTTTCAACATAAATATCTGCATCTTCGCCATACTGATTCTTATACATTGCAAGAATATCATCAGCATTAGTGTTATTCTTATAAACTACATAAGTTGATGTTCCGTCATCATTTGCAATGATTTCAGTATTGCCGAATTCAGCACCGAGCGCTGTCTGTGCTTCTGTAGCTGCTGCTTCGTTATCATATTCACCGTATACATAGGGTGAAGTTGACATATGAACAACTTTATTAATCTGAATTGCGTTAACATTCTTTGTAAGAGTTCTGATCTGATTTTCAAGGTCAGAAATTTTATACTTTGTCATGTCTGTTCCAAGAACATTTACAAAGCTGTCATCCATGTTAAGAGCATCACGGTCGAAGGGTCTTTCGAATGAGCCGCCCTTAAGGAGAGGAAGAAATGTGCAGAAGAGAAGTCCCTTATGCTTATTAAGAAGAGTAAGGAGTCTGTTTACAAGCTCGGGAAGAGAAGCTCCTTCGTTTGCACCGTCACCGTCTTCAAGAAGAGCTGTAAGAGTTGTGATTTCTGTATTTTTTGCAAATACGGAGTTAGTGCCTGTTCCGCTTCTGTCTGTGGGAAGCATAAGAGCTTCACCGCCGAATACGATAGCAAGAACACGGTCAATAACTCTGAGAAGAACTGTAAGAAGAGGCTCGTTCAATTCGCCTGTTTCGTTAGCTGAAAGAATTGAAAGAAGTCCCTGAAGGTCAAATTCCATGAGGTTTCCGAAGAGCCAGTCATTGAAGAGAGACTGCGAATCATAGAACTCTGCAGGAAGCCAGCCGGTGGGAATAAGTGAAAGAAGTGTTGAATCAAGATAATCGTAAATTGCGCTCCACTGAGGATTATCTTTTACTGTTCTTGAAGCGAAGTTTGTATAGCAATAATTAATGAGAGTGTTTGTTTCTGCAGCATATGTGCCCGCGTATCTTGTTTCATCAAATGTGCCTGTGTATTCTGAAGTGTGAACAAGACCTGTTGTTGTATCAATTTCACCGGAAAGGATGGGAAGATATGTGGTCATTGCCCAAAGAGCAAGCTCTGTAAGAAGCTGCTCAAAGCTTGTGTTGATAGTTGTAAATCTCTGGTTAGCTGTAAGGTCAAGCATTGTGTTGAGATAGTAAGCACCAACACCTGAAAGGATTTCCATTGCACCGGTGGGAAGGCTGGTTGTGCTTCTTGCTGCCTGACCGCTGTATGCAAGAGGAGTAACAACCTTACCGATTCTTATTTCGTAATCTGCAGTATTATTTCCGCTGAGATGGTAAGCATCAAGTCTGTCATACCAGTCGCCTTCGGGAAGAATGGAAGCTGCAAGACCTGCGGAACCGTAAGCAAGAACTGAATCCATTGTTGTTGCCCATTCGGGGAAGTAAGGACCTTCAACAAACATTGTGAATACAGCCTTAACAACTGCAGCCCAAACCTGATCCATTGCCATTACATAGTCGGGTCTGATGAAATCGGGGTTCTCATAGTCTGCTGCTGTAGCATCACCGGTGTTAACAGGAAGTTCCTGACCGCCGAAGTAGTTGTAATGGTCGATTTCGCCTGCGTCATCATAAACAGCATAGCACTGGAGCTTATTCTTGTAAGTACGATAGAGCTGATCTACCTTTGCGTCGTCTGACTTGCCGCAAAGAACCTTGCTTTCAGCGCCTGTTGCTTCATCAACTACGATCTTATAGTAGTTAACCTCTGAAAGAGAATCCGATGAGGGCATAACGCCTTCAGGAATTTCAAGGCCGAGAAGGGGAAGAAGGTTGATAGCGATTCTGATAAGGTCATTAAGAAGTGACATGAAGTTATCGGTGATACCGATACCGGTAATGTCAATTTTAATGAAAGTATAGAGAGCCGGATTTACGTATGATACTGAACCGTCGGAAGCGGTTACGGGGTTACCTTTAAGAAGCCATCTTACAAGGTCTTCAATCATACCCATGGGGGTTCTTGCGTTTTCAGCTTCTGTATATACGGGATCGTCTGCACCGTTATCGGTAAGAAGACCTTCGATAACACCAACGATGGTGTTGAACATTGTCATATCATCAATGGAGCCATCCTCTTCAACACCAACAAGGTCGGCAATTATGCCGCTGAGTTCGGGAGCAAGGAATCCGTTAAGAAGACCGTTGATAAGGTTATTTATAAACTGGTAAACGCTGTTATTGGAAATATTTACCTGTTCAGCAGTGAAAACGCCTTCGCCAAGGAGAGGCTTGGTGTTAGCGCCGAGAAGTGAATAACCGCCGTTTTCAGCAGCTTCACCTGTACCTGTAACAAGAGCCCAGTTAATAACCTTCTGGAGACCTGTTTCAAGTGTTTCACCTGCAGGCATCTCTGATACTGTGTCATCAACAAGTAACTGATAAAGAAGAACGGGAACATACTTATCAATATCTTCAAGAAGAGGCATACCTGCAATCTTAAGTCCCTTGATAGTTCCGTCAAGAAGACCGAAGTCAAGTGTACCTGCAATAAGCTTAACAAAAACCTGCTTGTTATTATTAAGCCACTGAAGAAGGTTGAAAAGAACCTTCATATCGGATGCGCCGCCGTTGTAATTGCTTTCACGGGTTCCTCTCTTAACATTGGGGTCAAGACCTGTTTTGTTAAGATAGTCAAGCAAATCACCGGTTGCCAAGCTGGCAAGCGCTGAGTCAAGACCTGAGTCAAATTCGTCGATAATGGTATAAACGGTATCGATAGCATTATCGATGCTGGTAAGGTCAACAGGGGGCATTGAGAGAAGGTTCTCAACGAGCCATCCGCCGACGTCACCTGCAAGATGATCCCAAGTCATGTAGATATATGCTTCTTTGAGCATATCATCAAGCATATCAAGGAGGTATGATGCTCCTTTTTCTGCACCGAAATAATACTTCTGGTTAGAAGTCATTCGGTCGGGTGTTCCGGTGTTATCCGCTACACGCTTAGCATAAACGGGCAGACAAGCTGCCGATGCAAGCATAACCATAGCAAGAATAACAGCCAAGAGTTTCTTTGCTTTTTTCATATTTGCACCTCCATTTGTAATACGGAAAAACCGTTGAAGCCGTGCATTGGCTTCGAGACGCATCTTTGCGCCTTACTTTACGTTAATTACTTTATAAAGAAGATGTTGCATCTCAAACACAACTTTTTAAACATTTTTTAAATATTTTATGAACAAATTGTTAACAAGAGTTTTTGTTGTTTATGTTGCACAACAAACAAATAATTCAGTTGTGCAATTATAACAATGCCCCCAATTCGGTCAAGCTGTTGATGATTTTTGCACTTGAAGAGAAAAGCCTTTCTCTGTGCTCATGACCGCTGCTCAAAAGTATACAATCTGCACCGATTTCGTCTGCCATTTCCGCATCGTGGATGAGGTCTCCGATAACTAAAACAGCACCTTTTTCCGCCCTCTCTTTTTGCAGATAACCAACTGCTCTTTCAATTTTTGAGGTTGCCATATAATCCGCTGCACCCAGAACCGCATCAAAATTTTCCCATATTCCGTATTTTTTTACGTTCATACATAACTGCTCATTGTTTGATGAAGAAACAATAATCTGCTTTGCACCTGCATCGGCAAAAAATCCGATTGCAGCCTCAGCCCCTTCGGATAACCCGCAATCCTTCAGATGATAAAGATAACCTTCATTATATTCCCGAAGAACTTGTGAATAATCTTCATTTTCCAGGTTGAACACCTTTTCGTAAAATCCCCTTATCGGAACACTGATACATTCACGGTAACGGACAATATCTATGGGCTGCATATTTCTCCTTTTCAGCATATCGTTGACACTTTCAAGAGATGCACTGATATCGTCAAGTAAAGTTCCGTTCCAGTCCCAGATAATGTGTGTGTATTTTATGATAATTACCCCCCTTGATTTTCCGCTTGAATATATAAAAATGTAATGATATAATAGCAACGGTGATCTGATGAATACATTTGAAAAAATTTATGAGGTTGTTAAACAGATTCCTAAAGGCAAGGTTGCAACCTACGGACTTGTTGCTCTGCTTGCGGGAAACCCCAGACTTGCAAGAGTTGTGGGATATGCACTGCATGTTAACCCCGAACCCGGAGCTATCCCCTGCCACAGAGTTGTTAACCGCATGGGTGAGGTTTCAAAAGCATTCGCCTTCGGCGGAGAAAACATGCAAAAAATTCTGCTTTCCGAAGAAGGTGTTGAATTCACCGCTGAGGGAAAAGTTGATTTAAAAATATATTTGTGGCAGCCATAATTAAAATTACGGTCGGAATAAATCCGACCGTTTTTTGTTTATACAAGTGGAATTGTAAAGTTATAATCAGTATACCATACATCTGCCGAATAGCTTCTTGAACGGATTTCAACCCTGTCATCATATACCTCAAACTGACAGCCTGTGCCGTTTGCGATTCTGCCTCTGATTGTCATATACATATAGCTGGGCAGATTGATGCTGTGGAACGAGCCTTCGGATTCAACGGAGCAATATCCGTAATATTCCGCAGTTTCTTCATTTGAAAGTCCGTTATGTATGTGTCCGCTGATAAGAAAAACATTCTTATATTTTTTAAGTATTGCTTCAACCGCATCAGACTGGTCGCCCATACCGCCGTCATCGGGTTCGGGTTCATCATCGCCCCATGTTTCAGGCAAACCGTGACTCAGATTAATTGGCCAATGACTTACAACAAATATGGGCAAATTATCCTTTGATGCAATTTCCATTTCGGCAGCAAGCCATTCAAGCTGTGCATCGCTGAAATATGCATCGGTATGGTCATATTCACTGCCGAGAACAATGAATGTGTAACCGTTTATTTCAGTTGAATAATATGCCTTATCTATATCTCTGCCGCAGATTTCTTTATTATATTTAACAAAGTATTCTCTTGCCAGATTATAGCCTTCATCCTCTGTCCATGTATCATGGTTGCCTTCGGCAAAAATGATGTTTTCGGCAGGGTCATATTTTGAAAATGCTTCTGCAAGCATTTCATACTGTTCGGTATATCCGTGGTCGGTAATATCGCCTGCAATTACAAGGGCATCAAGGCGCTGCTTTGAGCTTTCCATGCCGTAAAGACCGAGCTCAAGCATTGATGCGCGCAGCTTGCTGTCTGTCATATGAGTATCGGCTATTGTTGCAAAATTAAGCTTTACATTATCAGGATCAAGCGGTTCAAACGAAGCCTTGAAATCGCCGAAAGCCCATGAAAAAAGGATATTCAGTAAGCAAAGAATTACCGAAACGAAGGTTTTGAGAGCAACTACCATTGAAACACTTCCTTTAAATGAATTACAAATTAATTTTACGGAAATTATGCTGTTGTGTCAAGTCTGCTGTTATAAAGCTCGGCATAAAAACCGTTTTTCTCCATAAGGCAGGCATGATTTCCCTGCTCAACGATTTTTCCGTCTTTCATAACAAGAATTATATCGGCATTCTTGATTGTAGAAAGACGGTGGGCAACAATAAAGCTTGTTCTGCCCTGCATCATTTTACCGAATGCCTGCTGAATTCTGATTTCCGTTCTGGTATCGATTGAAGATGTTGCTTCATCAAGAATAAGCATGGGGGGCAGACAAAGCATAACTCTTGCTATGCAAAGAAGCTGCTTCTGACCCTGCGAAAGACCCGATGCACCGTCGGAAATAACGGTATCGTATCCTTTGGGTAATCTTTTAATAAAGCTGTGGGCATGAGATGCCTTTGCGGCGGCAATAATTTCTTCATCCGTTGCATCAGGTTTACCCATGGCAATATTTTCACGCACAGTGCCGTCTTTCAGCCAGGTATCCTGAAGCACCATTCCGTAGCCTGAACGGAGTGTTGACCGCTTCATCTGCATTATATCAATCCCGTCAACACTGATTCTGCCCTCATCAACATCATAAAAACGCATAAGCAGATTTACAAGCGTTGTTTTTCCGCAACCTGTAGGGCCTACAATAGCTACCCTTTTTCCGCTTTCAACGGCAAGGTTAAGATTCTTTATAAGCTCTTTGTTTTTATCATAGGAAAAAGCAACATTTTCAAGATTAACGGTTCCGTTTATAGTTTCCGGTTCGGTGGGATTTTCGCAGTCGGGTGTCTGCGGAGTTTCTTCAACCAAATCAAAAAGTCTCTGAGCGCACGCAAGTGCATTCTGCAATTCGGCAATAACACCCGAAATTTCATTGAAAGGTTTTGTATACTGATTGGCATAACTCAAAAAACACGAAAGACCACCAACCGTAATAGCTCCGTTAACTGCGGCTATTGCGCCTGTCAAACCTACCCCTGCATAAACAATGCTGTTAACAAATCGGGTGGAGGGATTTGTTAAAGATGAAAAGAATATTGCTTTAAGCGAGCATTTTTCATATCTTTCATTTATTTCATCGAACTTTTCAAGTGCTTCATCCTCTCTTGAAAAAGCCTTTACAACTTTTGCACCGCCCACCATTTCTTCAATAAAAGCAGTCTGTTCGCCTCTTGTTTCCGATTGCTTTTTGAACATTGAAAAGGTTCTTTTGGCTATAAATCTTGCAACAAAAAGAGAAATCGGAGTAAGCACAACAACAACCAGAGCGATTTTTGCATTTATTGAAAGCATAAATGCAAGAGTGCCCGCAATGGTTACAACACCTGTAAAAAGCTGTGTAAAGCCCATAAGCAAGCCGTCGGCAAACTGGTCTGCATCGGCAATAATTCTGCTTACGGTTTCGCCCGCAGGATGAGTATCAATATAGCTCAAAGGCAATATCTGAATTTTTCTTATTGCCGCATTTCTGATATCACGCACAACGCGGAAGGTTATACGGTTATTCAGCGTATTCATTATCCATTGAACAAGCGCCGAAGATACGGCAAGAATGGCTATCTTATAAAGGAACGGCAAGAGTGCATCAAAATCAACCTTGCCCGCACCGATTACTGTGTCAATCGCTTCACCTGCAAGAACGGGAATATATAATCCTATCGCAACACTGACCGCAGCAAAAGCTACTGAAACCAGAAGATGAAAACGGTATCTGCCTACATAACGCAGAACTTTTTTCAATGTTGATGTTTTAACTTTGCTTTTCATACCGCTGCCTCCTCTTCTTCAAACTGTGAAAGATGAATTTCGCGGTAAACGCTGCTGTTCTTCAGCAGCTCCTCATGGGTTCCGATTTCAGCTCTGCCGTCATCAAGCAGAATTATTTTATCTGCGCCCATAATTGAAGATGTTCTCTGCGAAACAATGAACACTGTTTTGTCTCCCTGTGAGGCAGCTATCGCCTTACGCATTGCGGCATCGGTTGCATAATCGAGTGCACTTGAGCTGTCATCAAGAATAAGAATATTTGCATCAGAAATAACCGCACGCGCAACGCAGAGCCTTTGTCTCTGACCGCCCGAAAAATTGGTGCCGCCCTGCTCAACGGGTGCGTCAAGCTTGCCGTCTTTATCTTCAATGAAACTCTTTGCCTGAGCAATTTCAAGAGCAGCCCAAATCTGCTCATCGCTTGCATCTTTTTTACCCCAGAGCATATTATCCCTTACCGTACCTTTGAACAGAACGGACTTCTGGGGCACAACTGCAATTTTTTCACGAAGCATGATTTCGTTCCAATCGGAAATACCTTTACCCAAGATGCTTATTTTTCCGCTGCTTGCTCTGTAAAAAGCAGGTATAAGATTAATAAGAGTTGTTTTTCCCGAACCTGTTGAGCCGATAACGCCTACCGTTTCACCCTTCCGAGCAGCAAAAGAAATATTTTCAAGCGATGCATCGCCTGCACCCTCATAGATGAAGCTTACGTTATCAAATTCAACCGCAATATCGCTTTCTTCTTTCTTTGAATTACCCTCACAGATATCGGCGGGAGTTTCAAGAACAGCCGATATTCTGCCTGCACAGGCAACTGACTTTGTTACGCTGATAATAAGATTTGCAAATTTTACAAGCTCCACAAGAATCTGGGACATATAGTTATAAAGTGCAACCACCGCACCCTGGGTTATAATTCCCGCTTCAACGCGGATTGCTCCCGCATAAATCAGAACCGCAATACCGATATTCACAATGATAAATGTTATCGGATTGAGCAACGCGGATATCCTGCCGGTGAACTCCTGCATTTTTGTAAGAGCCTCATTTTTTACTTCAAAATCCGCTATCTGTTCTTTCTCCTTGCGGAATGCTCTGAGCACTCTTGCTCCCACAAGATTTTCTCTTGCCGAACCCAGAACGGTATCAAGGCGTGAACGCACCTTTTTATAAAGCGGAATACAAGAGAAAAGAATTCCGAAAACAACTACCGAAAGCAACGGAATAACAACAGCGAAAGTCAATGCCGCCTTTGCATCAACGGTAAACGCCATTATCATTGCACCGATAACAACAAAAGGAGAACGCAGAAGCAGACGCAAGGTGAGATTAAGTCCGCTCTGAACGCTGTCCATATCGCTTGTCATTCTTGCTATAAGAGTAGATGTTCCGTGAGAATCAAGCTGTGAATAAGAGAGCTTTCCGATATGCTCGAAAAGCGCATGCTTAAGCCTTTTCACAAATGCAACTGAAGCCTGCGCAGCAAAAAACTGGGCGGTTATTGAAAACGCAAGACCCACTGCGCCCAAAGCAACAAGAACAAGGCACATTCTGATTATATATCCCCTGTCACCGAAACCTATTCCTTTATCGATAATACTCGCCATAACAAGAGGCACAAAAAGCTCAAGAATTGCTTCGAGCATTTTAAACAGCGGCGCCAGAACGCATTGGATTCGGCTGCCTTTAAGATAAACCAACAATTTTTTCATTATATTGTTAACCCTCTCGGAAAAATGTTTTTAACATAATACCATATTTTAAATGTTTTGGGAAGTAATAAAGATGATTTATGCCGCAATTTGTAAAATTTATTTTAATTCTAAAATGGAATTATTGTTTTTTTCGACTATGATATATTTAAGATGTATATTACATATACAGGGAGGCAAAAAAATGAAAGTTACAAAAGAAACACATTTTGGTATTCAGAGAAAAATCGTTGCAAACATGACTTCCGAAAGCTGGGAAACCATTCCCCATATTTCCTATATTTACGAACCCGAAGTATCAAAATTCCTTGATACGGTTAAAGAACTGAACAGCTCCGGTAAATTCCCCGTTAAGCTTACCGTTAACACCGTAATGCTCAAAGCTCTTGCCGAAGCATTTAAGGCTGCACCCCAGCTCAACGCTCACATTGATTTTAACCGCAAGCTTGTAAGAGGCTGTATCAAAGAATTTGATGAAATTCATGCCGGCATGACCTGGATTCTGCCCAACGGCGAAATGATGACAATCAATCTTCACGATATCGGCAACAAGAGCCTTGTTGAGCTTACCGAATACATCGCAGATGTCAGCAGAAGAATCGGAAATACAGACCTTACCGAAGTTATGTTTTCCGTTTCACTTAACGACACTCTTGAAAAGCTGAAAAAAGGCAAAATCAAGAATGCAATTTACCGCCTTATCGGTGCAAAAACAGGCAAACATAAAATCAAAACTCTTTCAGGTCAGGCAAAGAAGAATTACTACAGCATTCCCGAAAAAGACAGACTTACCAAAGATGACATCAAGCAGGGCACTGTTACCGTTTCAAATATCGGCTCGCTCACAAGAGGTATTCCCGGCAGAGTTGCCATGCTTTCAATTATTCCGCCTCAGGTATTTGTATGCTGCATGGGTGCCGCAAACAAAAAGCCTGTTATCAGACAGGATGAAAACGGCAATGACTATGTTGCAATCGGCGTTGAAATGCCTATTGACCTTGTTTTTGACCACAGAGCTGTTGACTTTGGCGATGTTGTTCCTTTTATCACAAGACTTGAGGATATTTTCAAGAATCCCGAACAGATTTATAATTGGTGATTGATATGAATAAAGGTGAAATCGCAAAAGAGCTTTTTGAAAGCGGATGCAATTGCAGTCAGGCAGTTTTCTGCGCTTTCTGCGACGAAACAGGTTTTGATAAAGAAACTGCATTAAAGATTTCGGCCGGCTTCGGCGGCGGATTCGGCAGACTGCGTGAGGTATGCGGTGCAGTAAGCGGTATGACTATGACACTTTCGTATAAATTTGCTTCTGCAGATGTTAATGACCCCGCAAAAAAGGCAGAGCTTTATGCACTTATTCAGAAAGCCGCAAACGAATTCAGAGAACAAAACGGCTCAATTGTTTGCCGCGAGCTTCTCGGTCTTTCCGAAAAAGCTTCATCCCCCGTTCCCGAAGAAAGAACTGCAAAATACTATGCAAAGCGTCCCTGCGGAGAGCTTGTGAAATGCGCCGCTGAAATCACTGAAAAGCTTCTTTCAGAATTAAAATAAAAACCCATTTTTATTGTCGGATTATCTCAAAAAAAGTCTTTACAAACTGTTCACAATGTGATACTGTATAGACAGAAAACCAATCTTTAAGTGCGGTACAGAGATGCCGATAAGATGATCAGACGAAATGAATGGCAGAATATATCTGCGTATTTTATGCGATCTTGTCGGTTGACAGGGTCGCATTTTCTTTTCATATATCAGCTTGGAGGCTTGTATGGAATTCAAATCATACATTATGGACAGCGTTGCCGTTAACAGGGCTCTTGCCAGAATTTCACACGAAATTGTTGAAAGAAACGGCGGATGCGATAAAATTTACATTGCAGGAATAATGAGAAGAGGCGCTTCTCTTGCAGATATTCTCGCCGCAAAGGTTAAATCTCTGGGAATTGAAGTAGAAACAGGCTATATCGATATAACGCATTTCCGCGATGATTTGGGAAAGAATGAAGCAAGAGCTGAGATATCGCAGAGCAATTTTAACTTTTCTGTTACAGGCAAAACCGTTATCATGGTTGATGATGTTGTTTATACAGGCAGAACAGCAAGAGCAGCGATGGAGGCAATAATCGCAATGGGAAGACCTTCAAAAATCCAGTTTGCCGCTCTTATCGACAGAGGTCACCGTGAACTGCCGATTGTGGCGGATTATATCGGCAAAAATGTTCCCACTTCAAGAAGCGAAAAAATTGTTGTCAGTATTCCGCCGTTTGATAAGGAAATAAGCGTTTCTATATGGAATGCATAATCATGGAGGTATAAAAATGTCAAAGAAAAAATTCGACTTGGGCGAAGGCATCTATGATGCCAAACAGTTGGGTTATCCCAAAATGGGCATTCTGGGCGTGCAGCATATGTTTGCAATGTTCGGAGCAACGGTTCTCGTTCCCGCCCTTACAGGCCTGAGTGTTTCGGCAACTCTGCTTTTTGCAGGTCTGGGCACTCTTCTTTTCCATCTTCTCACAAAAGGCAAGGTTCCCGCTTTTCTCGGCTCCTCCTTTGCTTTTATCGGCGGATACGCTGCAATCACTCAGATCGGCGCTGATGAAGCAGGCAACGCAATTCATGACTACAGCCTTCTCCCCTATGCTTGCGTAGGTGTTGCATGTGCAGGTGTTCTTTATCTTGTGCTTGCTGCTCTTATCAAAGCTTTCGGTGCAAAGAAGGTTATGAAATTCTTCCCACCCATCGTTACAGGCCCCATCATTATTGCAATCGGTCTTACCCTTTCATCAAGTGCTATCGGTAACTGCTCCGCAAACTGGCTTGTTGCTGTTGTTGCAATCGCAATAATCATCGGCTGCAACATCTGGGGCAAGGGCATGATAAAAATCATTCCCATTATGCTCGGTGTTCTCGGTTCATCGGCTGTTGCTGTTATTCTTCATTTCACAGGTGCTATGCAGACTCTTGACCCCGCAAAGCTTCAGGCATTCAAGGATGCAGCATGGGTTGGTATTCCCTTCCAGATGAAAGACACAGTTTTCGGCCTTTTCTCAGGCGATTTCGATAAGAATCTCGTTGTTACAGCTATCATAACAATCATGCCCATCTCTCTTGCTACAATGGTTGAGCACATCGGCGATATTTCAGCTATCAGCTCCACCTGCAAGAAGAACTACATTGCATCTCCCGGTCTTCACAGAACACTCCTCGGTGACGGCCTTGCAACATCAATTGCAGCTCTTTTCGGTGCACCCGCAAACACCACCTACGGTG
>JAEIGA010008924.1_pt1 | contig 15166 bp, 7 predicted proteins | sample 9270691 | NCBI WGS metagenome assembly JAEIGA01 (sample SAMN17057246, study PRJNA624740) | gut metagenome | biome: biome; isolation source: fecal sample | host: Bos grunniens | place: China: Xizang | collected 2019
ACACCGAAGTTACCATCAATCTGGAACGGAGCGTGTGAGTCGAAGAGGTTGTAGTAGATACCACCCTGACCCTGGTCGGTGCCGTATGTGGTCGAGTGCTTGAGGGCGTTCTTGATGATGATGTGTGCATGGTCGCCATCCTGAGCGCGAGCCCAGAGGTTTACCTTCCAACCCATCGACCAACCTGTAGCAGCGTCGCCACGATGCTTGAGGGCATTCACGGCAGGAGTAAAGAACTCGCTCTCGGGAGTAATCTGGTCCATGGGGAAAAGAGCCATGAGGTGTGAGATGTGGCGGTGGCCACGCTCACCTACGCTGTAGGGAGAGTACTTCCACTCGCGGAGGAGCACGTCGCCCTTCTTGACACCATTGAAGGGGTCGCCCCATGCGCCATCATATACCTCTGTGTGCAATCCCTTGTCGGTCTTTGCCAAGTAGAGGTCGAGCTTCTCGATGTCCTCCTTTGACAAGCCTACCTCCTCGGCACCGAGGATGTCGATGGCCTCTCTGAGGTTTTCAAACAGGTAGCTGATCATCTGCTGTGCGTGAGCAGTACCATCTTCCTTCTCGTTGCCGTGCTGCTCGGCGCTGAACTCGTCGGGAGCTACGTATGTGCCGTCCTTCACCTTGCGGTCTTGGATGAGTCGGTGGAACCAGAACTCTGCGCAGTCCCACATCACGGGGAAGGCCTTCTTGAGGAACTCCTTGTCCTGTGTGTACTTCCAGTGCATCCAGAGGTGGCTGGTGTACCACACGTTGGCCACGAGGTAGTTGCTTCCCCATGTACTCATGCTATTGTAGAGTGATGACTCGGTGAGCACGCTCCAGCCGTGTCCGCCATTGTATTGCTCACCTACCTTCTTCCATCCTGCGCTCTGCGCACCGCGGATGATGAAGTTCACGAAGGGTTTGTGAAGGTCTGAGAGGTTGGTGATCTCAGTGGGCCAGTAGTTCATCTGGATGTTGATGTTGGTGTGGATATCCGAGTTCCAAGGAGAGTCGGTGCCACGGTCGTTCCAGATACCCTGCAGGTTGTTGGGCGCTGCGATGGGCTTGCGGTTTGAACTGATGGCGAGGTAGCGTCCGTAGTGGAAGTAGAGCTGCTCGAGGAAGAGGTGGTCGTTCTTCTTGCTCGTAGCGTTAGGATTGTTGGGGAAGTAGTTGTCCACGAGGGTCTTAGTGTCCACCTTCGGGGTCTCCAGTCCGAGGTCGAAGGTCATGCGCTTGGTGATGGCTCTGAAGTCGGCCACGTGGTCGTCATGTACGGCTCTGAAGCCCTTGTCGATAGCCTCCTCGATGACAGTCTTAACCTTGGCATCCACATCTTCGATGCTCTCTGCAGTGAAGTAGTTGTCGAGCACCTCCATGTCGCCGTTGAAGTTGGTTGCTCCCTTGAGGAAGAAGCTAATCTCTGTGGCGTTCTTTACGCGGATGCCGCTGGGCGAGGTGATGATTTCTGCGCCCTCGTTGGCTACGACGTGGAGTCGTGTAGCATACTTCACGGTCATGGCGCCTGAGAATGAAGCTGTACCGTCAGCATAGGTCACTGTGCTTGCATTGATGCCGCTTCCGGGCTCGAGGGTGAAGGTGAGGTCGAGCAGGTCATCGCCATGTGTCTTGTATCGGCCAGCGATCACTTGGTCGGGTGCCGAGCTGAGGTACTTGCGTGTCTGCTTGGTGCCGTTGGCGTTCTTGAACTCTACGCCAGCCACACCATCCTCGATGTCGAGGTAGCGCACATAGTCGGTCACGCCCTCAGTGTAGATGGTGGGGTCGTTGTTGGCGATGATGAGCGAACCGAAGTTCATGAAGGTGCGGTTACCGCCACCAGCTCCCACCACGTTGGCGGGGCCGCTCCAGAGAGTCTTCTCATTGAACTGCAGCTCCTCGTGAGCCACGCCACCGAATACCATGCAGCCGAGCTCACCGTTACCCAAGGGGAGTGCATACTCCATCCAGGGGTAGCTCACGCCAGCTGCCTCAGCTGAGGTGGTGTACCACAGGGTGTTGGGGTTCTTGGGCTCGTAGCTCTCGATGCCCTTGATGTCGGAGATCTCGTGGATGTATTCGTCGGGGTAGCTCACATACTCTGCCTCGTTGAGATAGAACTTACTGCCCTGGTCGCCTGTGGGCTGACCACCGCTATTCCAGAGGGCGAGGAAGTTGCCGCGCTTGTTCCAGTAGTTGGTGGTGCCTTTCAGCTTGATGTATCCTTCTGTGCCGTCAAACTTGACGCTTCCGTCAAATGCTGTAGTATAGCCTTCAGCGCCCTCTGCCACCATTGTAGCTCGTGCGTCGGCCTCGCTGCCTGTGAAGCCCAACACCTTAGAGAGACCTGTAGAGAAGTTGTACACCTTGTAGGCACCGTCGCTCTGTCTTACGAAAGCCCAGAGGCCCTTGTTGTCCTTGGGGCTGTCGGTCTTGGTGAGGAGCAGGCTGCCACCGTTGGTGTAGCCCTCACCCAAGCTCACGTAACCGCCATGGCCACCGCGGAGGGTGTAGAATTTGGTGTCAGCCGCCATGTAGCTCACATACACTGTGGTGCCGTCGATGTTTACCACGGCAATCTGTCCCTCGATGGCAGTAGCAGCGAGGTCGCCCTTCTTCAGTCCCTTGGCCTCGAAGGTCTCTCCATCCTTATACTCCTTGCCCTCGAAGGTCACGCCACCCTCTTCGGCACCGAGCACGTCGATGGTGTAGGTCTTGGCCTTTACTACTGCTACCTCGATTTTGTAGCAGTTACCGGGGTCGGTGGTAGTCCAGCTGTTGACGAGAATGCCTTCGTTGGTTTGGCCGCCAGACTGTGAGTTCATTCCATTGCCACCGAGGCAGAGCTTCCAAGGATAGTCGCCTCCCACGTTCTCGATTTTCAAGACTGCTGATGCATTGGCGGTGTAGCTTCCATCAGCGCCCACATACTTTTCTGCTCCTACGCTGTAGAGGTAGTAGTCGCTACCTTTCTTCTCGATGCGGAACTGTTGGTTGGGGTCCTCGGCATTGTAAGATACCGAACCCACTGACTTACCGGTGCTTGAACAGAGTTTGCCAGGAACCGCTTCGCTGTAGAGCAGGATGGCGCGTTCGCTACGCAGGGTGTAGGTCGCGTCGTTGTTCAATTGCGACAGATCAGTCACTGTCTGTGCTTGTGCTGCAAACATTGTGCAGAAGAGAGTCACAAGCAGAAGAGAGATTTTTCTCATGGTGATTGAATTTAATTGATTTATGATTTATGATTTATTTGTTGTAGTTGATGGTCACGGTGCGTCCCTTCTTGCAGGGTATGGTAGCTATGCCGTGCTCGTCGACCTTGATCTTGGCCTTCTTGCCGTCCACGGTGATGGTGGCTGCGGTGATGTCGGTGGCTCCACGTGTGCAGCGCACTCGGAGGGGTGCTCCGGCATGGCTCACGATGGTCACCTGCTGACACTTGCCCTCCTCCCAGCTGAAGCCTACGGTGAAGTTGCCCATGGCCTTCATGCCAGTCACTGTGCCTTGCGCCTCCCACACGGTGGGCAGGGCGGGGAGGATGTTGATGTAGCCATGTGCGCTCTGCATGAGCATCTCAGCTATACCTGAGCATACGCCGAAGTTACCGTCAATCTGGAACGGGGCGTGTGAGTCGAAGAGGTTGTAGTAGATGCCTCCCGCCCATGCGTTCACTCCATACGAGGTCGAGTGCTTGAGGGCGTTCTTGATGATGAGGTGGGCGTGGTCACCATCTTGGGCACGTGCCCAGAGGTTTACCTTCCATCCCATCGACCATCCCGTGGCTTCGTCGCCGCGCAGCTTGAGTGAGTTCACGGCAGGCTCGAAGTAGGGGCTCTCGGGAGTGATCTGGTCCATGGGGAAGAGGGCCATCATGTGTGACATGTGGCGGTGGCCACGATCGTTAGAGATGTCGAAGGGGGTGTATTTCCACTCGCGCAGCAAGGGGTCGCCCGTCTTCACACCATTATATATATTACCCCACGCACCCGTGTAGGTCTCGGTGTGTAGTCCGCGGTCGGTCTTCTCGAGGTAGTGGTCCAGCTTGGCCACGTCGGCCTTGGTGAGTCCGAGCTTCTTGGCTCCGAGGATGTCGATGGCCTCCTTCACGTTTTGGAAGAGGTAGTAGATCATCTGCTGGGCGTGTGCTGTGCCGTCCTCGGTCTGGTTGTCGTGCTGCTCGGCGCTAAACTCATTGGGGGCTACTAATGTGCCGTCGGGGTCATACTTGTAGGGGGTGTGGTAGTTGCGTACGCGGTCTTGCTCGTCCTGTGTGTTGTCGAACCCGCGGTCCTCGATCAAGCGGTGGAACCAGAACTCCGCTGCGCTCCACATCACGGGGAAGGCCTTCTCGAGGAACTCCTTGTCCTGGGTGTAGCGGTAGTGCATCCAAAGGTGGCTGGTGTACCACACGTTGGCCACGAGGTAGTTGTCGCCCCAGGTGCTCATGCTATTGTAGAGCGACGACTCGGTGAGCACGCTCCATCCGTGGCCTTCGTTGTAACGGTTACCTACCTCCTTCCATCCCTCGCTCTGTGCTCCGCGGATGATGAAGTTCACGAAGGGCTTGTGGAGGTCCGAGAGGTTGGTGATCTCGGTGGGCCAGTAGTTCATCTGGATGTTGATGTTGGTGTGTACGTCCGAGTTCCAGGGAGAGTCGGCGCCGCGGTCGTTCCATATGCCCTGCAGGTTGTTGGGCGCTGCGATGGGCTTGCGGTTTGAGCTGATGGCGAGGTAACGTCCGTAGTGGAAGTAGAGCTGCTCGAGGAAGAGGTGGTCGTTCTCCTTGCTGTTGCCCTCCTTGTTGTTGGGGTAGTAGTTGTCGATGAGGGTCTTGGTGTCCACCTTCGGGGTCTGCAGCCCGAGGTCCAGTGTCATGCGCTTGGTGATGGCGGCGAAGTCTGCGATGTGGTCGGCCTCCACGGCTTCGAATCCCTTGGCGATGGCTGCTTCGATGGTGTGCTGCACCTTGCTGTCCACCTCCTCGATGCTCTCCTCGGTGAAGTAGTTGTCGAGCACCTCCATGTCGCCGTTGAAGTTGGTTGCTCCCTTGAGGTAGAAGGTCACCACGGTGGCTCCAGTCACGCTGATGCCCTCCTCGGTAGCGGTCACTGTGGCTGCCTTGTCGGCCACCACATGGAGTCGTGCTGCATACTTCACGGTCATGGCGCCCGCGAACGATGCGGTGTTGCCCTCGTAGGTTACCTCGCTGGCGTTGATGCCTTGGCCGGGGCGGAGGCGGAACACGAGGTTCATCTCCTCACCTTTGTACTGGCCTGCGATGACCTGGTCGGGGGCCGAGCTGAGGTAGCGGCGTGTCTGCTTGGTGCCGCGGGCATCCTTGAGCTCTACGCCTGCCACGCCCTCCTCGATGTCGAGGTAGCGCACATAGTCGGTCACGCTTCCCGTGGCGTTGAGGTCGGTGATCTCCACATGGCCGAAGTTCATGAATGTGCGGTTGCCGCTGGCTGCGCCCACCACGTTGGCGGGTCCGCTCCAGAGGGTCTTCTCATTGAACTGCAGGGTCTCCGTGGGCACACCTCCGAAGACCATGCATCCCAGCTCGCCATTGCCGAGGGGAAGTGCATACTCCATCCATGCGTAGCTCGAGCCTGCTGCGTCTGCCGCGGTGGTGTACCACAAGGTGTTGGGGTTCTTGGGACTATAGGTGTCGATGCCGTCGATGGCTACGGCGGTGTGGGCCGATGCCATGAGTGTGGTGCCGATGACGGCCACGAGTAGCGATGCGAGTCTCTTCATAGGTGATGGGTGTGTGTGTCGGTGTATCATGTGCTTGGTTTTCTGTTTGCTATATATCAATGCGCGAAGATACGAGTTTTTATCCAAATTACCAAATTTTTGGGTCAGTTCGAGTTTATGATTTAGGCGCGTTGTCTTTTTTCTTGTTGCCGTGGCGGCGGCGTTTGCCGTGGCTCTTGCTCTGCTCACCGTTGGAGGCTTGTGCACCGTTGGGGGCCTGTGCGTTGCTATTGCCGTTGCTGTTGCCGCGTCCTTTGCCGCCACGATGGTTGCCCTTGCCGCCGCGTCCGCGACCACCCTTGCTGCGTCCGTTGCTCTTCTTCTTGGGGGCATACTCGGGAGCGTCGCCCAGTCCCTCGGGTAGGGGTAGCTTGTGCACCTCGCGTCCGATGAACTCCTCGATGGCGGCGAAGCGCGACTGGTCGTCGACAGCCACGAAGGTGATGGCGCAGCCGTCGGCTCCGGCGCGGGCTGTGCGGCCGATGCGGTGCACGTAGTCTTCGCAGTCGTGTGGTGCGTCGTAGTTGATTACCAGGCGTATGTCGTCGATGTCGATGCCGCGCGACACGATGTCTGTGGCCACGAGGATGTCGATGCGTCCGCTCTTGAACTCGCGCATCACCACGTCGCGCTGCGACTGGTCGAGGTCGCTGTGCATCTCGCCCACGTTGAGCTTCATGCGTCGGAAGGCAGCAGCAATCTCCTTCACCTTGGTCTTCTTCGATGAGAAGACGATCACCCTCTCGGGCTTGGTCTCACGGAAGAGGCTCTTGATGATGCCCAGCTTCTGTGTCTCATAGCACACGTAGGCCGTCTGCACGATCTTCTCGGCGGGCTTGTTCACGGCGATGCGCACCTCCACGGGGTCGCGCAGGATCGATGAGGCCAGCTTCTGTATCTTGTCGGGCATGGTGGCCGAGAACATGATGGTCTGTCGGTTCTCGGGCAGCTGCTTGGCTATCTGCATGATGTCGTCGTAGAATCCCATGTCGAGCATGCGGTCGGCCTCGTCGAGGATGAAGAACGAGGTGCGCGAGAGGTCCACGTTGCCCAGCGAGATGTGGCTGATGAGGCGTCCTGGAGTGGCGATGATGACATCGGCGCCGAGCGAGAGGCCGCGTCGCTCCTGCTCATAGCGTATGCCGTCGTTGCCGCCATAGACGGCCACGCTGCTGACTGGCACGTAGTAGGAGAATCCCTCCATGGCCTGGTCTATCTGCTGTGCCAGCTCTCGGGTGGGCGACATGATGACGCAGTTGATGGCATCGTCGGGGTAGCCGCCGTCGCTGAGCATGCTGAGGATGGGCAGCAGGTAGGCTGCCGTCTTGCCCGTGCCCGTCTGGGCCACGCCGATGAGGTCGCGCCCCTCGAGCAAGGGGGGTATGGTGTGCTCTTGGATAGGTGTACACGTGGTGAAGTTCATCGCATCCAGTGCGTCGAGCACGTCGTCATTGAGGTCGAGATCGTAGAAGTCCAATTGAATTATGAATTTTGAATTATGAATTTTGAATTATTGGCATTGTTAATGCAGACTCTGTCTTTTTTATTATTTTATTCTCGTACTCTGAATTCAGAATTCATAATTCAAAATTCAGAATTCCCCCTCACTTCGGAGCCTTCCAGTAGAGCACGATGCCGATGATGAGGAAGGTGAAGTTGGGTATCCACACCGCCAGCATGGGCGACATGCTGCCATTGACGGCAAAGGTGGCCGAGATCGTCTGGAACACGATGTATCCGAAGCTCAGCGCGATGCCGATGCCCAGGTTGAGGCCCATGCCTCCCTTGACCTTCTTGGCCGACAGGGCCAGTCCGATGAGCGTGAGGATGAACGCGGCAAACGACGTCGCTATGCGCTTGTGGTACTCGATCTCAAACTCCTTGATGTTGGCTATGCCGCGCTTGCGCTGCCGCTCTATGTAGTGCTTCAGCTCGGGCGAGGTGAGCGTCTCCTGCTGGTTCTTGCTGATGAGCAGGTCATAGGGCTCAATCTTCACGATCGTGTCGAGCTGCAGTCCGCTGGTGATGTGCTCCATCGAGTCGGTGATGATGCGGTGTTGCCAGTTCTTGGCCTTCCACTGGTGGGGGTTCTCCTCGTTGCCGACGTAGACCAGCGTGCGGGCCGTGAAGTGCGACACCATGGAGTTGCCCTCGAAGCTGTCGAGCGAGAAGCGGTAGGCCGTCTTGTTGCTGTTCTCGAAGCGCTCGATGTAGGCTATCACGTCGGACTCCACCTCCATCTGTATGTTGCGGGCATGCTCCACCTTCTTCTTCTTCTTGTACATGTTCTCAAACTCGAGGCGCACCACGTTGCCCCGCGGGATGACGTGAGCTCCCAGCCCATAGGTGAGGGCAGCGATGAGCAGTGCCGAGAACATGTAGGGCAGCATCAGTCGGTGTAGGCTCGTGCCAGTGGAAAACATGGCGATGATCTCCGAGTTCTCGGCCAGCTTCGAGGTGAAGAAGATCACCGCGATGAAGACAAACAACGGGCTGAAGAGGTTGGCAAAGTAGGGGATGAAGTTGAGGTAGTAGTCAAAGATGATGGCTCGCCACGGCGCACCCGTCGACACGAACTTGTCGATGTATTCGTTGTAGTCAAACACCACGGCGATGGAGATGATCAGCGCGATGGAGAAGAAGTAGTGGCCCAGGAACTTCGTGATGATGTACCTGTCCATCCTTCCAAACAATTTGCCTTTGAATATATTTTTCATCGCTGTTGCTCTAGTCCGTCTCTTTTTATCGCACAAAGGTAGTCATTATTGTCCACACTGCCAAACGTATGGGTCAAGTTATTGGCGATAGGGGTTCTCCTCGTTTATGGTGCAAAGTTACTACAATTATTTTTTGTCGCCCGACTTACTGCAATCTTCTGCAAAGTACTGCAAATATCTTTGTGCAACTGTCATGCGTACAAAGAGATATGAAATTTAACACAAAGAGAGAAATATTTTTGTTAGTAACGAGGAAAAGACAATTTGCAAGGGGGTCAGGGTCAGGGGTCAATTAATTTCCGCGCTCCGAGAATGGCGAAAAAAGATGAGGTATAAATTTCCTTATTTTTGTATTAGATATACGTAGTATATATAATACTTAAATAAGCCTCTTTTTTTATAGTGCTCACTCGCGAAAAAAGTCGGCACACCGCGCAAGTAACTGACCCCTGACCCTGACCCCCTGACCCCTCGCGTGGCGCACGCGCATTATGCGCGAATCCCTAAAAGCTTCACTTACGTTTCGCACTCCTTTGGGGAGATAAACCTCCCGTCGTCGCAACCGACGCTCCTTTCGCGTCGGCAATGAGTTAGGAAGAGGACCTTTGTCGGGAGAGCGTTCATCATCACACTACGGGTGTTGTCTCCAAAGAAAAAAGGTCGAGGGCGTGTCGCGTGATACGGACACACCCTCGATTGTCTACTGTCGGTAGCTCCCCTTTGCTTAATATTCCTCCTCGTCAAAGAAGAAGTCCTCCTTGCTGGGGTAGTCGGGCCACAGATCCTCGATGCTCTCGTAGATCTCACCCTCGTCTTCCATCTCCTGCAAGTTTTCGATGACCTCCATGGGGGCTCCTGAGCGCATGGCGTAGTCGAGAAGCTCTTCCTTGGTTGCGGGCCAGGGGGCATCCTCCATCTTTGATGCCAATTCAAGTGTCCAATACATAGTGTATTCTCCTATTCGTTAAAATTTTTGTAAACCTATTTGTAAATGAGGCTGCAAAAGTATAATTTTTTTTTATCAATCACTATCCGAAACCCAATATTTTTCGTCTACACCCTCTTTTTTGTTGATGAGGCGTGCGCAGACAAACAGAAAGTCGGACAGGCGGTTCATGAATGCCAACGCCGAGGGGCTCACGGGGAGTGTCTCGCCCATGGCTGTGATGAGCCGTTCGGCACGGCGGCAGACGGTGCGGCACACGTGGCACTCTGCAGCGGCGACGCTCCCTCCGGGGAGCACGAAGGAGCGCAGGGGGGCGAGCTGGGCGTCGGTGGTGTCGATGAGTGTCTCGAGGTGTGACACATGGGCCTCGGTGATGGGGCAGGGCACGGCGTTGCCCTCGGTGCGGGGCATGGCCAAATGGGTGCCCACATCGAACAGGCGCGACTGTATCCAGCGCAGGGAGTGGGTGTCGGCGGTGTCACCGAGGAGGGCGATGAGTAGGCCTATGTGGGCGTTGAGCTCGTCGATGGTGCCATAGGCCTCGAGCTGCAGGTCGTGCTTCTTGGCTCTGCTGCCCCCGATGAGCGAGGTGCTGCCTAGGTCGCCTGTGCGGGTGTATATGTGGCTCTTTTTCATATGAATGGGTGTTGCTATGAGGTGTTGGGGCAATGGCGAGGGGCTATCGTTTCCTGACCTTCACCCAGTAGGCTTGCGCGTGGCGCGATGGGTCGAGGGCGAGGAGCCCTATGTCGCCCAGGTCGTAGCTCGTGCCCGTGGCCTGGCTCCCGTGCAGGGAGGTCCACCATTGTTGTCGGCTGCGGTCGCTGCGGATGCCCTCGACGATGATGAGCCCGTGGGGAGCCATGTGGGGGAGGGCGGCATCGAGCACCTCGGCATAGCGCTCGGCATGGGCGATGTGGAGGAGGCCGATGGGGCCGTCGTTAGGGGTGAGGAGCGAAAAAAGTGCCATTTCATCGGTGTTTTTTACCTCTATCGAGGGGTGCTCAGAGGCGATGTGACGCATCGCATCGGCCTGCTGGACCGATGGGACGACGGCTATGCACCGAGCCGATGGGCAGGCCATGCTCATGGCGACGATGGAGGTGCCAGCGCCCACCTCGACGATGAGGCTGGGGTGTATGTGGTTGGCCAGGCGGAACAGCAGACGGTCGATGGCCTCGCTGTGGCGCGGGAGGTGCCCTTGGGCGTGTAGCTCATGGATGGCCTCGTAGGCGTAGTAGGGCGACTGCTCGCGCAGCACGTGCTGCACGAAGTAGAAGTCGCTAGGGCTTTGCACGCCGTAGCCGAGTGTGTTGCGTCGTCTGCGTATCCACTTGTTCATCATGGGCTGACATTTTTGCGCAAAAATAACAAAAATAGATGAGTATTGCCAATGTGAATGGAAAAAAGATGTACATTTGCAATAAGAAACATAATGAAGTGTAGCTAAAAATCATAAATCAAAAATCATAAATCAAATGATGGACTGGAGAACGTTGATATCGCCCAAGCGGCTGGGGATGGAGTCGTATGGCAATGAGGGCAGTGATGACCGCTCTGATTTCTTGCGCGACTATGACAGGCTCATCTTCTCGGCCCCCTTTCGCCGATTGCAGAACAAGACGCAGGTGTTTCCCCTGCCAGGGAGCGTCTTCGTGCACAACAGGCTCACGCATAGCCTCGAGGTGGCCTGTGTGGGGCGCTCGCTCGGCAACAAGGTGAGCCGCGCCATCGTGAAGAAGCGCCCCGAGCTGGCCGACTCGCTCGTGGGCGAGATGGGCAACATCGTCTCGGCGGCTTGCCTGGCTCACGACCTGGGCAATCCCCCCTTCGGACACTCGGGAGAGAGGGCCATCTCGACCTACTTCTCCGAGGGTAAGGGCGGTGTGCTGCGCGACCAATTATCCCCGATGGAATGGGAAGATATCGTGCATTTCGAGGGTAATGCCAATGCCTTCCGCCTGCTCACACACCAGTTCAATGGTAGGCGCAAGGGAGGGTTTGCGCTGACCTACTCGACGTTGGCCTCCATCGTGAAGTATCCCTACTCATCGTGCTACGCCGGGGGGAAGTCGAAGTTCGGGTTCTTTCAGACCGAGGCCGAGACCTTCCGCACCATTGCCGACGAGCTAGGACTCATCAGGCTGAGTGGCGAGGGTGAGCCGCTCCGCTACTGTAGGCATCCGCTGGTGTTCCTTGTCGAGGCGGCCGATGACATCTGCTATCAGCTGATGGACATCGAGGATGCCTTCAAGCTGAAGATCCTGACCCTCGAGGAGACCGTCGCGCTGCTCACCCCCTTCGTGCAGGAGCACAAGCGAGGCCATCTGGCCGAGGTGCTCGGCATGGTGAGCGACCAGAACGAGCAGATCGCTTACCTGCGCTCCAAGGTGATAGGCATACTCATCGACGAGTGTGTCGACGCCTTCATGCGCCACGAGGAGGAGATCCTCAGCGGGACATTCAGCGAGGCGCTCATCAAGCACACGAGCGACTGCTGCCGCCAAGCCTACAAGCACTGCTCCGAGGTGGCCGTGAAGAAGATCTACCGCTCACGCGATGTGCTGGATATCGAGCTGGCGGGTTTCCGCATCATCAACACGCTCATCGAGCTCATGATAGATGCTGTCACCCATCCCCACAAGGCCTACTCGCAGCTGCTCATCGATAGGGTGAGCAGCCAGTATGACCTGCATGCACCGACGCTGTTTGGCAAGGTGCAGGCCATCTTTGACTACCTCTCGGGCATGACCGACGTGTTTGCTCTCGACCTGTACCGCAAGATCAATGGCAACAGTCTGCCCGCCGTGTAGCAACTCCCTCTCCCACGGGGCGATGACGGGTGAGGCCCTATGGTAGGGCCCCATATGTTATAAATGTTAAAAGTCAGTCTCTCAGTAGTTAATGATTAGGTTTTTTCGATAATTATGTGTAATTTTGCGGCCGATTTGATTTTGGCGTGCTAGGCGCGTGTGCTTGGGATGGGCGAAATGAATCGTAAACCGTTGTGTAATAAAATTTTACAATCACATAATGAAGAAAAGATTATTAGCAGTCATTCTTGGAATGATGGTCTCCTTCGGCACGCTGCTCGCACAGAGCTTCGTGGTCGAGGGTACGGTCATCTCCAAGGAGGATGGTGAGCCTCTGATCGGTGTAGCAATACGCCCATTGGATGGGTCGACGAACGGAACGGTGACAGACTTTGATGGAAACTACTCCATCGAACTGACCGGCAAGGAGGTGCTGTTGAGCTTTACCTATCTCGGTATGCAGGAGCAGCAGCACAAGGTGACAGCCAAGACGGGCAAGCTCGACATCGAGATGCTGTCGGACGCACAACTCATGGAAGAGGTGGTCGTCGTGGCGTATGGAGTGAGAAAGAAGGGTACCGTGGCAGGTTCGGTATCGATGGTCAAGGCCGACAAGATTGCCGAGATCCCCGCAGCGGGATTTGACCAGGCACTGCAGGGACAGAGCCCCGGACTGATGGTGCTCTCCAACTCGGGTGAACCCTCGAAGGCGGCCACGTTCCAGATACGTGGTACCAACTCCATCAACTCGGGTACGGCTCCGCTCTTCATCCTCGATGGTGTGCCCATCTCGAGTGCCGACTTCAACACGATCAGCCCCAACGACATCGAGTCGGTGTCGGTGCTCAAGGATGCATCGTCCACATCAATCTATGGTGCCCGTGCCGCCAATGGCGTGGTGGTGATCACGACCAAGCGTGGCACACAGATGGAGAAGGCCAAGGTGACGCTACGTGCTATGGGAGGCGTGTCGCAGCTGGCTAGCTCCAAGGAGTGGATGCTGATGAACACCGAGGAGCGCATTGCCTTCGAGAAGGAGCTGGGACTCGACAAGGGGCAGGACTATGACCTGCTGCGCCAGACCGACATCAATTGGCAGGAGGCCATCTTCAATAATCGCGCCCTGCTGCAAAACTATGACTTCTCGGTGAGCCGCGCGACAGAGCGCATGAACTACTTTGTGTCGGGTAACTTCTTTGACCAGGACGGTATCGCCATGGGGTCTACCTTCAGACGCTATTCGCTCCGCAGCAATGCCGATGTGAAGACGGGCGAGTGGCTCAAGATGGGTACCAACACGATGATGACCTACGAGCAGGTGCAGCAGGCCGAGGAGGGAGCCTATACGCTCTACACCCCCATCTCAGCAAGCCGATTTATGCTCCCCTACTGGAACCCCTACAAGAAGGACGGTAGCATCGCCTCATCGAAGGATGGCTCATGGGCAGGAACGACACAGAACCCCATCGAGTGGATGGCAAGCAACCCTCAGGAGATGGAGAAGTATAAGCTGCTGAGCACGGTGTATGCCGAGATGACCCCAGTGAAGAACCTCACATTGCGCTCACAGCTGGGTGTGGACTTCTCGCTCTCGACGACCGACGTGAAGTCGCTGCCCAGCTTTCCCGGCAACAACGGCATAGGCTCGGCAGGAAATGCCATGAGCCACGCGATGCAGCTCACAGCGACCAACACGGCCAACTATAAGCTCAACCTTGACTATGTGCACGACTTCAACTTCATGCTCGGACAAGAGGGAGTGAACTTCCGCTCGGAGAGCTTCCAGGTGGTGACACGCGGTCAGAACAACGACTACCTCACCAACCTCTCGACCGGCACGATGGCCACCTCGTGGGGAAGGAGCTACTCCAGCTACAGCTACCTGTCGTTCTTCGGACGCGGTGAGTACAACTACATGGATAAGTATTATGCTGACTTCTCGCTCCGTACCGACGCCTCGTCGCGCTTCGGTAAGAATGGCCGTTGGGCTAGCTTCTGGTCGGTGGGCTTGATGTGGAACGTGCTGAAGGAGAAGTTCATGCGCCCCTATACATGGATTACCAATGCGCAGGTGGCACTCAGCACCGGTACGTCGGGCAACTCGGCCATCCCCAACTATGACCACTTGGAACTCGTGGGCGGTGGCTATATATATAATGGTGAGTCGGGCATCGCTCCCTCAAGTGAGGGCAACCCCAATCTCAGCTGGGAGCAGCTCTGGAGCAGCAACCTCGCGCTGCACCTCGGATTCTGGCACCGCCTCAATGTCGACGTGGAGTTCTACAACAAGCGCACGACAGACATGCTGATGCTCGTGCCCCAATCCTATGCCAACAATGGATTTGGCCAACGCTGGGACAATGTGGGCGCCATGGTCAATCGCGGTGTGGAGATGTCGGTCAACTATGATGTCTTCCGCACAGAGCGCTTCGTGTGGAACATCAACGGCAACGCTTCGTACAACCACAATGAGATCACCGAGCTATATAACGGCCTGAACGAGTATGAGATGTCGGGCACCTCGACCAAGCTGGTGGTGGGACACCCTGTGGGTGAGTTCTTCATCAATCGTTATGCCGGTGTCAACCCCGCCAATGGTGATGCGCTCTGGTATGACCAGGAGGGCAACATCACCACCGAGTTCCGCGAGTCAGACAAGGTGCTTGTCGGCAAGACCTACATGGCACCATGGCAGGGCGGATTCGGCACCTCGGTGTCGTGGAGAGGCCTAGGGCTGAGCACGCAGTTTGCTTGGGTGGCCGACCGCTGGATGTTCAACAATGACCGCTTCTTCGAGGAGAGCAACGGACTCTACACCGTGTACAACCAGTCGAAGCGACTCCTCTATGACCGCTGGAAGAAGCCTGGCGACATCACCGACATCCCTCGCTATGGTGTGACCCCGCAGATGGACTCGCGCTTCCTCGAGGATGCCTCGTTCCTCC
>JAEIGA010008925.1_pt1 | contig 15166 bp, 15 predicted proteins | sample 9270691 | NCBI WGS metagenome assembly JAEIGA01 (sample SAMN17057246, study PRJNA624740) | gut metagenome | biome: biome; isolation source: fecal sample | host: Bos grunniens | place: China: Xizang | collected 2019
GGTTGACGTAAGTGATCCCGTCCCGTCTGATATACCGCCTCAGTAAAAACCACCACATCCGGTTTCATTGGACCAACAATATCCAACTCCTTCATAACATTGGCAACATTTTCCTCGTAGGTTTTAAAAACACCACCGTCGATCATATCCCAAGAAATAGCACACAGCCGTACCTTTCGGGGTACATAGGGGCCTTCTTCGTTTAAAGTCATATCCTGCAAGACTGCTGTACCAGGCTTATGGCTGAACAACAGCAATTCTAACACAACTTTTTTGCAGCCTTCAGGAATCAGGATCTTCTGACCGGAACGAAGATGTCCTTTATGTGTTTCCATCCCCTCGCTATCGTAGCAGATATAAAAGAATCTGTGATTCAACTCCTGAGTTTCCAGCAGTACATCAAAACGGTAGTAGTGTCGCTCCTTTAGGCCCGTAACGTCCAATGTACATTTTAAAACCGAGTATTTCTCGTCTTCAAATACAATGTTCAGGTTTCTGCCAGTAGCTTCAATTAAAATATTTCGGTCTTTATAAGGCTTTACAGAAATCCACTCTCCGAATTGCATGGGGCGTCCTCCTTTATGTTTTCGAATCCCTCTGATTATATACTTACGATCATCTTTTTAAATCGATTATATCACATATTCATTAGAATTTCTACCAATAGAAAAAGGACGCTACATAAGTAACGTCCTCTGAATTAGAATCTATTCGAAATATTAGAATTTACCTCGCTAAATCCTTTCCGAAAACAATCGTCACCAGAATATGAAGACCGATTCCCGGAATCTCCTGTATTTCTCCCGCGCAAACCTTCCGCGGCTTTTCGAATGGAGTATAAAGAATAGCCTCCTGTTGATACCTTTCATCGACCTTCCATGTATAGGATACTGCATGTTTGTCACAATTTGCAACGACAACAGCCAACCGGTCACCTTCCGTTTCACCCAGAAAAATAACATCCTTTAACTCGGTACGAATACGTTCCACCTCTTTAATATTCTTTATTATCATAATGCTCCTGAATATACTCTTGCAATATGGCTTTATCATTAATATCAGGAAGTCTATATATCATTTCAATCACCTACAAATTCAAGTTTCTTTAACCATTACACCTCTTTTTCTTATAACGGATCAGACCTATGATTGCAGAAATGATTGCAACAGACTCATACACTGCGCCACCCATAGAACGTACAAAACAGTCATAAGCAAGCACCAAAGGGGACGTGATCAGTATGCTTTTACGAATGTGATTAGGATTACTGAAGGACATGGCGTAAGAATTGATCATCAGCGCTACAACAGACAGAATAAAATACCAGCCTTCCTTTGCCAGCAAGCTAACCGTGATCCCCATAGTGCCCATGAGCACAGCAAAGATAATTGCCAAAGCTTTGTTTGCCTTGCTATTTTTACCAGCGTAGTAATAGACGATATTGCGAATAAATGCAACGCAATTCAAAGCCATACCCGCCCAAGCTCCCAAACACAGATAGTGCAACACAAAGCAGAGTGCAGTTACACTATTGACGAATAACACTTGTACACGGGTCTTGACGATATAGTTAATAAAACCCAAAATGATCGCAACAACGCCCAGCACTTGGGCGATATAAAATACAGTAGTTTCCGTAAGCCACGACATAGCTAAATTACTCCTTTTTATTTTATAGCATAAAGTCACTAGCCGTCAAATTCCTATTTTCTAACTATTCTGCATATTGAGATTTAACGACGCAATTTAACAATAAATTCAGTTGTACCCTCTTGATATATTTTCTCTTCAGTAACAGTAAAACCATGTCTTTGATAAAAACGCAGTGCTTTCAAATTTTTCTCAAGAACCCATAAATAATCACAATGCATCTGTTCAATGGCAAATTTAATAAGGTTACTTCCGATGCCTTGATTTTCAAAAAAAGAATCGACATACAATTCCAAAATCTGATTTTCAGAAATGTGTATCATACCTTTCACAAATTCATCATCATAAACCCATATTCCATCCAGTTCCTGTGGATTATCCATATATCTTTGGGCTAATGGATATACCTGCATTTCTCCAAATGAAACTTTATCATTGCAAAATATATTCCTATAATTTATTCTTTTGGTAAATATCAATATTTCTGCTATTCTTGACGCATCAGCTGTTGTTGCCTGCCGTATCATGGGATTATTTCCCTCCACAAATTTGGATTTTCGAACTGATTATACCATATGCTTAATAGAATTTCTACCTGCAAGAAAATGACGCTACCTAAGTAACGTCATTTGAATTAGTATCTATTCGATATATCGGAATTTGATTATTTGTTTTTGAATTTACTGATAATCCATTTAATTAGCAAAATTCCACCCGTGATGGCGGCAACCTTTATCAAAGAAACTGCAATCGTTGTTGCAATAAGAGGATTAACTTGTTCCTTTGGCATTGTGGTATTTTCCTTTTTATCGATATGCCAATCCTTTATACAATTCTCTTACGGTATTATCATAGGCACCGATAATCAACTCGATTTTATCTGCCGTCATAGGACGAAGCTCATGTTTATCAAAGGGAAGTTTTCTTCTCATAGCAGCCGCTTCTGTGGAGAGTAGAATTTCACGAAGCTGCATTGCATACTTCCCCTCTGCCGTCTCCAGTTTTTCACGACATTCTTCATAAATCTCGCGAAGGTCCTCCGGAACTCCTTCAATATCACCAGAAATTTCCGGTACATATTGAATGACATCCACCGAAATACTTTCTGCATTGCCGGATCGACTGATCGACAAACATACTTCCTTTTGATTTTCAAACAGAGAAACCGGAATCTGGATTCGTCCATTTTCATCGATTTCCAATGGTTCTGATCCAAGCACTGCATGCAACGGTCCATCGCCGCCTACATAATTGATATAAATGCTGCAACCCGCAAAACGCAGAGGTTCATGCTGGGTAATCTTGGTAATATCCTCCGGAATCTGCGGTTTCACACTCAACCCTTTGGCATCCGCGGCAAAATCAAACATACCACGCAGAAGACAAGTTACCGCTGCAAAATTATCAATCATGATGGCACAGGGACGTTCAATCACCGTATGCTCTGTGTTTTCTTTCTGCCATTGATTTCGGGTATTAAAGCCCCACTGGGAAAGCGGTTCATCCTGCCGATATTCTTCGGCCCATTTCATATAATAGGAAGCCGCTTTGTAAGCATCTTCATACTTTCCAAGTTTATGATAGGCCAGAATCGCTCTGCCTTCTACCGTACACCAGCAGCCGCCATCCACCCAGTCACCGGAACAATAAGGTTTCAAGGAATCCGGTCCACTGCTTCCGGATCGATAGCTGATGAGTGTATCATCCAAATGTGGATAGTTGTTGCATAAAACGCCTGCCGGTCGAATCCCTTCCACCTCTGCAATCTTGTCATAGATTTTTTCTGCCGTTTCCCGGCTCACCACATCCCAGGCAATCGCATCGACATTGCATACCGCTTCCAAATAGCCATATTTTTTCGCTCCGTACACCCCATGTTTGGTACCATCCGGATCCATGGATTTGGCAAAATACCCTTCCTCGGTCAGAAGGAGCGGTAATGCATTCAAATTCCTTGCCAGACGCTTGCTGCACTCCTGCGCAAATTCCGTCTCCTCGGCCAGTTTTAATACCTCGATCAATTTTTTAAGTGCGGCGGAATAGGTAATGGAAATACCGGTCAGATATCCCTTTCCTTCTTCGCCAGTTTCTTCGTTAAAACTACCACCATAACTCGGAGCCAGCAGATTGCAAGCGGGCCCAACCAAAAACAAATCGTTTTCTGCTCGTACTGTTTCAATGTGATTCACCGATCGCTTCATAAGAGGCACATATTTCGCGATCAATTCCGAGTTTCGATTAAACAAAAGCATTTCGGCTGTAATCAGTACCCCAGCTGCCGTTGCTTCGTAGAACCAGTCATAGGAATAAAAATCGCCATCACCTTGCTTGTAAATGATACCATTAACATTCACGCAATCGCCCAGCGATCCATCCGGTGCGCACAACGTATAGGCCTCATGATCATAAAGACCATTATCGGTACCCACACGCTTTCCGTCACCAATTCGTCGCCAAAAGGCATCATAGGAATTAAACAGGATCTGAGACCACAATTCATCCATAAGGGGAATGGCGCCCATCGTAAATCCAAAACTATTCTGCATCCACCAACCGGTACCCCAAATAAATCCTTCACTCAACATATCCGTCAGGGACTTATACAGCATTTTTAAATTCGGTAATAAGGGCGAGGATCGGAGCATCGAAAAACTACGGTCGATCAGTTCTAATTTCTCTTGACTACCTTCACCAGATATATGTTTTCCGGTGTATTTCATATCACACCACTCCTATCTTATTTAAAGTTTGCCAGCAATCGGACATCGAATCATCGTATCGAAATCGAGGGGATTTCCGCAAAAACCGCATCCCTTGCACTTCGAACGAATGTCATCCTCTTCCTTAATTTTTGTGGGAAAATCCGATTCGCACATCAACGGACCTTTATTTGACTTCTACTTTTGCGCCGGCCGCTACACTTTCCAGCGCAGCAAATTCCATTGCCACACTGCCATAATTGTTGTAACAGCTTCCTTCGGAGATTACGCCGGCGGTAAGGTCAGTAAACATCTCATCGATCGCGCCTTCATGCCAGGCAATGCCCTTCCAATTGGCCTCGATGTTGGTACGTTCAATGGTTCCGTCTTCTTTCATCAGTTCACATACCGCATGATCATCGAAACCGTTCCATGTCATAGTTCCACGATTTCCAATCACTCTCCACTGAGAATGCCAAGCCGTCTTCAAGAAACTGGTTCCCATAACCGCATTAAATACCAGCACGGACCCGTCTTGCATTTCAAAAATACAAGCACCGGATCCATCGCCGTTATAAGGAGACCCTTTTGGATTATAACTGTGTGCATATACGGTGGTTGCATCGCAGCCCAAAATAAAACGTGCTGTATCGAAACTATGGATTGCCTGGTCCTGCAGCATCGGATGGGTCAGAGAATTACGTCCGCCGGACAAATCGGCATTTACATAGATCTCACAACAAGTCATCCAAATATCACCAAGCATTCCGTTGCGTATGGCTTCTTTCATTTCGCGCACACCAGTGAGGAAACGACGGTTCTGCAAAACATCGTAAAACTTTCCGGTTTCTTTTGCGGTTTTCAGCATATCCAATGCATCTTCCCGGTTCATGGCCATTGGTTTCTCACCGAATACATGGCAACCAGAGCGAAGTGCATATACAGTAATATCGTGATGACACTTCGGGAATGTAAGATCCACAACTACATCCGGTTTCAATTCATCAATGGCGATTTTATAGTCTTCATAAATCGGACATTCTACTTCATATGTTGCCGTACGCTCCTTTGCCGCTTCCGGATTGATATCCACTACGCCGCAAATCTCACAATCAGGACGTTTCTTTAATACCGGAAACCATTCATGAGAAATTGTACCACAACCTACTACCAGCACACGATATTTCATCTTGTTATCCATAATCCGACTCCTATGCTATTTTTAAATTTGTAATGTTTTATGAATCAAGCAAACATTTTTTCGATGATCTTATAGGTTTCCTCTGCTGCACGCAGCATATCGCCATCTAAATAATGGGAAAGATAACCATCGGCCTCATATTCCACGCTCATAACGCCTTCGTATCCAATGGCATCGAGCCCTTTTTTGAAGCCAGCCCAATCCACCAAGCCTTCACCCAGTACCGGGAAGATAAACTGCACTTCGCCTCGAAGGTTCTTACCCATTGCGCCAACGGCATCTTTCAGATGAATATGTTTAATGGCATCTCCATAACCTGTTACCAAGAATTCCGTGTCGGAATTTCCAAAGATTCGATCGTGAGAGGGATCCAGATTCACGCCCAGTGCTTCCGAACGATAGTGATTGAGCAGATACTGCGTTGTATAGAAATCATGACACAAGTTGCTCCATACACTTTCCACCGCCAAGTTGATTCCGAATTTTTCAGCAACAGGAACCAAAACATCAAAGGCGGCAAATAAGGTTTCCCAAGCCTGCTTTTCTGTAATATCACGGCCTACAATCACCGGATTAGGAATCCATGGCCGCGGGCCGGTAAACAGGTTTAAGGTTTTCACTCCGATTTCCGCATATGTTTCGATACAGCGTTTGGTCATTTCAATGCTGTGCTGGTTATCATCCGGATCCCGATTGATATAATCCTGCTGCACAACCACTTCCGAAAGTTCCAGACCATTTTCCTGGATACAATTCAATTTCCTTCGAAGTTCCTCTACGCCTTCATCGGGATGAAACGCCCACATGGGAAGTTCAATGGTATCATAACCGATCCGTTTAATGGCCCGACACATTTCCTCCAAAGGCATGTCCAACAAGTTTCCATTGCAGAAAAAACCGATTTTTCTATTAGCGATCATAGCAGTAACCTCCTAAAATCATGATTTTTTAAGTATCATTGTATCTTTTCCTGGATCATAATCGGTATGAATCACCGTATAACCATTTACATATTCTGTCTTTTCTTGATCGCCTTTCCAGGTTCCATAAATCCGAATGGTATCAAATTCACAGGAATCAACGGATTTGATCGGCTGCAGCGTCAACTTACTGCCATCGGCGGAAACCTCCATTTCGAACCAAGCCTTGGTCAAAAATACCGGCATACGATAGGCCTGATTCTCCTCGCGCATCGGAGACAGCGTCAGTGTACGTTCCGGCAGATCTGCTCGTAATCCAGCCAGGGCCTCCAACATATTCCAGGTAGAAGGAGCCGTCATGTAATACGGCAGACCATACCGCTCGCCATTGAAACTATAAGTCAAAGACTGATTATAATGATTGGAGTTTGGACCGGTAATGATGCGTTCGGTGGTTTCTGCCACCTTCCAGGCACTCTCCGGGTTTCCGGCATACAGGGCCGGTGAGATCAAATAGGCCATGGGATACTGCAAGAATCCATCAGTGGTATCTTTGCGGCCTCCTTGATCACTGATTCCTCTTTCACCAACGCAGTGCTTCGTAATTGCCTCCGTTACTTCTGCGATCCTTTTCTGAGTCAAGACCGGTTCCATTCCGGCGCGCAGCGCCGCCCATTCACCTGCCATGGAACAGATGAAACAGGAATCATCCACCTCGCACATGTCCATATTATAGGCATTATTGTAATACTTCCCGGTTTCATTCCACAGGTACGTCTCTCTCGTGTTCGATGCGATCTCCGCCAGTTCGCGCCAGCGGTTTGCACTCTGTGCATCTCCTGTAATTTGCGCACACAGCGCGCCGATTCGATAGGACGCAATCTGCATGGTTGCAATGAACGCATTGATGCCTTCCCAGAACTGATTATCGTAGGTAGTTCCACGGCCGGCACAGATATAAGGAATGCCGCATTGTTTGTCATCCAGAGTCAGCGTCCATTCAATTGCTTTTTTGATATGGGGCATGTGCTTTTCTAAAAATGCACGATCCGCCGTTCGCTGATAGGTATGATACACTTGAATAATATAGGCGGCGACCAGATCCGGCCACTGGCTAAAGGGACGGCACACAAGCTTGATACCGGCAAAGCCAATTTCATGGGCACACATGCCATCTTCAGCCTGGGACAATCGGAATAATTCCAGTTCTCGCTTATCTAATTCCGGGTAAAATGTTGTATAAAAGGCCTGGGATGCGGTTCGCTGATCCAAGGTACCGAGGCAGCCACCCATCCCCGTAGGGGCTTCATTGATGGAGAAATTGCCGTCTTTATCATACCAAGAACAGGTAACCGTAACAAAGCGATCATCTAACAGCCGACGCACAAACCAGGGCGGCAGCGTCGATTTTTTCAGAATCTCTTCGACTTCTTTGGTTTGAACGTACAAGCGTTCCTTTTCTTTGATCACATATTCCAGCACTTCCCAGGCATTTTGGAAGCGATTCGTATACTCCACACTGGGATTCTTTCCGGTTTCATCCAAAAGAACCGGCATATACCATGTCAATATGAGATCAAATTCCTTCTTTTCTCCTGCTTTGAGACCTTTTCGCAAAACAATAGCGCCGGCTTTAAATTCCGATTCACTGCCCTCCTCGAAGGGTGCTTTCCCCTGCTTCAGCCATTCCACAAACTTAGGCTCATCCTCCGGTAAAATTGAGCGCTCACATACCGCTTCCGCATCAGGATCTGAGCACCAAAGAAGATGCTCACCAAAGGACATGGGATTCTTTCGATCATCGGTTGCTGCAAACAAAAGCGCCGTTTCTTTTTCACCCCGCTGTTTCTTTTCACAATAGTTCTTCGTTCGATCGGACCAAACAAAGGAACCATTCCATGTGTGGTAACACGTTGGGAACATGCGGTCGCCGCCATTGGGTACCTCCATGCTTCCCCCCACATTGATGATGTTTTCCCAAGAAAAACAGAAAACAGCTTCGGTATCGGACGAAGATGTATTTTCCAGTGTCACATGAAATATCGTACAAGGAAGAGCACTATCGGCCGCATTATATGGAATGCTGGGAGAAAATGCCTCGATATGTGTCGTAAAGGGCAGTGCCGGATCCGTCGCCTTCAATTTCGCAAAAGGAAATAGAAAATCGGTTTCAACAGATTCCATCGGCTCATAGGGAAGCGCCATCGTATCTTTTCTTAGGATTTTGACCTGCTCCTTCGTTCCCAGTGCAATAAAGGTACCAGGCATACGGAAAATTGGACTATCCTGATTGTTATTGCCGGTAAAAGCCGTAAACATGCCATCTTCGCAGATTTCAAGCTTACCGCATCCCATACCGCCCAGTGGAATACCGGATGGCATATGACCGGTGGCACAGTCCTTGATTTCTTCATACAGAAAACCATGACGTTTGAGCTGCTCCAACATTTCCAGAGTATAATCCGGTCGTTTGCGTTCAAATACAAATTGTCCCTTTCGATTGGCAAAGTTCAAATCGAATTTTTCTTTTGTATCAATATCCTCCCGCTCCGCCAGCATGATCTCGGAAATCTCACATTCACTGGTCACCTCGATGGTCATTTCTCCTCTCGGAAGAGAAAGTATACCACAATCAAAGGGCTCGGAACCATCTCCTGCATCTTTGGTTATATACGATATACCGTTTACCAATACCGTTGTCTCACCGACTGCTTTATTCACATAAAGATGCAATTCCAGTTTACCATCCAGGGTATTATTCATTCGATGAACGCTTTGTTCTGTATTGTCAAATCCAATAATATCGGCCATTTCATGACCTCCTTATCCGCCAATCTTCGCTTAATTTCCAAAAACAGTTTCTACTTTAAGTCCTTCAATATGTTTGGCATCGTGTACCAGTCCAAAGCGAGGTGTGGTAAGCGTGCCCTCTTCATCGCTCAACTCCAGTTCAATAATCGAAGTGTAATCCGGATGCAGTGCATAATCCACAAAGGGCATGGGAAGATTCATGAGATGTGCAATCGCCGCCACCGAAGAACCACCATGACTAAACAGAGCAATCGTACGCTTTGTATTCGCACCTACACGATAGCTATTTCCCTCACGGGTATATCCCATCGTGATGAGCCATTTATCCAATTCTTCATTCAACCAATCACAATGTTCGATCAGCAGGTTATCCTTAAACGGACTATTCTCCCTCCAATTCGGATCCAGTAAATTCGCTCCGGCCTTTACCATTTCGTCGGCAAGGCTCCAAGGATGTCCGGTCTTATAGGGTTCTTTCCCCGGCTCACCCCATATAATCTCGTGCATAAATTCCAAAATTTTAACTTCCAAGCCGAGCACTCTTGCCGTATGGTCTGCCGTTTCCACTGCTCGTCCAAAGGGTGAACTATAAATTTCCTCGATCCCCTCATTTTTTAAACGCTGTGCAGCAGCCGCAGCATGCAGATGCCCAAGCTCCGTTAAACAATTCTTTTCATAATTTGGATGACCATGACGAATAAATAAAATTTTCATGTATTCGCTTCCTCCACTCTTATTACATTTCGACTGATTTTGCCAATTCTTTCATAATTTTTACCGCTTCCTCTTGTAGGATCTCCCCCGCCTCCGGTACGAGACAGCTATGAAAACACAGAGCTGTTTCATAAAGATCGCTACATTCATCGAACGCCTTTTTCGATGGAATATAGCCGCAATATTTATTGCAGTTTTCCACTACCATACTTTTAGTAAAAGGAGATTCCTGTTTGATACCCTGTCCAATTGCAACAAAGACTTCACCGGGCAAGGTGGAGATGCCCACATCACCAATACGGATTCCCTGTACGATCAACTCGGAACTCTCTTGTCGATTCGATGCTTCATAATGGATCAAATTACGGGTACGCATCAAACTTTCGCCTTTTCCCGCCCACTTCAAAATCTTCTCATGAACCATTTCCTTTGTGGCCAGTCTTCTGGAAATTTCCATCGATTTCGAAATCACCTGAACGCCACCGCCCACTGGCTGCGTCTCTTGCATTGCTTCCACTACGGCATCGGCCAGTACCTCTCCCATGTACTGATACCAAAGTTCTGGAATTTCCACCTTCGGATCCGGATTCACATGATTAATATCGCCACAGGTACCTAACAAAAATAGGCTCACAAAATCATTTCCGTACACTTCTTTTAATCTTTTTGCCAGGATCGAAGAATAATCCCCGCTATAACGATCTGTATTGCCCAAACAACATTGATGGCACGCAAAGTTAATGATCGCTCCGATCGGTTTTCCTTCTTTTTCGAACATTAATACAGGAAGTGCCGGATCAATTCCATCTAAAGGACTAACGATATTGTTTCTTCCTCGACCATGGGTCACATAGGATCCATCTTCCAAAATAAAATCACGGTTGAAAGAAATACCATGCACCTCGGTTTCACCATATTTCAGTTCGACCTCCTGCAGGCGTTTATACGCTAAAGTAACCGCATCGGCACAAAGCCGAAAGAATACATCTTTATAGGAACCGTCGGCATAGCTTTCCGTTGCCGGATCAGTACCAACCGCTGCTCCATAATGAGTATGATTCGCGGCAATACACACACGCTCAGGTGCAATGCCGGTAAATTCATAAATCCGCTGCGTTACGATCTCGTGCATTTCAGCCGGAAGTGCACACACATCCGCAACCACAAAGGCAACTACTTCTCCTTCGTCCTCAACAACCAATGCCTTCGCATATAGTCGATCCTGCACATCGTACGCACGAACATCATGATAATGTCCCCACATATATCCGCCTAAAGGGGGCGTAATCTCACATTCGTAAAAAGCCGCTTTCATATCTGCACCTCACATTAAAAATTCAATTCGTTCAATTCTTCAAAAACAGCCATATTGGTTCGATTAAGAACCAACGGAGTAATGGAAACATAACCGGCCAAAGCCGCATGGGTATCGATGGTGTAATCTCCGGAATCTTTCCATACATTTTGATAGGTGGGCATATATATATCGTTTCCCTGAGGCAAAAAATCGTTGATGCAATAACGATCTCCCATACGGGTCATGCGAATTCCTTTATGCTGAATTGGTATGTTTACATTATATAAAGAATTCTTTTTCATGAGTTCATGTCGAATGAAAAAGTCTTTGATTTCGTCCAATGCTTCGAGAGCTGCGTCAAATCCATCCACTGTCGTGGAAAGAGCGACGGCAGGAATCCCATAGGTCGCGGCCTCAAACACAGCACCTAAAGTGCCAGAATACTGCATATCAATTCCAAGATTCAAACCCTTGTTGATTCCGGAAAGCATCAAATCAAATTCCAGCTTCATTCCTTCTATCGCAATACGAATACAGTCCGCAGGTGAAGAATCTACGGTATAAACATTTATCTCCGGATCTTCCCAGGCAATCTTTTTTACTTCAAATGCTTTTCGAATTTCTATGCAATGGCTTTTCGCACTCTGTTCATATTTAGGTACAATCACGGTCACTTCACCAAACTGTTTCGCCCACTTCGCAAAGGGAAGCAGAACCTTCGATGAAATACTGTCGTCATTGGTAATTAAAATCTTCATGTTACCATTCCTCGTTTATTTCTATATATTATCTTCTCTTACTTTAAACTTAAATTTCGATCACGAAACAAAGGATTGAAGTCCCAGAACAAAAATAACTAATGCCATAATTGTCAGCGTACTCCAAGCGATATATCTTCCCGCAATCTCGAAACCAGATGGTATGACTTCTTCCACATTACGAATTCGAAAGGCCATTTTCAACCGGAACAATTCATCTGCAAAAAGAATCATAATTGTATTTATGATACAAATTGCCACACCACCAAACCAAGCCGTCCGATCTCCTTTGTGTGCTAACTCTGGACCTTTCATCAGCTCCACCAGAGCACTAACAGATGGTTCCAGCGGATCGATTCGGTTTCCCTTTTCATCGGTAATAATTGTATTTTCATCCGCAACAATTGAAACCATACTACTATTGTTTATTGTTCCATCCTCATTATATAACAAATAGAACTCGTCGGCATCATATATGCCACCCCGGAATAGAACCTCTTCTCCCTTTCGTAGTTCTACACCTTCCATTGGTCCCATTCCCTTCGGAACTGCTGTAGGATCCCACTTAACGATATATGGGCCATACAAGGAATCACCATAATGGAATTCGATTGTATGATCCTTTGACACAGCAAAGGATATAGGTTGACCGTTCCGTTTGCCAGAATAAACTTTCACACCATTATCCTCACTTAGAGTAAGGATGTTTCCTTGATACGCGAAACCAACCCTGGACGTGATTTTCGGATACACTACAGTAAAAACCAATATCATAACAAGCATAACAAGTAATATAGCTTTTTGAATCGAATTCAAATTCTTGATTTTTTCCATAGTCGAATCTCCTTTTCTTTTATACGAAATTCTTAGTCAAATTATATCATACATTCCTCCTCAGACGCAACTGTTTCCCCCGCGCAAACACTTCAATTCCCTCAATATTCATACCGGCTATTCATACACTCATACTTTCAAAAAGAAATATATATCTTTGAGTAAATAAAAAGAGAGATCTGTCTCCAGATATCTCTTTTCTCATCTTCTATGAATTTTAACCGTAAGACTCTATTTCTTATTCTTTACATATGATTCAGTCCTTTAATTCATTCTTCGCATCAAGCTCAAATTACTGAATCATAATTTGGTTACTTAAGTTCAATTTCACCCAAAAGAGTGTTAGTAATATAATCACCCTTAAACTCACGCAGTTTTGCCATGTGGGGCTGCTCAATATGCACTTGCTGATGATTCTTACTTTCCCACTGTTCAATCAAAAGCAATTCGTTGGGATCCTTTTCAGACAGATAGTAGTCATACCGAAGGCAGCCATCTTCTGCTCGAATGGCTTCCAAAATGCCGGTGTCTTTCACTTTCTGAATAAAAGCCTCACGCTTTTGGGGTAAACATTCAAACTTTACATAAATAGTATACATAACGATTCGCTCCTTGTTTTTATTTATTGATCCCATTATATACAACATAAAAGAAATTTGCAATAAAAAAGCGCGAGTAGCTTTCCAGCATGATATCATTACTCATATTATGTCCGTATATAAGAAGATATGGTGAATGCATAATAGAATTTCTAGCCGAAAGAAAAGGACGCTACCTAAGTAACGTCCTCTGAATTAATATCTATTCGATACTCTAAGCCTTCAAATTGAGAGGTGTAGAACTCATTTCCTCCAAAAAGCATCAAGTTTCCTTTAGTTTATCATATCAGCAAAATCGTTCAACTCATTAGATAATCCAACAGCTCTTGCTGCATGACAGCTTTATTAAAGAATTTATTAAATGTCTCTATACACTTAGCATCGTGAGCAACTTTAATCTTTATTTCACACTTATCGTAATTTAAGCCGTTGTGAATTGCTAAATCTGGTAAGAACCCTTTACAGTATTCTGTGATAAAATCATCAATAGTTTTATCATCATCCTTACCTTCTGTATAAAATATACCAAATGGTCCATCAGCACCCAGATAATTTACTATATACCACCTACCTGCCTTATAAAAAGCCGGCAGTATATGACCTGCGTAAGTCTGTTGCATAGGTGTAATATATTCACATCCCACATCAGCTACCGCTATTTTGGAACCATGTTTTTTAGCTATATAAGCTACAAACATTCCATAATCCGGACAGTTACAGTGTCCTTTTTTAGCTACAACTTCACCATACCATTTTACATTGTCTGAGCCTTTACCATCACTAAAGATATATTTCTCAGACCATAGCTTCTTTATTTCATCATACACATTTGTGTCATTAAAACTTGAAATAGTCATTCGTGTCACCACATTTTACAATTTATTAGTTCATTAATGAAGAATTTACTAACCCAACAAATTCTTATTTATCACGCTTTTACTACAGCACTTTTCTCATCACAACTTGTCCTTTTTCCCGTGCCACTTCAACAAAACCAGCCTTTTCATAAAGTCGAACTGGACCTTGATAATCAAAATCATTATGTACGTCTAAAAGATTAGCATATCCTTCAACAGCAACATATCCTTTATCTCTTGCATCCCCACAAAATCTATCAATAAAGGCTGATGCTATGCCCATTCCACGATACTCCGGTGCAATCTCAAAACAAACAATAGAAATAGTTTTCCCACAAATCTTTTCCCTTACGAACTGCGGAACAAATCCCACATAACTTTCCATATCTGCCGCATTACACCAACCATCTTTACCTCCACAAATTTGGATTTTCGAACTGATTATACCATATGCATAATAGAATTTCTAGCCGAAAGAAAAGGACGCTACCTAAGTAACGTCCTCTGAATTAAAATCTATTCGATATATTGGAATTTATGCTTTTGTTCTTCTTACACATTGCATCAATGTATAAATCCCGTACCCCACGATTACACCGATGGTATTCAAGATTAAATCATCTATATCTGTCGCCCTCACACTAAACGGCAATTGGATAATTTCTATGCAAAGAGAAATACCGATGCCTGTTGTAAGCACCTTCCAAAATGTATTGAGTCGCTTATAAACAATCGGCAAAACGATTCCGCTCGGAACAAACATCGCTACATTTCCAATCACATTTAATAATAGGTCTCGTTTACTGTCATAGTCAAATAAATTCA
>JAEIGA010008926.1_pt1 | contig 15163 bp, 13 predicted proteins | sample 9270691 | NCBI WGS metagenome assembly JAEIGA01 (sample SAMN17057246, study PRJNA624740) | gut metagenome | biome: biome; isolation source: fecal sample | host: Bos grunniens | place: China: Xizang | collected 2019
ACAATACCGTTTTCAAGGCGAAGAGAAGAGCAGACGGCGAGCCGGTGATCCCGGGCGCATTTGTGGCGATCAATATCAACGGCCAGTCTGTCACCACGGTGATGACGTTCGCGGCAGATACGGCCAATGATGCAAACCTGGCATCCCTCTCCGGCCTCACTCTTTCTCCGAGTTTTGACGCGGGAACGGTGACCTATACCGCAGCAACCACGAACACGTCCGATACCGTGATCGCGATCCCGGCAAACGACAACGCGCAGGTAGTCATGAAGCTGGGTTCTGATACCGTGAAGAACGGAACCGCGATCAAGTGGGCATCCGGCGCCAACACGCTGACTGTGACCGTGAAGAACGGCGCGGCCACAAAGGTTTACACGGTAACCGTGACTAAGAGCTGAGACTGACACGGAGGTACAGATATGACGGACGAAACGATCCTGGCAATGCTGAAGGTAAATCTGCAGATCATTGCGGGCAATACGCTGCAGGATGGATATCTGCAGAACCTGATCGCGACGGCACGGCAGATGATTACCAGAGAGGGTATCACGCTGACCGATACGATTGAGGACGGCAATCTGGTGGTCATGTATGCCGCGTATCTGTACCGCAAGCGTGCAGATGATGCGCCTGTCATGCCGCGTATGCTCCGGTATGCGCTGAACAACAGACTTTTTTCCCAGAAGGTGAGCGAATCATGATTTTCGATTCCGGAATGGTACAGATCTGCAACCTCCTGAACGCGGGACAGCCGGGATCAATGCCGAAAGAGGCGCTGGTCCCGGTCATGTCCGCGTTATTCGGGGAGCGTACTGTCGGATATGGGAGATTTTATCAGGCGCAGGGCGTGAATGAACAGGTGGATATGCTGATCCGGATCTGGAGGACAACAGAGGCCAGGATCGGGATGTATGCGGTACTGAGTCAGTCGGAAAATAACGGCCAGTACCGGATCACCAATGTGCAGCAGATGCTGGACGAAGACGGCCTGAAGGTTACAGACCTGACTCTGCAAAGGATGGACGAGCTCTATGAAATCACTGAATAACATTCTGCGACGGGTCCAGGAAGCGCTCCTGACGGTGACGGAAGACTGCTATCACTATCGCAGGCCGAACAGCCTGAAAACGCATTATATCGTATGGGCCGAGGACAGCGAGGCGGCAGCGGCAGACGCGGACAACAGGAAGACGGAACAGCAGATCCATGGGACGGTGGATTACTACACGCTGGATGAATTTGACGTCAACGTGGACAGGATCCAGGAGGCGCTTAACTTCGTGAGCATCGGATTCCGCATCAATTCAGTCCAATATGAGGACGAAACGAACCTGATCCACTACGAATGGGAGTTCTGGGCGGTGTGATATGGCAAAGTGGACGATCGGCAAAGGACTCGACAAATATATTAAGGACCTGGGCAATCTGGAATTCGGATCCGAAGAGATGGCAAAACAGGCCGTCTATGAAGGCGCGAAGATCGTAACGGACGCAGTGAGGGCAAGCATTGAAGCGCTGCCGGTAGGACCTCCGCGTGAAGGAAAGGTGACGCAGATCCAGAAGCAAGGGCTTTTGGACGGCCTGGGAATCGCTGGATTCCGGAAAGACGGGTCATTTATCAATGTCAAGGTCGGCATGGACGGATACAACGGTGAGCGGTCACGGAAATATCCGCGAGGCCAGCCGAACGCGCTGATCGCCAGGTCATTGGAAAGCGGATCCTCATTTGCACCGAAACGGCCCTTTATTGCTCCGGCGGTGAGCCGGACCAGGAGGGCAGCGGAAAAGGCGATCGAGAAGAAGCTGGACGAAGAGATCAAGAAGACAATGGGCTGAATGCCCTTTTGAAACTGAAAGGAGAAAAAACCATGGCAAATGGCAGAGTTGGCACCGGCTTTTCTAAGCCGTATGTCGCGAGATATGTGAACACTGCCGGCGTGATCACTTACACCGGCTGCATTCCGCTGGCGCGCGGCGTTGAGGTGAGCATCAGCCCGGAGACAGGATCCGATAACGCATTTTATGCGGACAACATCGAGGCTGAAAACGCACCGGGGATCTTCACCGGCGGAACGGTCGAGCTGACCGTGGACGGACTGTTCACTGCAGCAGAGCGCTTTATCTGGGGCCTTCCGGAGGCGGAAGAGGTGTCCGGCGTGTCCGTGATCCCGTTCGGGGACGACGCAAATCCGCCGTATGTCGGCATCGGTTTTCTGCGCCGCTTTATGTCTGACGGCGTAACCACGTGGGTGCCGTATGTTCTCAGAAAGGCCATGTTCCAGGTCGGGAACACCGAGGCAGCGACGCAGGAGCAGGAAATCGACTGGCAGACGCAGAGCCTCACCGCGAACCTGATGCGTGACGATTCGGCAAATCATCGTTGGAAGCTGGAAGGCGCAGAAGGCTATTCCACGGAGGCAGCGGCAGAGACCGCGCTGATCACGCTCCTGGGCGGCAGCGCAGGCTGAGAAAGGACGATCATCTGATGGTGGTAAACGGTCGTGACGTAAAATTCCGGAGATCGGTGCTGGCGAACTGTGAGATCGCTGACGCGTCTCCGGACGGAGATGTGAACCGACTGATCACTGAACAGCTGCAAGGAACAAACTACGCAGCATCACAGCGCGCGGCGGTGGTCATCATCACCGCGCTTTCCAAGGGCTACGAGACCGCGCAGCAGGCGGCGGATCCGGCGTATAAGCCGCATCCGATCACCGAGCGCGAGGCCATGAGCCTGCGGGAGAATGAGTTTGATGAACTGTTTGCCGAGGCTATGGAGGAATTCATATCCGGAGGCCGGCGGACGGTCGAGGCGGAAGAGCCGAAAACAGAAAAAAAAACAGGAAAAGACCAGGCGGGCGGAAAATCGTCCTGAATCTGGCATGGTTTAAGTATTACGGCCTCCGCATCGGATTGACGATCACGGAGGCCGTTAATATGCGTTATGGGGAGATGATGGATCTGATCACGTGCGATTCCATCCACTCCGGAGCGCAGGAACCGAAAAAACGGAAGAGAAAATTATCCTTCGACGAAGCCATGAAATTACGGTGACTTATAAGCCGAACACAAAGCATCCGAAAGGGTGCTTTTTTATTGAGGAGGGGGTGGTTTTAGATGGCCGTTAATATTGGCCCTCGACTAACGCATCGGAATCGAAGGTGAAGCTGAATATAGAAGAGCAATACAGAATATCATCCAGCAGCAGAAGACTTTGAAGTCTGAAATGCAGGCCATGTCTTCGGCGTGGGATAAAGACACCGCCCAGCAGAAGAAAAACGCGCAGCAGCGGGAGGCACTCAGCAAGCAGATCCAGAACCAGAAAGACCGGGTCGCAGAGCTGGAGAACATGCTACAGAAGTCTCAGGAGAAATACGGCGAAAACGCGACCGAGACGCTGAAGTGGAAGCAGGCCGTCAATGAAGCGACGGCGGAACTCAACCGCCTGCAGAATGAGCTTAAGAGCATTCCGTCGAACCTCCAGCTGATGGGGCAGGAGATGCAGGCCGCCGGGCAGAAGATCGGCGCGGTGGGTGATGCGCTCATGCCGATCTCAGCGGCAGCGGCAGCCGTCGGCGTGGCAGCGGTGAAGACCACGGCGGACTTTGACAGCTCCATGAGCAAGGTGGCCGCGATCTCCGGAGCGACCGGGAAAGATTTCGACGACCTCCGGGACAAAGCCCGCGAGATGGGCGCACAGACAAAATTCAGCGCGTCAGAGGCCGCGGATGCATTTACCTACATGGCCATGGCCGGCTGGAAGACCGAGGAGATGATGCAGGGCATCGATGGCATCATGTCACTGTCGGCAGCGGACGGCCTTGATCTGGCAACGACGTCGGACATCGTGACGGACTCGCTTTCCGCTTTCGGGCTCACGGCACAGGATTCCGCGCATTTCGCGGATGTCCTGGCAGCGGCATCCACCAACGCGAACACCAATGTTTCCATGATGGGAGAGACCTTTAAGTATGCCGCGCCTCTGGCGGGTGCACTGGGCTTTTCCATCGAGGACATGGCGACTGCCACGGGACTCATGGCGAACGCTGGTATTAAAGGCAGCCAGTCAGGAACGGCGCTCCGCGGATGGCTCACGCGTCTGGCAAAGCCGACGAAGGACTCCGAGACGGCAATGAACGCGCTGGGACTGTCAATCACGGACGCAAGCGGGAAGATGAAACCGCTTATGCGGATCATCGAGGACACGCGTGACGCGTTCCAGGGGCTGACCGAAGACGAAAAGGCGCGATATGCGGCGATGCTGGCGGGACAGAACGGCATGAGCGGCCTGCTGGCAATCACCAACGCGACGGAGGCGGACCTCAAAAAGCTGGCCAAAGCTACGAAAGAAGCGGACGGCACGGCGAAGCGCATGGCCGAGACCATGCAGGACAACCTTAACGGGCAGATCACGATCCTGAAGTCCGCGGCGCAGGAGGCAGCGATTTCAATCGGGGACGCGCTTGTCCCGACGATCAGGAGCGGCGTGGGCGTCCTGCAGGATTTCACGAATTGGTTTAATAACCTCACCGACGCACAGAAGCAGTACGCGATCAACGCAGGAATCGCGGCAGCGGCAGCGGGACCGTTTTTCAAGGTCCTGGGCGCCGGCGTCGAAACGACGGGCAAGGTCGTGGAAACTGTCGGGAATCTGGCCGCAAAGGTCGAGAGCCTGGGAGGGCTGGCATCAGCCGCCAACACGGTCCTGGGCATGACTGCGGTCCAGGCCGGGCTTGTGGCGGCGCCGCTGGTGATCATGGCCGGCGCCTTTACCTCAGTGAACACCAAGATCACAGGACTGGACGACCGTCTGATCAGTCTTAAGGACCGGATCGGAGAGACCAGTGAGGCGATCGAGCAGAACCGGACGGCAATTCAGGAATGGCTTGGAGCCACGGACGAAAACGCGAAAAAGATCCAGTATTCCGGCGAAACGCTGGAGCGCTGGAAGACGATGCTGAACGGGTGCTATGACGAGACCGGGAACCTGAAAGACGGCATGGAGCAGGTCGCCAGCTTCGTCTTGGAAAAGCTCAATGCAGCCATGGGCACGGACTACAGCACGGAATTCATCGCCCAGGCAAAGGACTCCGCGGCGGCGCTGGGAGAGATCAACACCGCGATCGACAGCAACATCACGAAGATGAAAGAGCGGGCCTTGACGGCCGCTTTTGAGGACGATTACACGACGGCGATCCGGAACCAGGTCGAGGCGCACAAGGCCCTGAATGATGCAAATATCCAGTATCAGCAGGCACTGCGCGGCGCGGAAAAGGCCGTGAAGGACTTCGACACGGCGAACAAGGAAGCAGCCAAAACGAACGCCACGGGCGGCGTCGCGGATCCGCAGGCGGTCCTGAGACTGTCAGAGGCCACGCGCCATATGAACGAGTACAAGGACGCGCTGAACCAGGCGAACACCAACCTGGCAACCGCGGCGAAAGACGCGGCAGCGGCAGACACTGCTGTGTCCGGTCTGAACACGACCATGGAGATCATGGCGCAGGGCGGCGCGGACAATGTCCAGAAGGCAGCGGAAGCATACGCCAACATTGCAACCAATGCGGAGACGGCCGGGCAGAAGGCGGAGGAAGCGACGCAGCAGACGCTGCAGTCCTTCGAGGATGTGAGCAACAAGGTCCTGCAGGCGCCGTCTTTCGATCAGACGGATGCGGCGGCGAAGGCGCAGCAGACGACGCAGACCATGCAGGGCACGTTTGATTCAAATCAATTCACGGGCACCGTGAAGGAAGTCGCCGGCGGCGACCAGGCGGCAATGAACGCAGCGGGCCAGATGACGCGGATCATATCCGTCCCGATGCAGGGCAAGATCGACCGGGTGGACGGCGCGGAGAGCGCGGCGAAGGATGCGCGGAGCGCCATGCAGCGCTTCCTGGACGGCCATCCGATCATCGCGAAGGTCGTCGAGCGAGTCACTGGCGGGCGCGTGAGCGGCCATGCAGACGGCGGATTCGTTCGCCGGAGAGAACTGTCCTGGCTGGGCGAGGAAGGCGCGGAGGTCGTGATCCCGCTCTCCGCAGGAAAGCGGGCGAGGGCCATGGACCTCTACGAGCAGACCGGCGCGATCCTGGGCGCCGGGAACGCAGTCCTGCCGGCAGGCGGGACATCAGTGGCAAATACCTTTAACACCGGCGGAAACGTGATCAACGTGTACGGAGCGCCGGGACAGGACGTCCGGGAGCTGGCGCACCAGATCGCGGACATCATTCAGGGAGACGTGGAAAGCGAGGCAGGAGCATGGGCCTGATGCCATATGAATATCTGACATTTGCCGGGAAGAATCTGGGCGCCGAATTCGGCGTCTGGATCAGCGGCAGCGGGACCTTCGACGCGCCGGCGCGGGACGTGTCTTTCGTGTCTGTTCCAGGCAGGAACGGAGATCTGCTGTTTGATAACGGCCGTTTTGAGAATATCACTGTGACATATCCGGCTTTTATCTCCAGGCATTTCCGGCACCGGATCGATGACCTCCGGGCATTCATGGCCGGGCAGGTCGGATACCAGGAGCTGCGGGATACCTACCATCCAGGCGAATACCGGCAGGCGGCTTTTGTGGGAGGCCTGAGCGTCTCCCCGACGCCGGCGAACCGGGCCGGACGCTTTAACCTCTCGTTCAGATGCAAACCGCAGAGGTTTATGGAGGCGGGGAGGATACCGGTAACGTTCAACGCGAACAGTGTGATCTTCAACCCGACGGAGTTCGAAGCGAAACCGCTGATCAGGTGCTACGGCACCGGAGGCGCAATATCAGTCGGAGGCGTGTGGATGGGCGTGGCAGAGAGCACGGCATATATCGATATCGACTGTGAGCTAATGGAGGCATACGAGGGCGAGACAAACCGGAATATGAACATCGGAGGAGATTTCCCGACGCTCAAACCAGGACAGAACGCCGTCGGCTTCTCAGGCTTCTCAAGGATCGAGATTACGCCCAGATGGTGGAGGGTCTGATATGATTCCAATTCTTTTTCCTCCGACCGCGACGAGCTTCGGCACGAACGGCCTGGGGCGGCTTTCGGACGCGATCTCCTGCCGGGTGAGCGAGGCACGGAACGGCGCTTTCGAGTTGACGATGGTCTATCCGCTGAACGGAATCCATTTCAAGGACATCGTGAAGGCGGGGATCATATACGCGAAGCCGTCCGCGCGCCGGGACCCGCAGGCGTTCACAATCGATAAAATCTCCAGACCGATCAACGGACGGGTGACCATCACGGCCAGGCACCTCCGGAACCGGATGGCCTTGATCCCGGTGGCGCCATTCTCCGCGGGGAGCCTTGCCGGAGCACTGGCAGGATTCAAGACAAACGCGGCGGAAGCGTGTCCATTCACACTGACCGCGGATTTCACGTCATCGTCATCCTATGCGGTACCGGTCCCAACGCCGATCCTGTCCTATCTGGGCGGCCAGCGCGGGAGCATCCTGGACGTATACGGAGGAGAATGGGAATTTGATAACTGGTCCGCGATCCTTCACAAAACGCGCGGCCAGGATGATGGATATCGAATCATGTACGGGAAAAACCTGGTGGATCTTAAGCAGGAGGAAAGCATCCTGAATACTTACACCGGAATTTTCCCATACTGGCAGAGCGAGGAGACCATGGTGATGCTGCCGGAGAAGGTCGTGCATTCGGCGGCAGCGGCATCGTGGCCTTTCCAGAGGACCGTGGTGAAGGACTTCACGGAGGAATTCACGAACGCGCCGACGGCGGACCAGCTGCGGGCCTTCACGCAGGCCTTCATGACGCGGAACGATATCGGGAAGCCGGCCGTGAGCCTCAGCGTGAAATGGGTAAACGCCCAGGACACGCCGGAATATAAGGCGCTCCTCACGTCAAACGTGGACCTGTGCGATACGGTCGAGGTGATTTTCACGGCGCTGGGAGTAAGCACGAAGGCGAAAATCATAGAGTACGAATGGGACGTGCTGAATGAGCGATATGAATCGCTGGAGATCGGTGACCGGCGCGAAACGCTGGCGCTGACCATTGAGGAACAGATGAAGACCATCAGCACGCTGCCGACGATGTCGCAGCTGCACACTGCGGTCGATCGCGCCACGGGAGTTCTGAACAGCGGCACCAGGGGGCACATGATCGCGAACAGAAACGCAGAAGGATGGGCAAACGAGCTGCTTTTTCTGGACAATGAAAATCTGGCCGCGGCGCGTCAGATCCTCCGGATCAATATGGCCGGAATCGGATTTTCCGACAGCGGGATCTCTGGGCCATACTCTCAGTCGTGGGACCTCTTTGGACATCTCACGCTTGGAGGCGTGAACAATTCCTACGGCGATTTCACGATCCTGGATGAAAACGCGGTCCCGGTCCTGCAGATGGATAAGCGTGGTTTCTTCCTGTGGAATATCTCAGCAAAGGGATATCTGCAGAACGGCGTCATGTACACGGACGCAAGCCTCACGACGCCGATCACGCCGACGGAAGGATACTACTATTACGACGTGATCCAGCGCGCGGTCTATCTCTGGGACGGAAGCGCGTACACCGCGCAGACCGGCACCGGCGGGATCTTCGCCAGGATGACGCGCGACGAGGGCCTGGGAGTCTATCACGGCGTGATTGACTTCTCATGGGGCGACGGCAGCGTGGGATTCTACGCGGACGGGACCAAGGTGCAGCTGGGAGACTGGATCGTAGACTCCACCTATGGACGGAGCATCCTGCAGTCAGACGAAAGCCTGGGCCGGACCACAGGAATGTCCGCAGAGACCGGGGACGAGGATCAACTCTATCTCTGGGCCGGATACAGTGACAGCGATGATTATGTCTTTGTGGTCAATGGCGGCGATGCGTATGTCATGTACAACGGGCAGGCATATCCGATCGGAGAGAGCATCGCAAACCTGAATTCGGCAGTCTCCGCATCCGTAAATTCTTACGGCGATGGAGATGACGATGACGATTGGACTGAGCCAGATAATACGGATTCAGGATATGCGACAGTATCAAATAACGTCTACTTAGAGGACGACCTGGTAATTGATGACAGAGATCAGGGAGGAGGTGAGTAAATGCCGATTCCAGACGGAACCGTAGATATTTTAAAGATCAAAAATGGCGCGGTGACGACATATAAATGGCTGAGAGATAGTTGGGCAAGGAAAAAGATCATAGCATTGCAGCAGGCGATTGCGGCCATCGTGATCCCGACCAGAACGAGCCAGCTTACAAACGATTCCGGGTATATCACACAGGCAGATGTCCCGCCCGGATCCACGCCATCAAGCACCACGCCTCTTATGGACGGGACGGCAGCGGTCGGAACGGAAACTGCTTTTGCACGCGGGGACCACAGGCATCCCACGGACACGTCAAGACAGGCGGCACTCAGCACCACACAGATGGCAGCAGTGAATTCGGGGGTCACGGCGGCGAAGGTACAGGCGTGGGACGGCATCACGGTCCCCACGAAGACCTCAGACCTCACTAATGACAGCGACTTCCAGACCGGCACACAGGTCGGCAACGCGATTAGCGCGGAAGCCGGTCTGATGGTCCCATACGGCTACTGCACGACAGCAGCGGCAACGGTGGCGAAGGTCGTGACGGTCAGTCCTGCGGTAACGGAGCTGACCACGGGCCTGACCATCGCGGTGAAATTCCAGTATGCGAACACCGGGTCGAATCCCACGCTGAACGTAAACAGTTTGGGAGCAAAAGCTATCAAACGCTACGGCACAACTGCGGCAGGAACATCGGCGGCGAGCAACTGGAACTCAAATTCTATTGTAATGCTGATGTATGACGGCACTTATTGGATGCTAGTCGATTTTAACAATACGACATACTCGGGCATGTCAGATGCAGAGTATCAAGCCGGGACGGGGACATCAAACAGACTGATCACACCGGCAAGACTTAAAGCGGCGATTCTGTTACACGCGCCTGTCCAGTCAGTCAACGGGGCGACAGGGGATGTCACGGTGACCGTACCGACCAAAACGTCAGACCTCACGAATGACTCCGGGTTTATCACATCTGTGCCTGTCACAAGCGTAAACACTAAGACAGGTGCGGTCACGCTTTCTGCATCCGATGTCGGCGCGTTGCCGTCTTCCACGGTAATACCTACTAAAACATCTGACTTAACCAATGATTCAGGTTATATCACTTCCGCACCTGTGCAGTCCGTGAATGGTCAGACAGGAGCGGTCAGTCTTGACGCGTCAGATGTGGGGGCTTTGCCGGATACTACTGTGATCCCGACAGTTCCGACCAACGTATCCGCCTTTAATAACGATGCTGGATATCTGACATCTGCTCCGGTAACGAGCATCAACGGTAAGACCGGCGCGGTGTCTCTGACTGCATCGGATGTCGGGGCACTTCCTTCCAGTACGGCGATACCGTCAGCGACTTCGGACCTGACGAATGACTCAGGCTTTATCACGGCATCGTCTGTTCCGTCAGCATCATCTGCGGCTCCGGCGATGGACGGCATGGCGTCCGCTGGAGCGTCCGGCGCATGGGCAAGAGGGGATCACGTACATCCGCATGACACAAGCAAAGCAGACGCGGCGACGACGCTGGCAGGATACGGGATTACGGACGCCTACACGAAGACGCAGGTGGACGGCATGATCCCGACTGTTCCGACCAACGTATCCGCCTTTAATAACGATGTGGGGTATATAACCGCGTCAGCGGTCCCGGATGCTTCAACAGTGACGCCGTCAATGGATGGAACGGGGGCGGCGGGATCGTCAGATGATTATGCAAGGGCGGACCATGTACACCCATCCGACACGGCGAAGCAGGACGCCTTGTCATCGGCACAGCTTGACGCAGTTAACTCTGGTATCACGGGGACACTTGTGACCGCGCTTGGGACAGTACACACGAAGACGGGAACCACAAACGCAAACGGGGATATACAGCTTTTTTCTAATGCCAATACTCATGTAATCGCCGCGTGGGGAACATATCTTTGTTTGCCTTTTGTGTACAATAACCGCACTTGGGTGAAGTGTCTGAAGGTGTCGGGTACTGGGACAACGTACACTCCTGCCGTGGAAACATCTGTGACAGTCAACTATATCTCGATTTAAGGGGGATAAGCATGATAGCAACGCAGTATATCAATCTCAGCATGGTCCCGGGCGGCGTGCTTCCCGTCCTGTACTGCTCACAGTATGACGTGGGCAGACCGCTGGGCGTCGTGGTCCATGACTCTGCCGGGGCGGTCGATCTGGACATCTACACATGCACCATTGAGGCAACGCGGTCTGATGATACCGCGATCACCGTGGGAGTAACGACCGACTATGAGATCGGTGTTTTCAAGACCATCGGGACAATGACCAACGTCCCGGACAAGTATCCGGCGCAGCTGGTACTTACAGACGAAAACGGTGAGAGGGTCGCTTCGATCCCGTTTGTTATCTGCGTGGTTGTGGCGGCTATGGACGAAAACGCAGAAGGCATCGAGGAAGACGCGTCCCTGTATCAGCAGTATACCGGGACGGTGCAGACCATCATTGCGGAAATCCGTTCCGACCTTGAGACAAAGATCGCCGCAGAGCAAGCGGCAAGAGCCGCCGCAGTTACGGCAGAAGCAACGGCACGGGCAAATGCGGACAGCACACTTCAGTCGAACATCGATGCGGAAGCAAGTACGCGGGCGACCGCAGATAATACGCTTCAGTCAAACATCGACACGGAAGCATCTACACGCGCGGCGGCGGACACTACGCTTCAGTCCCAGATTAACGCGATCGCATCACTTCCGTCCGGGTCAACGACAGGCGATGCGGAACTGATCAACATCCGTGTAAAAGCGTCAAGCCTTGGTGGCGGTACTGCATCCAGTGCGGGTGAAGCGGTCAGGAGTCAGGTAAATTCCCTCTACGACATGATAGGCGATACGAAAGACACTTATATGTCGCTTGCCGTGGGAGTCACGGAGAGTATACCGAGCGGATCGAATCTTGACAGCTATACCACACCGGGGAACTACAAGATCACGACCGCGGCAATAGCGCAGAGCATCACGAACTGTCCCGACACCGTGGGCGGGCGTTTGCTTGTGATGTCAACTTCACAGTCGGGGACTACAGCACAGTTTTATATTGCAAACGCGTCAGAAAGGTACAAGTTATACTTGAGAAGCAAGAACGGGTCATCGGCTGAGTGGTCAGACTGGAAGCGGATTCCAACGGAGGCAGAAGTGAACGCTGCAATAGAAGCATACGCGCCAAGCATTGTAGAACGGTGCTTGACTCTTGCAACCAGCGACGCGGTAACTATCCCGACGGGGGCAGACCTTGATGATTACCAGACGCCTGGCAACTTTAAGGTAACCACGGTCGCTGCCGCGAGTGATATCGCACATATGCCTGTGCGGGATGCCGGAAGACTGATTGTCATGACCACGACGCAGGCGGGATATATGTTTCATATTTACATAAATGTCGCATCTACACGGCCGAAAATTTATGTCAGATGCAGACGCGGCGCGACTTACGGGTGGACGGACTGGACACAGCTTGTGCAGACCATCGATATGCCGACAAGGAATGCGGGCGTTTCCGTCGGTACTAACTACCTTGCAAACGTGAAGATGTGGGGGCATCTCTTTATCAACGAGATCGGGCAGAGCGCCACACAGGTCGTTCCATCGGAGTCGGTATTTGAGGTCCAGTACTCCAAGCGGCTCGGGTTCGACATCATCGAGGGACACATCCAGAAGACCGCTGACGGCAAGTACATCGTCATGCATGGCGTGGGCGGAAAGCTTGGGTACGAGTTGGTCAAGGTAAGCGACGGGTCTTTTGATGCGGATACGCTGATAAGTAGCCTTACCTATGACGAAATCCGCACTAACTATGTATACAGGTCCGAGTATGCAAAATACCGAATTCCTGTATCGAGCGCGGACGAATGGCTGACCGCCTGCAAGATCGCCGGGATGATGCCTCTGGTAAAGTGCGCGGATGCCGGGGCGGTCAACCTTGTAAAGTCCTATTTCGGCTCAAATTTCATCCTTTACGATGGGACGCGCGCACAGCATGACGGAATCATCATGCGGTATGTGACCACGCTGGGGGACACGCTTGCCAACGCAAAGTCTGCCGTGGACACGCTTGTAAGCACATACGGACTTCCGCTTATCGTTGCCACGTTTACAATTTCCGGGTTTACGGAAGATGAACTGAAAGAGCTGGTCCAGTATACGCACTCCCTTGGTGCGTTCTTTGCCACGGCGAACTGTTACTATAACGCGGCGCTGGATCGTATCCCGCTTGTTCAGCGGGCGGGTGTAGATTTCTATGCATCCGGCTGGGAAGTCCCGTACTTTGAGGACGGAAACATCGCGAACGCCATCGGTGATCTATCCTTTACCGATTTCACCACGACCGGGACTGCCGCAAACGGCGCGATCACTTTGGCGGCGGGGCAGACAGTCAGCTTGACTCCGACCGGAACGGTCCAGATCGGCAAGGGGCAGCTTTGTGTCCGCTTCAGCGGGACAATATCGCTTTCGATGGGTAAATACTGGACGGTCGGCACCGGATCAGCGCACTACAGGCTTTCCAATGACGGGACGCATGAGCTGATTTTCTCCACGATCTTCCTGAATGAAAATCCGGGATTCACACTTACCGCAGTGAGCGAGACAACAATTACAGGCATCACATACAGATGCGGAAAGTAAGGGGGTGAATTTATGGCGTCTATCATGCAAGGAACTACTCCGACGGCGATCATCCGCATCTCTCAGAATGAATTTTTACTTTCAAACGTACTTCTGAAGGAGCTGGCGGGAAATCTATGGCTGCAGGCAGCGGCGCTCTGGATCGTCTTCGATACGATCATGGGGTGCTGCCGCGCGGCATTTCAGCATGAATTCAATTCGAGCTTTGGCATCAACGGCGGGATCCGGAAGGCCGGGATGCTGATCAGCCTGGTCTTCCTGATGACCTTCGACGTGCTATGTGGCTTCAACATCCTGAAATTCATCCCGGAGGGATACCGGGAAGTCTGGGGCAGTACCAAGATCGGCACAGGAGAATTCTTCGCGGCCCTGTACTTCGCCTATGAGTCAATCAGCATCATGAAAAATATGTATGTTCTGGGAATCCCAATGCCGAAATGGATGAAGACCAGGATGGAGCGCTTCCTGAAAGAGATGACCGGGGAGCTCAAAAAGTGAGGGAAAAGCGATGAGAGAGCAGGACATCATCATATGCGGACACGGATCCGGCAGGCCGTCCACCAAAAATATGCGCGACTATCTGGCCAACAGATACGGCCAGACCGCGAAGAGCAACGGCGCACGGAAGCAGCTGGTGGCGGTCCGGCGCATGAAGGCGCTGGATGACCAGGGCAGGGCCGCAGCTCACGACATCTATCGCCGGATCCTGGGCCGGAATTACTACAGCCAGGACAGGCGGGAGTACGTTTTTCATCCGTACGAAAACGGGAGATACTATTCAGATTGTTCATCGAGCCAGATGGCGACGCTGCAGCTGGCAGGATTCCAGACCGGCGGCCTCCTCAATACAGCCGGGATCTACACGTCCGACCGCTTCGAGACCGTGCCGGTCGTGATCGAAAAAGGACACGTCAAGAATCCGGAGATCCTGAAGCAGATGGACCAGCTCCTGTTTGCCGGCGAGGATCCGGCGCGGCCGCTCCAGATCGGGCACGTCGAGAGCATTTTCGAAATGCCGGACACCTGGGAGCCGGAGACTTTTCCGCGATGGATCTATGACGGAGGGCGCTGGTATTACCGGACAGCGCCGGGCCAGAATGCCCACGGCTGGAAGGACATCAATCACCACAGATATTATTTTGATGACAGCGGGATGATGCTGAAAGACTGGCAGCTGATCGGCGGCAAATGGTATTATTTCCATCCGACGGCCGGCGCACAGTATGAGGGCGCGCTGTACCACCAGACGGACGATTCCGGGGCACTGGACATCTGGCGCCTGGATTAAGATGTTTCAGTGGGAGTTTCAGAAAGTGCGGGAAAGCCGCAGAAATGCGGGAAACGGGAAGACGACTTTTAATCAAGTTGTCGCGGGTTCGAGTCCCGCGTGGCTCATGATCAAGAATATGGCGGAAATCCAGTAAATACGCGGGTTTCCGCCTTTTTTTGTTGCCTTCAAAAGTAA
>JAEIGA010008927.1_pt1 | contig 15163 bp, 17 predicted proteins | sample 9270691 | NCBI WGS metagenome assembly JAEIGA01 (sample SAMN17057246, study PRJNA624740) | gut metagenome | biome: biome; isolation source: fecal sample | host: Bos grunniens | place: China: Xizang | collected 2019
TGGAGAATAGAAGATAAGCACACACAACCAACAATAGGTTGTGTGTGCATATAATCAATAATAATCAATAATCCTTAGTCTACACACTATCCAAAAAAATCTCATTTTTTTCTTCACGAAGGTCTATTTAACTATATAACAAATAGAAGGAGGATTATGTTATGCGACAATTTAGTACATTAGTATCAAAGATAAAATTAAGTCCAAATCATAGTGGTAAAAGAACAAGTGATGTAGTCTACATTACTCCACATTGCTTTGTTGGACAGGTAACAGTTGAACGTGGTCTTGAAGTCTTCTTACCTAGAGAAAGACAAGCAAGCTGCAACTATGTAATAGGTGTAGATGGCAGAATTGGTGGATGTGTAGCAGAGACAAATAGATCATGGTGCTCTAGTTCTAATGCTAATGATCAAAAGGCAATCACAATTGAATGTGCATCTGACAATAAAGCACCATACGCTTTTAATAGTGATGTGTTTGAAGCTTTGGTTGATCTTTGTGTGGATATTTGTAAAGAGTATAAAAAGACAAAATTGACATGGATTGACAATAAGACTAAAGCTTTGACTACGCCTTTAGAAGCTAATGAGATGCGTCTTACTGTACATAGATGGTATGCAAATAAATCTTGTCCTGGTGATTGGATGTATGCACGTATGGGTGAGCTTGCAACTAGAGTAACAAATAGACTTACTAAAGAACAGTTACCAAATCAAGGAAGCGATACGATAAAACCTGTAAACCCTGAAGTTAAAGTTGATCCTGCTATGGAGAAAACTGCTGCATATGTAGGTGCTTGGACTGTAACAGCTAAGAGTGGCCTTAATATGAGAACAGGTGCAAATAGTAATAAAAAGATTATAACTACTATACCTTATGGTAAAAAGGTTACATGTTATGGTTATCATACAGGTAAGTGGCTGCTTATAATCTATAATGGTATTACTGGATTTGTGTACAAACAATATTTGAAAAAATAGAACCTCTGATAAAATGATGATTTTTTGTGTCACGAAGGTCTATTTAACTATAAAGAATGGAACTGATAAATAATATTAGTATTTGTGACTCTTACAGCAATTACATCAAGAGGATGAAAAAGAGTCATGTATGGAAATGCTTAATCCCTTACTTTCAATATAGAGATTCTCCTAAAGAGTATGCGCATTGGCTGAATAAGCTGGTGCGTGTACTTAAGAAAAAAAATATAAATATATATTTACTTTTAGGAGAATTTAATATATAATAATATTAACATATAAGTAAGGTGCCAACTATCCATAAGTTGGAGAAGGAGAATCTATGGTACATTATTATTTTAACTGTAGTATTAATTATTTAAAATGGTTCTTAATTAATGAACCAAATTTAAGCAACGAAGAAAAAGATATTATTAAGTTAGTTTTAAACATTAAGGAGGATTAATTATGAGAACGATGCCAATTACTATTTTAAACAACAAAGATGAGATTAAGGAATTTTTAACTAAAAATGGAGCAAAAGAACATTTTAAACATAAAGGATTTTATGGTACTCCAGATAATAAAGTTTTAGCTATTAAAAAGAATCAATATAATAAATATTCAGTATATGAAGTATATGGCGCAGTTAGAAAAGATGGTTATGTAGTATTATATATAGATGGTACAACAATAACTAAACATCGTTTCATTATGGAATGTTTTAACGGTAAAAAACCAAAAGGATTAGAAATAGATCATGTAAATTCTAATAAGCAAGATAATACACTTTCCAATCTCATGTATGTAACACATGCAGAAAACATGAGGAAGTTCTGGAGAGAACGTTGCAGTTTAAATACTTTTTAAGTATATATAAAGGAGAATCTTATGAAAATCTTAAAAAACGAATGTCATTATTGCCACCATAGCAATATGAAAGTTCTTAAACGTAGTAGAGGCAGAACTCAAAGAGATAGTACAAGACGTTTTAGATGTAAATGGTGTGGAGCAATAATGATTTATACAGACGAGGATGACGATCCTACATATGTAAAAACAGTTGAAGGACCAGCTCAATGTTTTTATATGGAAGAACCAGTTAGTAATTCAATAGACAATTTCATTAAAGAGCAAGAACAAAAATTAGAGAAACCAAAGAAATTAAAGTTTAAAAAGAAAATCAAGGAGGAACAAGATATGAAAGTTAAAGAAATCGCTACAATGAATAATATGCCAGTTGAAACATACGTAGAAGGAAATGGTCTTATACCTACATGGCAATATGAAGTATTAGACGAGGAAGCTAGATTAAATGAATTAGCAAAAGAAGCAGCAGAAAAAGAATCAGCATTGAATTGGGATTTAATTCAAGCAGGATTTCCAGTAAAAACTAAATGCAAAATACAGGAGGACTAATTATGGCTAAGATTAATAAAGAAAATAAAAAATTTGTTACTACAATGATGGCAAGAATTAGAAATATTTCAGTAGGTCTTTCAGCTACTGATGAACAAGAAGATGAAATGAGAAAAGAACTTTTAAAAGCTGCTGAAGAAGCTGGTGCTAAATTAACAGCAAGTGGTAGAGGTATTAGTACTAAAACTGAATTTACTCCTACTCTTATTGAAAGAATTAAAGCGGCTGTACCTACTCCTAGACAATTTGTAGCAGCAGAAAATGGAAAGTTCGTTAAAACTAGAGATCAAATGTATGAAGAAGCATTTAATAAGTTTAAAGAAAAATATGCAGACTTCATGAAAGACAAAGAAAGAGAAAATGTGCATGATACAAAAATGACAGATGCATGGACTGATCTTGGTAAAAAATATCAGGAAAATCCTCATCAGCTTTTAGGTGAAGAAATCAGAAAAACAATGTCTTATATGGATAATTATGTTAGTCCTGATAGTATAGATCCAAGAGATATTTTAAAATAAGGAGATAAAATATGGATGAATTTATGAAAGTAAAGGATAAGAGTAATGGAAATGTTTCAATATATATGACAAAGCCATTTGCTCTCACTATTGATAGTTTTACTTATAAAGGTGCTGGTTATATAAAAGGATGGGAGTTAGCTACTCCCTCCTTTGGTACTATAACTGGTAAAGATATAGATAGTTTAATCTATTCATTAAAATATGTATCTAAAGATCTTAAAACTTATAGTCAAAACAAAAAAGAAATCATTCTTATATATACAAATAATATAGCTAAAGCTTATGGTTTTCTTCAAAGTTTAGTAGAAGAAAAGTTTGATGTTGATGGTTCAATTTTCTACTTTCAATTATTAGAACATATAGAGATAAGACCAATAAGTATTTGGAAAAGTGAATTAGAAACTGTAGATGAAATTCAAAATTATGCTAATTTCTTATTTGAAAATGTATTTATACCTGATAAATACTTCTATATAACTATTAATCAAAGAACAAGAAAAGCTCTTAGAAGAGATAAAAAAGCATGTGAAGATATTACAGCTAATAATTTATATCCTAAAAACTATTATGATTTTAGCTATTTAAGAAAAGCTTTATTTGGTGGTATATGTTATTGTGCTAAGCCTGGTATAGTAATAAATAAACAAATGTTAGCATTAGATATAACTAGTTCTTATATTTATAGTTTGCTTATAGAAAAACATGTTACAGATAAAAAGACAAAAGTAAAAGATCATATTAAATTGTATGCTATTCATTATAAAACAAAAAATCCTATGATAAGATGGATATTAGATTTTAATGGTAATAATTTAGAAATAGGAGATCGATATGTTAAAGTAGTTATGACTGACATTGATTTTGAATTGATGAAACAAGTAGCTGAAATAGTAGATTATAAAGTATTAGAAACAACTACGTATTCAATGGATTATCTTCCACAATATGCTAGAGATCGTATAGTACATGAGTATTTGCAAAAACAGTTACTTAAAGGTGAAGCTAGAGCTATTCAGAAACAGATTGTAAATGGTATATATGGTGACTCTATAAGAAAAATTGAAGATGTTAAATCTTATAAAGAAGCTAGAAAAGATCCTTATTTAGCTCCTCATTGGGGTATATATACAGCGGCATATAGTCGTAGACAATTATTAGATTTAGCTCTTAAAGTAAATGGTTGGTATTATGGAGATACTGATAGTATTTATTGTTTAGATACTCCAGAAAATAGAAAGTTAATAGAAGAATTTAACAATAAAGTAAGAGCAAAAGTGAAACAATTTTGTAACAATTTCGGTTATGATTATGAATTAATGAAAGATCTTGGTACATTTAAGTTAGAGTATGAGATTAAGAAATTTAGAGCTCTTGCACAAAAAGAATATTTATTTACCACAATTGATGATCAGATTATAGTTAAAGCATCTGGTTGTAATAAGAAAGAAATGCCACTTAATAATAAGTTGTATATAAAACGTCATTTACCTATTGGAACTATAATAAGAAGTTTTATAAAAGAAGAACATAATGAAATAGAATTGAATGGAGTTAGATATTATAATTATGGTAGTTATTATGAAGTACCATTAAGTGGAGAACAAAATTTATATTATGAGTGTATGGACACTATAAGACAAGGATTATAAAAATTAGAGGATAGACATAAAAGTCTATCCTCTTTTTTTATTCAATGTAAAGACCTGTATTTAAATAACTATTTATCATAGATAATTCACTTTGTGTACAAGGTGCGCTAACAGATGCATTAGCACATTCTACATATCCATCAGGTAAATTATCTTCGAATGTTTCTCTAGGATAACCATACTTATCACAGAATTTAGAATAGTCATTTCTAAATATTAATTCAGGCATATAAGTAGTTAATCTTATTGTAAATAATCTACTCATATCAAATTGATATAATCCAACAGATGCAAAACCACATGTATTAGAAGTATTTATGCTTGTAGGAACAGAGCCACCATCACCAAAGGCTCCTGTTATACCAGAAGAAAATGAATGCTGTTCTGGTACTTCTGTTAATGTCTCTCTATGCGAAGTTACACCTGTAAGATCTCCTGCCCCATCAAAAGATTTGTTGGTATCAACGGTATTAAATACTGTATGCGCAGGTACTTTAGATGCCATTATACCACTTAAAAATGAACCAGCCATACTAGCACCTTTTATAGCATTAGGCATTATTATACCTACAGCATTTTGACCTGATACTACCATATTTTTAACATCTATACCTACAGAACCTGAAGCTTCACCTACAATAGTAGATTTAAATATAAGAGATGGTTGTTCTAATCTAAGTACATATTCACCTGTACAAAAATTAAAACAAAACTTTCTATTTAAAACTATTGTACTAGCTGTACTATGCGCAGATATAGGTAATATATTTAAACTTGTTATACCACATGGATGTACTAAAGTAGCTTCAGTATATTTAGGTAAATTTACAACACAGTTTTCATTATGATCACCTGCACCTAAACTTCCGGCTGGCCAATTTAATGTTATATCATCATCCCAAGTACTTATAGAAATTTCATTAAGCAGTTTATAACTACCACTCTGTTGATAACCACCAATCCATATATCTGTTGTAGATGTTCCAGGTAAATGATCGAAATCTATAGGAATATAAATAGCACTTATAATATTTTCATTCCATTTAGTACCGCCAAATTTAACATATGCATTTGAAAATACCTCTTTTATATCAGATACTCCATCAAAATTTGATTGTAAGAAATTATTCATTGCTCCTATTAAATCATAATAACTATTAAATGACATACCATATGTATATTTATGTCCAGAATTAGTGTCCCATCCATACGTACTAAGAATAACACTACCATTAATATTCCAACCATCACCAGTTAATATTTTAGTTTCAGAATACATAGTTAAAGGCGTAGGAGATAATCTAGTATCATCTATACCAATAGGATGATTTAATTCACTAGCAAATTTAATATACGCAGGTGTATTTTTAATATAACTTTTAAACGAAGCTAATGGGTCTCTATGCATAGATACAGTACAAATAGCTTTATTTTTTGAAATAACATTATCTATATAATAACAGAATCCTGCGTATTTAGCATAATTACAAGCTCTTAAAGTAGCAAAATCAGCTTTTATTTCCATTACAGGACTTACAATACTTGTATTCTTTTTAAGGAGCACATTGGTAGTCAACACATTAGTCATAGCACTACTTGTTGAATTTATCTTTTTACTAATTTTACCAAAAATTATTTGCTCAGCCATTTTATTACTCCTTTCTAAAAATAGGGGGAGAGACCTAAGCCTCTCCCCTTTTATTATTTAAGCACTAGGCCATTCAACGTGAGATTCATCGTTTATAAGCCATTGTAAAGTAGACGGATTCATAGTATAAGTTGTAGAGTTAGTATCAGCAATATCAGACACATTCCATAACCAATAATCCACACGTCTATAAAATACATTATTTATCATATCATGAACAATAGCAAGTTTTGCAAAGGCTCTTATTTTAGCACCATTAGACGTAGTTGTACCAGCATCTGATTGTATAGACTTATTTCTTATAGCATTTATATCATATAAGTATTCTAAGTCAAGATCATGTAAATCAGTTACACCAGTTTGTGGAGCTGAGTATACAGCATTCTTTGTTATTTTTGCTAGACAACCTTCACTATATACATCTTTTATAAATGGTATAGCAAATGACCAAGCTGCACCAAAGTCGTCACCACAGTTTAATATAAGACTGAAGTGTTTTATTTCACCTGGTTGCATATTACCAGTATACATAGTATAAGATTGCTGCCAAAGCGATGCATTACTAGCAGTATCTGAAGCAGCGTCATAACCAAATGGTATTTCCATGTCTAATACCCATTGAGATTCTGTACCATTCCATATAAGTTTACGTTTTGCTCCAAGTACAACTTCTGGAGGAGCTATACCACCAGGTAAAGTCACAGTAGAAAGAACATTGTCGTTAGGGTCCAACAATGATAAGTCAGACCCTGAAATTGACAATTCATCACCATAAGCTAAAACAGTTGTCTTATTGGTGATTTTAGTTATGTTCGATCTAGCTGTGGCGTCTTTAATATTATGTGTAGTAGCATCATTAGGTAATTTGATTTTTGAAATATTCGCCATAACTAAATCCTCCTATCTTAGTCTACAGTAATTGTAGCTGCAGTACCACTAAATGTAGCACTATTAGGAACAGAAATATTTCCAGTAACTAATCTTACGCCAGTACCAGAGAAGGTAGGCTGAGATACAGTACCAGAAGGAGTACCAGATACAGATACAGAACCAGCAGTACCAGAGAAGCTTGCGCTAGAAGGAACTGCAATATTATCTGTTACAAGTCTTACACCAGTACCGGTAAATGCCGGTGCAGTTGCTTGATAAGCTGCATCTCCAGTTTTAACAGTGGTATTAGCTCCCTTAGTAGGAAGAGTACCAGCATTAAATACTTCAGCACCAATGGTTAAAGTCTCACTTGCTACAGAATAAGTAGTACCAGTAAAAGTAGGAAGAGTTCCTACTGCAGTAATACTATTAACTGTAGTAGTAGAACCAGCAGTTTTAACTGAAATTGTAGGAGCAGCTACAGAACCTGCAGGTGTATAAGTAGCCGTACCACTAGAAGCAGGTGCTACTGTAGCAGTCTTATTAGTATTAGTTAAAGATACTGAACCAGCAGGTGTAAATGAACCAGTTGAAGTAGTAGACGAACCAGTAAATGTAGGCTGACTTACTGTACCACCAGGTGTATAAGTTACTGTTCCAGAAGAAGCAGGACTTACAGCTGCAGTTTTATTTGTGTTAGTTAAAGATATAGAACCTGCTGGAGTATAAGATCCATCTGCAGAATTCTTATAAGCAAGAGCTCCAAGACCAGAAAGATCACCAAACTCTTGCCATACGGTTCCATTGAAGATAAATTCTTTAGAACCGTAATTTACAATATTACCATTAACAGCAGTAACAGATTCACCATTAATAGTAACAGGATTAGTAGTAGCTCCATCAGTAAGAGCTGTTGTAGTTACACCAAGATAATCGGTATAACTTTCAAGTGCAGAGATACGATCACGTGCATTAGCATCTTTAATATCGTATACAGTAGCACTACCCGGTAAAACGATTTTTGAAATATCAGGCATAGTTTTTTCCTCCTATTAAGTAGTTAATGTGTGTACACTAATAGTGAGTTCCTCTTCAGGCTCATCTACATCAAAATCATAGATTCTGTCTTTAACTTCTTGTGTAAGAGCGACTTTATGATTATTGATAACTAATCCACTACCTACATCAGCAGTAAGCTCAGGTAATGTAAGAGCAAAGAGTTGAGCCTCAGGATTATCACCATTATAAGCAATTAATTTGAATTGATGATCATCTAAATCTTCTACAATTGCTAATCTTTTAATATACGTATTTTTAATTACGTTATTATTGGTGTCCATAAGTGCATGATTACTATAGTTTACTTTAATAGAATCAGCAGTACCATCACCATGAGTTACTACTAAATAGTCACTCTGAACATTAGCTACAATAGATTTAATATATCCTGCAAGAGGATTATCATAATTATCGTAGATTGCTCTAGTAATTGTACCTTGATGAATTTCAGCTAATACTTGGCCTGTGGCATCATAAAATGTTATGGTACCAGCATCAGCATCATTATCAACATCTGCAAAGTATGTATTAACTATAGTATTGTTATTTCCATCTTTATCAGCTTTAATTGCTTTAGAAGGAACTAAGTTATACGTCTGACCAGCATAAGTAGTGAACTGGATATTATCACCAACTACCTGTACATGTTCAATTGCATTACTTGCATCAGTAGATAAAGTAGCAAAAGGAACAGTAATAGTAGCAAGTGTAGTTCCATCATGAGCTATCAAAGAAATCTGAGAGCCATCTACTACTACCTTTTCAGCATAATCAGATAAGAATGAATTACCATCAGTATCTTTCAATGAAGTTACTGCATAGTTAATTGTTTGTTCAGAAAGTACTGTACCATCTTTAGATACGAGTCTTAAGCTGGTAGCACTCTGAGTTAAAGATGCACCATAAGCATGTTTGAAGTCATCATTATCAACGTCCTTCTGAGCAACTACTGCAAAATTAGGTGTAATACGAGAAATTTCACGATCTTTAGAATCTCTTAAAACAATTTCTCTACCATCATTTTCTATAGAAGCAGCTAATGTAGCAAGATCTACACCATCTACTGTTTCCTGAGCAGCGATAGCAAAAGGTACGGTGATTTCATATGTATCTCCATCGCCATTTGTGATTTTAACTTTATTTCCTGCTACTGAGATATTATACACGTAATCAAGTAAATCTTTATTTTGTACATCTTTAGCAGCAGTCTGTGCAAAAGGTACTTCGAAGCTAATAACTTCGTTATTACCTCTAGTAAATACTAAACGATTTCCATTTGTTCCAGCACTAATAAGATAAGTCTGAATAGGATTTCCTTCAGTATCAAGTAAAGCTTTTTCAGCCCAACTTACTTGTACAGATGATAAAACTTCATTCTTTGAATTTACAAGTCTTAAATAATCTCCATGAATTTCTAAACGAAGATTTACAGCTTTTAAGCACTTGCAAAAAGAATCAATATCATCATAGTAAGTGGTATAAGGATATTCATGATACATGTCTTATACCTCCATTTGATTAAGAATTTGTTGCAGCAAGTCTACAATTATACTCATTTTAGTTCTCATATCAGTTGTATCACTTGCCATTGTTACTACCTTATTATAAGTATTTAATGTATTAGTTGCTATAGCTTCTGCAAATGCAGCTGTTGTACCAGTATTAGTAGCTACATCATCTATATACTCACTTATAACATGAACATCAGTCTTAGTGTCCGTACTATTTACCAATAAAGCATCAGTATTAAGTTTGATGTTATTAATTGGTGAAATAAGAACAGCTATATTATCTTTAATATCTGACAGATACTGATTAGCAGAATCTATCTTGAGATTTATAGAGTCAATGACATTCTTCATCAGAACTTGTCTTGCTTCTATATCATCCAGTGTACCATCTATGGAAGTAAGAGTAGCATCCATAGATATTGATAAATCTTTTAAATCATTAGCAATATTGACTAAAGTTTCTAAGTTTTCAAGTAAATCGAGTTTATCATTAATATCATCGAGTACTTCTAACTTTTCAACAATAGCGCTAAGAAAATCATCAATACCTGTAAGGGCATGGTAGATTTTCTCTTGCCAAACACTTGTACTTGACGCCATAATTATTACCTCCTATACCCATACACCGTCTGTCATTTCTTTAATGAATAAATCACTCATTAATTCATAAGGATTATTTTGTCTACGAACTTTGTACTGTAAAGCATACATATTTTGACTTATAGTAGAGATACCCCACTGACCCCACTCACGATAAGCGTGATCAACGTCTCTTTCATTAGTAGAAGTACCATCTACCTGACCATTAAAGTTAGTGGTTCTATCATCAGTACCAGTTTCACCAATATCAGTTGTAGTAGTACGATCATCAGTTCCAGTTGTACTAGTTGAAGTAGTAACATCTTCTGTGCCTGAACTTGTAGTTTTTTCATGCGGCGAATAATCATTATCGTTATAAGCACTTACAGTATGTTCATCTACTCCAGAAGTAACAGTATGAGAACTGCTACTAGAAGAAGAAGTAGTATCATCATCCATAACCTCTACAATATGTGTTGTCTTTGACGTATCATCGTCCATAACTTCTTGATTTTCTGTGGTCTGAGATGTAGTACCAGCATCATCAATATCTTCATGATATTTACGTCTACCATCTCTATCCCACATAGGATTATATTGTATTTCTTCTACTTCCCACCATTTCTGAAAAGTAGGTTTCCATTTATCCCACCATACTTTATTCATTTTATAATAAGTAGCTACATTATTGAAAAGGATTCCAAGTTCGCCACCTTTAAGCATTATTGTATCTAAAAGTATTTGTGGTTCAAACGGTAAGTCATGAGTTTGTCCTGGAATAGGATTACCCTCATAATCATATTCTTGTACAGGATCGAGTTCCCACGGATCAGTCAAGCTACGGGATACGTCACTCGTCTGATTCAGAAAGTTCTCCGCCTCCCATACCTTCATCTTGAGTCCGCTTCTCATCGATATGTACCTCCAAATTTAGATTAAACATTTTGTTAATATATTCAAAGCTTTCATTAAGAGTTGTAACCCAAGTCTTAAGTCTGGCCTGGCTTTGTACACTTTGAAAATCTACTTCAGACTGAAGCAAATGTGCACGCTTATCATCTGTACTAGGTACTGGTAAACCAATTTCCATATAGAAACTATTTAAAATTTCCTGCATATTTTCCAATAATTCAGGTACAATATAAGTAGATTTGAAATCGTTAATCCAAGTAAAGAAAGGTTCTTTAGAAGGCATAACTTCATCAAATTTGTCTGATTTATCGTCAAATAATACAAGAGGTTCACCAGCTTGTACTTTGTCATAAATCGCTTTGAGTTGCTGAGCTGCGGCTTGATTTTTAGGTATACCCATAAAAGGAACTTTAGCATTAATAAGGCCCATGTCTATACCTTTTGTTACTTCAGCTAACCGTGAAGCGTAATGATCTATAATATCGAGACATCCTCCTCTCCAATAGCAATCAGGAGTTAACTTAAGGATTTCGCAGTCTTTATGTATCGTAAATTGTTTTGTAAATAAAGGATTTGCTACAAGAGCTTTAACTGGTTGATAGTAAAAGTCATACTGACTTACTGTACAAGGGAAGAAAGCTACTTTAGTTTCTTTATCTCCAAATCTTTCAGATTTAAAGACTGCGACATATCCTAAGCTCCACAAGCAGAAAAGGAAAAAGTCCTGTGGCCATTCTTCTGGAAGACCGTCGAATACCAATGCAGAATCTATTTTCTGTAATAAAGATCTAAACCAATATTGATATTCAACGGTTTTATCTTTCCAGTAGACATTAGGTATCTTCATTGCTTCGAGTATACTCATGTATCTCTCGTCAAGCATATTGATACCTCCTTATTAGTTATTATCATCTTCCTCATTAGCGTCCTGTCCACCATCTTCGCTCATGTAATAAATAATGGAGTTGCTTAAATAATCAGTATAAGAACCGAATTTGAAATGCCAAATATCATTCTTATATAACTTAGCAGCTTCTACAGGAGTAGAATACATACCAGTAAACTGATTATGAGAATAAAGAGCACGATCATCAAAAATCATACCTAATACGAAATCAAGTTCAACTTCTTCAGATACAGCACCTTCAGGAAGAGTTGGTTTGCATTTAATCTGATATCTATAACCTTCTTTATCAGACTGCCAGAAATTAACAGCTTCACCTTGATTTTCAGGAATAAAGCTAGGTCCAAAGATTTCAGGCATTACTCTAGCACGAGCTTTATCAAAGATTTCCTTAGTATAGAACATTCTCTGATTTGCTTTAGGAGTATGAGATAATACGAAATAATCTACACCATTTTCAGTGATCTGTTTAGGATCATGATATAATGCAGAATACTCTTCAAGACGATCAGAGTCAATTTTCCATTTAGAAAGGAATAACTCTAAGAACTCAGTAAGATGCTCCTGAAGAATCTCTTCTCTAGTATATGCAGTACCACATTCATCATTGAAATACTTGGTCATATCAACTGCACATTCAGCACCTAAAGTACCATTTTCTACCTGATAATAAACACCAGCAATACGATCAGCAACTAATGCACGGTTTCTGTTTTCAATATAAACATTGATTTCATTCTGTACATTAAGAGCATAACCATTCATGAATGCTAAGAAAGTTCCTTCATCATTGAATGCATTCTGAAGCTGTACAAGAGGAGTAGTCATTCTCTTCTGCCATGCAGACTCAGAAAGGAAGAATCTTTCAATTACCTTAGGCAGATCCTGTACCCACATATTAGGAGCAGATGCACCACCATTAGTACCATTGTCATATCCATCAGCAATGTTAGTATAAAGGTCAGTATTGAAACCACCTTCAGCTTCATTGTATTTTGTATAGAAATGGATATTAGCGTGACGATCATTAAATTTTTCTTCAGAAGCGTTAATAAGAGCAAATTTACCAGTATAAGGTCTACCTACTACAAATACGTCTCTGATTGTTCTTGCAATAGCACCAAGCACGTTGTCAGTACCAGTTGCAAGAGTTGCAGTACCAGCATCAACGAAAGATGTATGGTCAACTACAGCAATATCAGATCTACCAGTAGCCTGGTTAGCTAATGCCTGCATGATCTGATGTACATCTTTAATTTGAAATACAGCCATTTTGTTAATCCTCCTTAACAAGATTTTTTAATGTTTCAATTGGATCCTGTTTCTGCTCTTCCGGCTTAGGAAGTTCATCAACAGATTTTATCTCAGCAGCTTTCTTAATATCCTCAAGGGCCGCATCCTTAGGGAGATCAGGAGCTGTTTCGATCACCTCAGCAAATTGTTTAATATCTTCGATCTTCATTCCAGAACGAAGCAGTGTTGCCACATCGGCAATTTTTTGAAAATCCAACTTCATAAGATTTTCCTCCTTTTCTTTAAATTAATTCTTTTATTGTAATAGAATTATAATAACTCCAAGCATGACAAAAATAATCAGCTGTAAACATATCCTCAGCAAATACTCTTCCCATTTTGAGTTCCTTTACAATATCTATTTCGCACTCTTCTTTTATAGCATCGAGCATCATTTTTAATTCACCCCAAGTACCATAACTTAAATCTTTCACATCAGTTAAATGATAGAAAGAACTTTGTTTATCTGTTTGCCTTAAGACTAAAAACTCTCTAAAATGTTCTTTTGGTACATAAATACCACCATCAATGATAAGTTCAGTCCATCTAGCTTTTCTAAGATATATACCTATAGTAATACCCATAGTACTATCAAATATTGAACATAACATCTTTTCAGTAGCTATCTCACTATCAGTATGTGGAATCTCATCTACAGACTTGATTTCCCACTCACCAGTTTTAGCCATTTTTGATCCGATTACATACTTACTAGTTTTTTGACCAATCTTAGGATTATACTTACACCATTCAGCAGCTATTTTAGTATAACCCATATCATTAGGTATACTAATTTCTTTTATCTCACCTTGTTTAAGTTTCTTAATATCAATACCATAACGTTGAAAATAAGGTGAATATTTACTAACAGTATTACCACATAAAAATACTTTAACATCTTGAGCTGTACGGATAATAGTACTTAATGTCTGTTCCCATGCATCGAACTCGTCTCTAAGAATACGTTCAGTTTTAAGTTGTAAGAACTCATCTAATACTATGTTCTTTACATTTACAAAGGGTACAGATTTAGTATGTGCAACTTGATTAAGCGCAACTACATATCCTATAACTACATCTTCTAATTCTGCATCCTCTTCATCATAAAGAATAAAAGCACTACGATAATACTTTAATGCTTTAGTTTTACCGAATATTTCTTTTACAGGAAGAGGATCCATCAGTTTAGTCATGTTTTTAGTTGTTATGTCTTCTGCCCACCTACGTACATATACAAATTTATTACCTTTTCTACTTTGTTCTAGACAATATTTAAGAACAGAATATGTTTTACCATTAGAACGTTGACCAAAGATAATATTGATGTCAGCATTTTTAGAGAGAATCTTACTAAAATCATAGTAGTCATCAGGAGTAAGAGATGCTATATCTAGTTCTCTTTTCTTTTCTTTTATCTCTTTTTCTGTCATCTTTGTCTTTGCCATCGTCCTTACCTCGCTATATCGTCAATCTTATCGCATAACTTTTCTATTGCTTCTGTACAAGCATTAATTGCTTGTCTATTGTCAAGATTCTGTTGATTATACATTTCAAAGATCTTGTCCATTCTTCTATTATTCTCATCTATTACATATTTTACAAAAATACCAAGTCCTACACAAGATGCTATAGGAAAGCCAACTGTGCTTATAAGGTTAGCAATTTCATTCATAACAATTCAGCTCCTTTCTGTGTTATATAGTTAAATAGACCTTCGTGAAGAAAAAAATGAGATTTTTTTGGATAGTGTGTAGACTAAGGATTATTGATTATTATTGATTATATGCACACACAACCTATTGTTGGTTGTGTGTGCTTATCTTCTATTCTCCA
>JAEIGA010008928.1_pt1 | contig 15162 bp, 18 predicted proteins | sample 9270691 | NCBI WGS metagenome assembly JAEIGA01 (sample SAMN17057246, study PRJNA624740) | gut metagenome | biome: biome; isolation source: fecal sample | host: Bos grunniens | place: China: Xizang | collected 2019
ATATAATCTGTAAGGGAGGCGTTGCTTCTGCTGCTGGCTATAGTCAATGTGAGGCCGCGTCCCTTGAGTTCCTTCAGAGTCTCAAGTACATTCGGATAAAGCTCTACAGCTCCGTCTGTATTGAAGACATGGAACAGTCTGCGGTAGGTACTGGCATAGAGGTCTCCGTCTATTTCATGTTCCGGATACAGTGCTGCCGGAATCTCCGCAAGTCTGAGTCCTATCATTGCAGCGCATTGACTGTCTGTGCGTGAGGGGAGTCCCAGTTCCTTGATGGTTGCCTGCATTGTCCTTATGATGACTCCTGCCGTATCCGCAAGAGTACCGTCGAAGTCCAGAATGATTATTTTTGTCTTGTCCATGAAGTTATGCCGTTAAAAGTATTATCAGTCCGCTGATTCCTATATATGTATATACGATATATGTGAAGATCCTGTTCGGGATCTGTCTGTATGCCCATCCTCCAGCCAGAACCCCGATTACGAGACCTGCGAGGGCGTATATATATGTGGCTCCTACTGTTGGCGTTACATATCCGTTCCATGCCCGTGTGGCGAGCATTATGATGTTGGTTATTACAGCATAGGTCTGTATCATCCCCATATAGTGGTCCTTGTCAGGCTCGGAGGCCACAAGGTACAATACTACAGGAGGGCCATGCATTCCGAACAGACCTCCCATGATGCCGCTGGCCGTACCTGTTCCGAGCTGCCATCCTGCTGTAGGTCGGATGAGTTTCTGTATCTTCTCCTTGAAGAAGCTGAAGTAAAGGCTTATGATTATAAGCATTACGCCCAGAATCACCCTCATTGCGCGGCCCTCGATCCTGTCAAGCAGACTTATCGCTATGGTAGAGAAGACGATGAATGCTGCAATTATCGGCAGGATACGTTTCCATGTGACATATTTCATATACCTGACCATCACTGCTGCAGCAGATGTAAGGGATAACAGGCCAGACAGTGTCACTGCCTCAGCATATGAGGGCATCAGAAAGGGAAGTGCCGTCATGATGAATATGCCGAAACCGAAGCCGATTGTCCTCTGCACGAAACTTGCCCCTGCGGCCAGGAGGATTATGTATATGATGTTCTCCACCGGATTTTCTCGATTTGGTCTGCAAAGTTATCTTTTCTTTTTACATTTTAAAAACAGATTGCCATATTTGCATTAAATTTGAATAATTCAAAATAAGTGGAATAAAATAAAGTATAAGGATATGGCAACAAAATTTTATAGATGCCCTCATTGCGGCAATGTTATACAGAAAGTGGTAGACAAGAAGGTCCCAGTGGTTTGCTGCGGAGAGAAGATGCAGGAACTGGTTCCGGGAACAGTTGATGCAAGTGTTGAAAAGCATCTCCCTGTGGTTACCTGGATTGATGAGAAGACCATCAATGTAGAAGTAGGTAGTGTCGCTCATCCGATGCTTGAGGAACACCATATTTCATTCATCTATGTCGAGACAGAGAATGGTGGCATCCGCGTCGATCTTAAAGATAAGCCGGAAGCAGTTGTTTTTCTGGGTAATGAGAAGGCTGTTGCAGTCTATGAGTACTGCAATCTGCACGGACTTTGGAAGACAGAACTCTAAGGATACCGTCTATTTTACGGATACTTTCGGGATGTCGCTCCAACGTGTAGTATAATGCGGTGATTGTTTCTCGCTGGTAGTCTTTATGTGGCCGCTGCCCTGGACTGCAAGTTTGACAGCCCCTTCGCCATATGTGCGGTTGATCGCATCGAGTGTCGATGTGATCAACCGCTCTTTTTCGATAGCCTCTGTATCATCAAACATGGATTGGACCATATCGTCCTGATCCATGATGTCTGTGGCGATGACTCCGGCTTTCTTGTATCCATATCCGCTGCGGAACAGTCTGCATGTCGCCTGGACTGCATTGGTGATGATGGTCCTCTGGTCTGCAGTAGGAGTGGTGAAGGAAACAAGTGAGCTTGCATGTGTCTGAGGAAGATTCTCCTTGAACCTGTTCGTATATGCGAAAACTGCCATTTCGCTTGTTACAGAATGTTGTTTGCGTAGCTTCACGGCCATGCTGGAAGCGAAGTTCGCAATCTGCTCCTGCAGTTCCTTCAAATCATAGATTTCTGATGAAAAGCTTCTTGACACGCAGATGGACTGTTTGGCTTCAAAACCATCTTCGAACTCTATACATGGGAAACCTTGAAGCTCTTTCCATGTGCGCACACCTGTTATTCCCATCATATTCTGCACGGCAGATTCCGGCAGCTTTGTGAAGTCGTATGCACTCTTTATATACCTGGCATGCAGCTTGGCCGCTGATTTTCTGCCTATGCCCCATACGTCTTCTATAGGGAACTTCTTCAATACCTTCTCAATGTCCTGAGGCCTGTGCATGTAGCATCCGCCACGAAGCTTAGGGTACTGCTTGCATAGTTTGGATGCAATCTTTGCGAGTGTCTTTGTCGGGGCGATTCCTACAGATACAGGAATGGAAGTCTGTTTCCAGCACTGGGCTGAAATCTCTTTTGCATACTTGTCAAAATCGATATTGTTCATTCCCCTCAGGTCAAGAAATGCTTCGTCAATGGAATATACTTCGACTGCCGGGGCATATTCTTCCAGCACCCAGCGCACTCTTTGTGACATGTCACCGTACAGGGCCATGTTACCGGAGAAAACCGCTACATCGTGTCTCCTGACCAGGTCCTTGATCTTGAAGAACGGATCTCCCATCTTGATACCGAGTGCCTTGGCTTCATTGCTCCGGGCAATGGCACAGCCGTCATTGCTCGAAAGGACAATGACCGGCTTTCCCTGGAGGTCAGGTCTGAAGACCCTCTCGCATGAAGCAAAGAAGTTATTGCAGTCGGCTAGTGCAAACATGATCTACATTTTCTTGATGACCCATGTGACCACTCCCCAGATAAGAAAATTGTTTTCAGAAGTGACTTCTATAGGCTTATATGAAGTGTTTATTTCATTTGCAGGCATCAGACGTATGCAGTTTTCGCCGATTTCCACTCTCTTTACAGTGTACTCACCATCTATATAGCAGACAGCCTTGCAGTTATTGTACGGATCAACCGACCGGTCCACGATGATTATGTCTCCTTCATCCATACCGGCATCCACCATCGATACGCCGTCAACCCTGAAGAAAAAGGTTGATGCCCGATGTCTTACAAGAAGCCTGATAAGGTCAAGCTTCTCGTGTATGTTTTCTGCAGGGGAGGGGAATCCGGCCTTTACATGACCAAGAAGTCCGCTCTCATATGTGCATTCTTCATCAATACTATGGGGTAGAAATTCATTCATATGAAAGCAAAGAAATATATGTTATTCGTAGATGGGTGTTGCAACGACTGTGCTGGAACTTCCATGGTCTTTCCTTTAACAGATGGCAGCCTCTGTGTCTTGCCGAAAGATTGAATGTGGTCTGTCTGATCATATTTTAACGTTATAAGGTGTAAAGATAATAAAAATAAGCTAGTCTCTTGTTGTGGGGAGCGTCGTCAAATTTTACAAAAAATGTTTAACTTTGAATTTCATTGAAATATCCTTTTGAATTATGAAAAGAATCGTCTATCTGAGATTTTTGCTTTATGTCGCCATCATCGCTGTCATGGGCCATGGCGAGGCTATGGCACAGAATCCTCTCGAAGGTCCCTGTGACATCTATCATGCATATGGTATGAAATGCGTAGCCGCGCATAGTACGACAAGAATTCTTTACTCAAAGTACAATGGGCCGTTGTATCAGGTAATGCGAGAATCTGACGGACAGACGCTGGATATCGGTACTGTTCCGGGAGGATATGCCGATGCCTCTGCTCAGGATGCCTTCCTGGAAGGTACAATCGGTTACATCACCGTCATATATGATCAGACCGGGCACGGAAACGATCTGATGCAGGCTCCTCCAGGTACATTCAAGGGACCAGCCAAAGGTGAGTTCAATACTCTGCCGATTGCAGATATGGCTCCGGTTGTCCTTGATGGTCACAAGGTATATGGAGCCTACTTCATGCCAGGTATGGGATTGAGAAACAACAATGCTTCTTATCTGGCAATCAATGATGAGCCAGAAGGAATCTACTATGTGGTGGACGGCACCCATTATGACAGCGGATGTTGTTTTGACTATGGCAATTCATCAACCAATGGTCGTGCAGTGGGGCGAGGTACGATGGAAACGACATATTTCGGTACATCCACTAACTGGGGAAGCGGAAACGGGGAAGGCCCATGGATCATGGCAGATATGGAAGCCGGACTGTTTTCAGGATTCAATGCCAAGAAGAATGATGTTCCTTCCATCACTGACTGGCGTTTTGTGTCTGCATATGTGAATGGTGGCGGTGGCAACAGATGGGATCTGCGTGGAGGTGATGCTACAAAGACTGATGTCATAACTTATTACGAAGGTGTACGTCCTGTATCTCCGGATCCGAATGAAGGCTATTTCCCTATGAGCAAGAAGGGTGGAATTCTGCTGGCTAACGGTGGTGATAACGGTAACGGTTCAGCAGGTACGTTTTACGAAGGAGTCATGACTGCAGGCTATCCTTCGTTGGAAGCAGTGGAGGCAGTTCAGGCTAATATTGCTGCAGCGAGATATGCCGAGAGACCTATCGAGACATCCCGTCTGCTGACATTCCGTAAGGGAGAATCGCAGTCGTTTGCTGTAACATTCCATAACAATACTTCAAAGACTCTCTCTGATTTCAATATCGTATTGGAATTGCCGCAGGGATGGAAGTATGAATTGGAATCGACTGACAAGACCAGGCGTATCGAGCCTGACCAGACTGTCTATGCTGCTTTCAGAATTACCGGTCCTGACTCAGATCATGCTGGTTTCGCTCAAGTGACTGCTGCATGGAAAGGTGGTTCGGAATCTTCAATTCAGAGAATCCGTAGCGCTGCAGCTGTCAGCATAAATGAAATTTCACTCGGAGGCGAACAGTTCATCGAGCTTTACAACGCATCAGATGAAACTGTAGACCTCTCTGGTTGGGAAATTGAGATAACCCGCAGCGGATGGGCTCCAGTTCGTGCTGCACGTCTGCCGTCAGGCACATCCATTAAGGCGAAGGATTTTCTTGTTCTTCGTCCTGATAAGGGTGCACTCGCTTTTGATGCTGCTCCGCTTACCACGATATTCATCCCTGTTTCAACAGATCCGAAGAGGGTATTCAAGGCAGGAACTACATGTCTTCCAGTTGCTTCGGTTGCTGGTCTTGAAGCAGGACAGAAGATTGGTGTTGACCTCGGAGGCAAATATGAGGAGGTGACTCTTACCAAGGTAGGGACAGCAGGTACCCTGACGACACTTGTCGGTCCGGCCAAGGCCGGCGACAAGGTGCTGACTCTTGATGTGACTGCTGACATGCGTGAAGGAATGGAGATAACCATCAGCACCGGACAGAGAAAGGAAGTACGACGGATAACCAGGATAGTGAAGGTGTCATATCCTCGTGCTCCGCGTCGTTTCGGTCAGCCTGCAGAAGCTCATGAGCCAGGTGTCGTCGAAATTGACGAACCGCTGTCTATGGACCAGATAGCAGGTGTAGATGTCTGGACATCCGGAACCGGCATCGAGTTTACACCGGCTCTAAGATATGATCATACAAGTGGTGACGCGATATCTGCTCCGGCTGTTCCTATGGCTCAGGACGGAAGTTATAGCTATACTTACTCAACGCGTGCAGGAGCCGTTGCATTGTATCATGGAGATGTATTGGTGGATGCTGTGGTCTATGGTTCCCAGCAAAGCGACTCAAGTGCCAATGGAACTATCGCTCGTCCGGACCTTGCAGTCCTTGAGGGTGACCAGAGTCAGGGCGGATGCCTGGCTGTGGTCCCTCAGATGAGGATGCCTCGTGGTGCAGATGCCGGTTCAGCAGTTCCTCCTTCACGCTCCCTGATCCGTTTCCCTGACGGTAACGACAAGGATGCCTTATGTGAAATAAGGATTAGCGAAAGCCCTACTCCCGGAAGTGAAAACGCTCGTTAAGTGAAAATAGAAAAAATATTAATCATGAAGATAGCAGTACCTACAAGAGACGGAAGTGTGGATGACCACTTCGGTCATTGTGCATATTATACGATATTTGATGTCGTGGATGGAAAAGTGGCTTCCATCAGCAAGATGGCATCTCCAGAAGGATGCGGATGCAAGAGCGGTATAGCTCCTGTGCTGAAGCAGATGGGAGTTGTGACCATGCTGGCCGGAAACATGGGTCTTGGAGCAAAGAATGTCCTCGAGGCGCAAAGGATCGAGGTTATCCGTGGATGCAGCGGTAATGTTGAAACGCTTGTAGCGGAGTATCTGGCCGGAAACATAAAGGATAATGGGGAATCATGTGACCACCATGATTGTCACTAGGAACTTCTTGCACTGTATCTGTTCAGACCATGGAATACCTGTCAAAGCATAGATATGACGAAATTGCGACCGAGTTGAATCATCTTATCAATGTGGTCTATCCCGAGGTGCGCGAACAAGTCGCAGAGACCAGTGCACAAGGTGACAGAAGCGAGAATGCTGGATATCGTGAGGCAAGACGCAGGCAGGCTAAGACCATCAGTCGTATCCGTTTCCTGCAGAAAGTCCTGGAGAATGCTCGTGTGATCGATCCAGATGCCCTTCCCAAAGACAGAGTATGTCTTCTGAGTCAGGTTGAATTCACTGACCTGTCTACAAATAAAAGAATGAAGTTCGAGATCGTAAGCCCCCACGAGATGAACCTCGAGGCCGGAAAGATTTCTCTGAAATCCCCTATAGGTGCCGCCTTGATGGGTAAGAAGGTGGGCGAGATCGCGGAGGCACGAACCCCCTCCGGAATACTGCAACTGCGAATCGAAAGCATTACTCTCGACTGAGAGTTATGCTTTCGGTCCGCACTGTTAATGGAGTATAGATAATGGTAACATTCACATTAGCGCTTATTGCGCTCATAGCAGGATACATGATCTACGGATCATATGTCAATAAGGTCTTTGGTCCTGACGATCGTAAGACACCGGCTCTCACAAAAGCTGACGGCGTAGATTTCATTCCTATGCCGACCTGGAGGATCTTCATGATCCAGTTCCTGAACATTGCAGGCCTTGGTCCGATCTTCGGAGCCATCATGGGTGCTCAATTCGGAACAGCATCATATCTGTGGATTGTGCTTGGTACAATCTTCGCCGGCGCAGTCCACGACTTCTTTTCAGGGGCTCTTTCAATACGCAATGGCGGAGAGAATCTCCCGGAGCTGGTCGGACGATATTTAGGAGCAAAGGCTAAGAAGGTAATGGTTGTCTTTACCATGATCCTGATGATTCTGGTAGGTGCCGTGTTTGTGAGCGGCCCTGCAGAACTGATCGCAGGAATGACCCCGGACAGTTTGAATGAAATGTTCTGGATCATTGTCATTTTCCTGTATTATATTCTGGCTACAATATTACCTGTGGATAAGATAATAGGAAAGATTTATCCGTTGTTTGCATTTGCCTTGCTGTTTATGGCAGGAGGAGTCTTGGTCATGCTGTATGTAAAGAGTCCTGATCTGCCGGAGATGTGGAATGGGTTTGGAGTAAAATATGAAAAGAATCCTGTTTTTCCGATGATGTTCATTTCAATAGCATGCGGAGCAATCAGCGGATTCCATGCGACACAATCTCCTCTGATGGCGCGTTGCATGACTTCAGAAAGGCATTGCAGGCCTATTTTCTACGGAGCGATGGTTGCTGAAGGTATAGTGGCATTGATATGGGCTGCTGCGGCTACATACTTTTTCCAGGAAAACGGTATTATTGACCAGATTACCGGAAAGGCCTTTTCAGGAGCTGCAGTTGCAACAAGCATTTCAAAAGAATGGCTTGGTACGTTCGGAGGAGTTATGGCGATACTTGGTATCGTGGCAGCTCCGATTACAAGTGGTGATACTGCTCTCCGTTCGGCACGCCTGATTGCTGCAGATTTCCTCCATATAGACCAGAAACCTGTCCGTAAACGACTTCTGATATGTATCCCGTTGTTCCTTATTACGATGGGAGTGCTCATCTACAGCTTAAGAGATGCCGAAGGATTCAAGATAATATGGAGATACTTTGCCTGGTGTAATCAGACGCTTTCGGTGTTCACTCTGTGGGCTATTACAGTTTACCTGGTACGTAGCAGGAAGAATTTCTATATTGCTCTATTGCCGGCCCTGATGATGACTCTTGTATGCTCGACCTACATATGTATTGCACCTGAAGGTCTGTCCCTTCCGCAAGTAGTGTCATACATAATAGGAGGGATAGCCACTATGGCAGCACTGATATGGTTCATTGTCTGGTATGGCAAAAGTGCCGCATCTCGTATTTAGAAGATGTGGACTTGGGTCAGAATGAGATTCCGGACAACATCTTCTCTGCTTCTAGATATCCTTCCTGATATAATCTCCTGAGCTTGTCGGTATCCTTTTCCATTCTGCTGACCTCGATTGGCTTGAGGGGACGGATGACTTTGATGCGTCCCTCATCCTCCAGTTTTTCGATCAGTTCCATAGTCCGGTTATAGACAGTATTCCGTCGAGACAGAGCCTTTACGAGTTCCGGATATTTGCGATAAAAGAACCTTGCCAGTGGCATTGAACTGTCTTTTTTGCGGTATCCTTTATTGCGTGTAAGGACCACTACCGGTCTCTCGTATCCCTGTTCCAATGCATATTCGACAGGAATTGAGTCAGCAATGCCACCATCAAGCATAGGGATACCATCTACATATGTGACCGGTGATGCAAACGGCAGACTGCTGGAAGCCCGTACTATTTCCATTATCCTCTTTGAGGAAGTTTTCTCTTCAAAGTATTCTGCTTTTCCCGTAAGGCAGTTTGTTGTCACCATGACGAATCTGTCAGTATTGGAGAAATATGCCTCATAATCATATGGAATGATTCTTTCCGGAAAGTCTTCGAAAAGGAGCTTGAAGTCCATGATGCATCGTTGCGTCAGCAGATACCTGAATCCGATATAATGATGTTCATCCATCAGGTCAATGTTGCTTGCTTTTGCCCTTCCACGCTGACCCGACATATATGAAAGACCGTTACATGCTCCGGCACTGACTCCTATGGTTAAAGGAAATCTTATGCCATGATCCATGAAGCAGTCCAATACTCCACAAGTAAAGACACCACGAAGGCCTCCGCCTTCAAGGACAAGAGCTGTATGTTTGTCTGTAACTGTCATGGAATTATTGTTTCCTGTGTCCCGGTCCTTCAGGGAACCATCCTTTTCTGACACGCTCTTTTTGTTCTTTCAATTCGAGGATGCTCCAGAATGATGAGAATGCGGCCACACCGAGAATGGTGGAAAGTATCAGATTGCTTACCAGCAGGGATATTGCGCCAAATACGATTCCAGCAAGAAGGAATACCCACCAGCACCTGGTTCCGAGATAGTATTCTGCCTTTATCACGATCGGGTGGAATACTCCTATTATGAGAAAAGTAGCAAGGCCTACGATTATTCCGGTAAAGTTCATGATCTGTCTGTCTGATTAAATTGTTTGAATCACGTGACACTTTTCTGTATGCCAATTTCAGTTTTTCATACAGATTCAGAGTCTTACGAATCTTTGGACAAAGCCTGTTTTATGAAGGTAAAGGTAAGGATAATATTAAGAATATAGCAATGGTTTCAATACTTTTATGTATATTTTAACCAGGAATAGTATTGTATTTTCAATTATTTGCACTAACTTTGTGATATCAAAATGATATCATTTAATAAATATTCATATGGAACAGAATCTTAATTTCGAGTACAAAGGTTTCAAGGCAAACGGCTTTGTCATGTTTTTCGTTTCACTGGCACTCATTGCAGCTGGTGTTTGGGGAATAGTTCATGCTGTCAATGAAGGCGCAGTCATTGCTGCAATACTAGGAATTGTTGCCATTCTTGTAGCTTCAGTCATGTTTATTGGATTGATGGTGATTGAACCTAATCAGGCAAGGGTGCTTGTGTTCTTCGGAAAATATCGTGGCAATTTCCTTAAGGAAGGATTCTGGTGGGTCAATCCTTTCATGAGCGTCAAGAAGATTTCCCTTCGTGCGCGAAATCTGAATGCTGAGCCTATCAAGGTGAATGATAAGATGGGTAATCCTATCATGATCGGTCTTGTCCTTGTATGGAAGGTTAAGGCAGGAGAAATATATAAGGCTGTCTTTAATATTGATGCACCTAAGCCTGCAACAACCACACAGACACAAAATGGTCAGACTTCTGTATCCGTTAAGAGTGCGAGCGAGATGCGTATGGACGCTCTTGCAAACTTTGTTGCAGTACAGAGTGACGCAGCTCTTCGTCAGGTGGCTGGATGTTATGCATATGACAATAATTCTGCAGTAGAAGGTGAGCTTAGTCTTCGTTCGAATGCTGATGAGATCAATGATCAGCTTGAACAGAAACTTGCTGAGCGTCTTGATATGGCAGGAATCGAAGTTATCGAGGCTCGAATCAACTATCTTGCTTATGCACCTGAAATCGCTGCGGTAATGCTCCGTCGCCAGCAGGCAGATGCAATCATTTCTGCTCGTGAGAAGATTGTTGAAGGTGCGGTGTCGATGGTCAAGATGGCTATAGACCAGCTTGCGGATAATAATGTAGTTGAGCTTGACGAGGAGCGTAAGGCCGCTATGGTCAGCAATCTGCTCGTAGTGCTTTGTTCAGATGAGTCAGCTCAGCCAGTTGTAAATGCAGGAACCCTTCATCATTAATAGACGCATATGCCTAAAGAGCAGACTAAGAGTTTTGTCTTGCGTGTAGATGCCCGGACCATGGAGGCTATCGAGAAATGGGCGGAAGATGAATTCCGTTCGACGAATGGCCAGCTTCAATGGATAATTTCTGAAGCTTTGAGAAAAAGCGGACGCCTTAAGAAAACAGATAGGAAGCGTGAAGGTCATGAAGATTAAAGGTGGTCGTATCGATTCCTTGCAATGAGTCCCATTGTCATACGGAGATTGATTTCCGAGACTGGGATATATACAGGGGAGACAGTCTGGCAGATCATCTGGTCAACTCCCAGGAATCCTTCATAATGTCCTACAAGTGTATCTGCAAGAATGCATGTCAGATTTTCGCGGATGGCAGTCACCGTATCTATGGGGATATATGCTGTAATAATGTCTTCAATCTCCTCGTTACTGGCAAGGATGTTTCTGCAGTAAGCTCCGTTCCTGGATTCGAACAGTGAATAGCCGATGAAGTCGATGCCTTCATGATGGCATTCAAAAAGCATGGCGCATTCCTTTATTATCTCGAACCGTCGCTCGACTATTACTGAGCCCTGTTTGTCAATGGTTTTTCTGCACCATCCTTTATCGCTCTCAGAAATACCTTCCCTTACAAAACGGATCCCTTTACCGCTGCCTGACAGTGGTGATTTCAGCACTGCGCTGCCATTGGCTGATATGAATGACTCAATCTCACTGATACTCGTGGCGACGTTTCTGTAATCCGGCCCGATGATCTGTGGATTTCCACAGCTTAGGCGTGAATGCACATCCAAGGAAAACTCACGTCTTGAATGAGTACGTATGAACTGCAGTTCTTCTTCAGAGGGTAAGGTGGCAGGATCGGCACCTTCATTGAGCAGACGTTTCTTCAGAGAGGGATTCCATCCCCAAGGGATAACCTTCCGGCGTTGTTTGTTGGGCCGTTGGAGATATTCGGACAGATCTATGTTCTCTTTCGCAAATCCTACGGCAGACCTTGGGGGTACGAAGTTCTCGTCCCCATTGGCAATGCACAGGTCGTGCTCCGGATTGAAGATATAGATCTGCATGCTGGCTCAACCGTCTGAAGGCTCCGGTTTTATTCATAAATTGTGGCCACGATCTTTCTGGATCCGCCGTAGTTGCGGAACTCGCAGAGATAGATTCCCTGCCAGGTACCCATATTGAGCCTGCCGTCGGTGATCGGAATGGTAAGGCTGACTCCGAAAAGAGAACACTTTGCATGTGCAGGCATGTCATCAGAACCTTCCATGGTGTGCTCATAGTATGGTTCTCTTTCCTTCACCATGTGGTTCAGGATAGCTTCCATATCCGTACGTACATCGGGATCGTAGTTCTCATTAATGGACAATGCACATGAGGTATGTTGGACAAAGAGGTTCAGCATACCGAACTGCGGAAGAGGCTTCGGGAGGTGCTCAAGAATCTCCTGAGTCACCAGATGACAGCCTCGGCGCCTGGCTGAAAGATGGAATGTGGTCTGTCTGATCATTGTATGTACCCTTTGTTAGCTAATGTACTTGATGATGACAAGATAAACATTATCGGCTTTTTCATTGTCTCTGCAGAAACGTACTGCAGAGACAGTTTGTCTCTACCATCAATATCGTTGGCTGACTTCAACTGTTTCAGTATCAAGTCTTACTTTCAACCATTCCTTAAGTTCTTCAAGTTCACTGACTTCAATAGAGTCTGCTGATGAAACGATGATAGAGATGACGGCACTGCCGGATGTGGAATCACGTTTGAAGGAGTGTCCCTTTGTGATGCTCACATCATGTACGGAAGACTTGATGCTGAAGATTTCTTTCGAAATCTTTTCATATTCGAGTTCGTTGTTCCGGATTCTTTCAAGTTCATTCTTCAGGAGAACTATTTCCTGCTCCTTGGCAGATATGATGCTTTCTTTCTTCTCGTATATATCCTTGAATGCATTCATGTCAGACTTTTCTTCACTGGAATAGTCTCGTATCTGAATCTGCTCCTTTTCGATGTCGTACTCTGCGGCCACTGAATAGAGCTCATCCTTATCCCTTTCGCTTAGAGTCTCACCTGTAAAGAACAGAGTCAGTGTTGTGTTTTCATTATGATCGATCTTATAGTCGTAAAGAATACTTTTTCCATATGTGCTTCTATGCTCTGCAAAAGAAGTTGCATTGACATCAAAATTGTTCTGCTGTATGAGCAGTACTGCTGACCAGATGCTTGGGATAATGAAGATGATGATCAGAGCAGTAGTCAGTCTTTTGGTGCGTTTGCCGATGGCCTCATCCTGATACTCGGTAGGACGGAATCTGAAATACTTGACGCCGACGTATGTTGCGAGCATGATGAATGTGCAGTTTATGACAAACAGGTACAAGGCCCCGAGGAAGTAGCTGAATTCACCGCAGGCAAGTCCATATCCTGCAGTACATAGAGGTGGCATGAGAGCTGTTGCAATTGCTACTCCGGAGAATACGGTTCCCTTATCTTTACGGCATTGCTCTATGATGCCGGCGAAACCACCGAATAGAGCGATCAATACATCATAAAAAGTCGGAGATGTCCTGGCAAGCAGCTCTGTAGGATTGCTCAGGCTGAGAGGAGTAATGAGGAAATAAAGGAAAGCTACAACCAGACTTATGCTGACCATGACCAGAAGGTTCCTTCCGGATGACTTCATAAGCTGGATGTCGTTCACTCCTAAGCCGAGACCCAATCCGAAGATCGGTCCCATGAGCGGAGAAATCAACATCGCACCGATGACAACTGGAATGGAATTCACGTTCAGTCCCACGGATGCAATGATGACAGCAACTGCGAGAATCCATGCATTAGGACCCTTGAATTCTATATTGTTTCTTATTGAGCGTTCAGCAGCCGCAGTGTCAATATGTCCGTTTAAGTTAAGTGTCTCACGGATAAGGGTAGTATAATTTTGAATAAAGCCCATAATCTTTTCATTTAATGAGCGTAAAGATACATTTTAAGTATGAGAAATGAAAACTATATGTTGGCATGTACTATGACCATTGAATATGGCAAATAACACTCACGATTATCGGCTTTCCAAAACGATGCGACGGATATGATGTAACGTGCGGCACCTCCGATGAAGCTGCCGCAACCGATGATGATTATCTTTTTCATTTCTTACGTATTTCCTTTAGTTGTTGATGTTATCTACCAGGTACTTCTTGTCACCGATCTCGAAATAGACCCTTTCTCCATTGCCTGTCAGATAGAATATGTACTTGTTCTTGGTCTTTGTGTTCTTGAAATGGCCGGATTTCTTCTTGCCGACACTGGTTCCGTTGGTTCTGATCAGGTTTCGGTCTACATCATCGGGTACCGACATGAACTTGGCGCCAGTGATATCTATGACCTTCTTACCGATTATAAAATGTACAGTGAGGGTGTTGCCCTCAATGGTGTTCTTCGTAGGGATGGAAACTAATACCAGAAGGGTAACGCCTATAAGGATAATGGCGGTTGCCAAGGCAGATGTTGTCATATTCTTCATAATTTATCATGTGTAACTTTATTAATCTTTTCAATCAAGGAAGCGACTTCTTCGGGCCGGTCTATCAGAAGTTGTCCGTGATTCATGTTCTTGAAAATCTTTATCTCAGCTTTCGGACAAAGACTCTTGAGATGCTTTACCTGGGCTTTTGCGACAAATGCTTCTTTGGTGCCATACCAAAAGTGAATCTCAATCTCAGGAATTGATTCCAATCTGTTAGTATAGACTGACTTATATCCGTCAAGAACCGCTTTGATTCCGCCGTATGGGAAGACTTTCCTGCATTCGTCCAATAATACATCGAAATAGTGTGAATGGAAGACCCATCTCCAGAGCCTTGTCCAATGATAACAGCTCCATACATTGCCTGCCTGCAGGTAACGTAGAGGACTGACCAGCCATTTAGGAAGAGGCAGCAGGGGAGCGGCGTCAAGGATGGAATGTTCTATTGTGATCTCATTGCGTTCCAATACTCTTGACAGGATCTTGCCGCCAAGTGAGAGACCATATGCACAGCAGATGCTTCCGGAGTGATGGGCATTTATATATTCCTTCACCTGTCTGGCCTGGTCGTCAATCGAGGTGAACTCGGTATTGACCCCTATGGTGAATCCGTCAACTTCTACAGCAACAATCCGGAACCTATCCTTAAGTAGACCCACCAATGGCAGGAATATCTCATACGATACCCCTAAGCCAGGAATCAGCATCAGAACAGGTGCTCCTTCTTTACCAAATGTCTTAAAGTTCATAAAAAAAAGTATTATACCCTATCATCTCCTTTGTAGAGTTTGCTCAGCTGGTTTCCTTCAGTACAGACTCTCTCCAGGAACGAAATAGCAATCTCTTGGTTTCAATCATAGATGAACAAGATGATATTCGGCTGTAACAAATGC
>JAEIGA010008929.1_pt1 | contig 15160 bp, 14 predicted proteins | sample 9270691 | NCBI WGS metagenome assembly JAEIGA01 (sample SAMN17057246, study PRJNA624740) | gut metagenome | biome: biome; isolation source: fecal sample | host: Bos grunniens | place: China: Xizang | collected 2019
AGGCAGGGAAAAAGAACTAATTGATATTTTGATAGGAGTCTGCGGGCAGTATTTCGGAAAGTTCCAACAGCCCCTTGTCCCATCCGCCGGCATAGTCTCCAAGCCGGAATATGGGAGAACGCACATCGGTGGATTCGCTTTTTACAATGGGAATTGTCATCGTGATCCGCGTTTCTAAGGGTGTAGGGTGGTCAATCAATACCGTACCGCCATGGGCGCAGGCAACAGAACTAACTAAGGTCATACCCAAACCCAGGCCCGAATTTACATCTTCAATGGATGGTTTCCGGTGATACCGATGCCAAAATGCATAGTCATTGACAGGTTCTGAGGTTGTATTGCATACCGTGAGGCTCAGCGTCTTGCCACTTTTGGTTAACTTGACATTGATAGGACTGCCTTCCTGGGAGTATTTCAATGCGTTGGATAACAGGTTGTAAACAGCGCGTCCGATCTGTTCCTCATTTGCAAGACCGATAACAGTGCAATCCAAACTGTTGTAAGAAATCTTCTTTTGCGTACCTTCAGAAATGGTTTGAATTTTCTCGATAATTTCGTCAAATAGAGCAGTTAGGTTAACATTCCGTTTTTCAGTTACTGTTGTATTCTTATAGCCTTTAACATCAGACATATTGCTGATAATGCGCAGCAATTGAAACAGATTTCTGTTGATCTGTCCGGTCTGTTGTTGCACATTGGAATCGGATTGATCCATATGTGCAAACATCGTATCTGTAACGGACATCATATTGGAAAGGGGAATTCGCAATTGCTGCGCCGCTAACGATAATGCCTGCAGCGGAATGTCCTCTTCGCATTCGTCAATAACAAATATATCGAAATCCTCGGTGCGGTTTACGCAAGCGTTATATAACTGTCCGGCAATAGTCACTGACAAAAACAGAGCGCCGTTGTTCATTTCCTCGTAAGCGTCTATATTTTGTGTGATAATTTCGTGAATGTTCATATCTGCCTGAAGCATAATTTGTTTAGCGGCAGAGTTAACAGCTAAAATTATTCCGTTTTTTACACAGAATGCAGGTTGGGTCATCAATTCCAACCATGGGAACAGATGATTTGTTGTTTCCATATGCTTCTCCTTCCTGCCATAATATGTGCACATTTCATAAAAACTTTCGCGATTTCTGATTACCATTCTTATTGTATAAAACTTTTTCAAAAATAGCAAGATAAATCCTCGAATGGAGTGAAAATATGTCGATTCATAGTGGCCATAGACAGAGACTAAAAGACCGCTTCCGCAGAGAAGGTCTTGACAATTTTGATGAGTTATATGTGCTGGAGCTATTGCTGTATTATTGTATTCCCAGAATTGATACCAATCCGTTGGCGCATCGTTTGCTGGACCACTTTGGTTCGCTGACAGCTGTGTTGGATGCCTCGCCGGATGAACTGGAAAAAATTGAAGGAATGGGAACCAATGCATCCACCTTCTTGTCCTTGATCACACAGGTGGGTCGATATTATCAGGTGAAGCGTTCTGAGCCGGGTGAGGTTTTGCGCACACTTGAACAATGCGGCAATTATTTAGTTCCTTATTTCTTCGGTAGAGATCGCGAAACGGTATTTATACTTTGCTTAGATGCAAAATGTAAGGTGCTGTGTTGTAAGAAAGTGGGAGAGGGAAGTGTAAACTCTGCCAATATTCCGATTCGCCGTGTGGTAGAGATCGCTTTGGGCGCAAATGCAACCACAGTGGTGCTTGCACATAATCACCCCAGTGGTCTTGCAGTTCCGTCAGCAGATGATATACAGACGACACATCGGGTGGCGGCCGCCTTAAATGCTGTGGAAATTACATTGGCTGATCATATCGTGGTCAGTAAGGATGATTATGTTTCCATTGTCCAATCTCAGTATTATAAACCTCAGGAAGTATGTGAAGTCCGATAAGGAAGGAGTCACAATTGGATAAATTTCAACTGGTTTCTGATTTTAAGCCGTCTGGTGATCAGCCGGAGGCAATTGAAAAGCTTGCCCAGGGTGTAGAACTGGGCATACGGGAACAGACACTTTCGGGCGTTACCGGTTCCGGTAAGACATTTACCATGGCATCGGTCATTGAAAAGATAAACCGTCCCACCTTGGTTCTCGCCCACAATAAAACTCTTGCCGCTCAGCTATGCTCGGAGTTTCGGGAATTTTTCCCCAACAACGCGGTAGAGTATTTTATATCCTACTATGATTACTATCAGCCGGAGGCATATATTGCCCATACGGATACCTATATTGAAAAGGACTCGGCGATCAATGAAGAAATTGATCGTCTGCGTCACAGCGCTACCTCTGCGCTTTTTGAGCGTCGGGATGTGATCGTTGTCTCCTCTGTTAGTTGCCTTTACGGTTTGGGTGACCCGATCGACTACAAGAGTATGGTCATCTCTTTGCGAGTAGGTCAGCAATATCCCTTTGATGATGTGCTGAAAAAGTTGACTGAAATCCGGTACGAAAGAAACGATATTGATTTTTCCCGTAATAAGTTCCGTGTACGGGGCGACACGTTGGAAATCTATCCTGCCTATTGGAGCGGACGGGCGATACGGGTAGAATTCTTCGGAGATGAGATCGACCGTATTTCCGAAATCAATGCGGTGTCAGGACTGACAGAACGGTATGTGGATCATGTTGCAATTTATCCTGCCAGCCATTATGTGGCATCCCGTGAGAAAATGGAACGGGCGATGGCGGAAATTCGTCGGGAATGCGATGGGCAGGTGGCCTATTTTAATGAAAATAACAAGCTGCTGGAGGCACAGAGAATTTCCCAACGCACCGCCTATGACTTGGAGATGCTCACGGAAATCGGTTTCTGTACCGGTATCGAGAATTATTCTCGCGTGATTCAAGGTAGGCGGCCGGGTACACCGCCCACGACACTGCTGGATTATTTTCCTGATGATTTCCTGCTTTTTGTGGATGAAAGCCATGTGACCTTACCTCAGTGCCGCGCGATGTATGCCGGCGACAGAAGCCGTAAGGATGCCTTGGTAAACTATGGCTTCCGCCTTCCGTCTGCCTATGATAACAGACCCCTAAACTTTGATGAATTTGACTCAAAACTCAATCAGGTCATCTATGTTTCAGCGACACCTGCTGAATATGAACGCACTCGTTCCGGACAGACTGTGGAGCAAGTGATTCGTCCTACGGGACTTTTAGACCCCATAGTGGAGGTTAGACCTATTAATGGGCAGATAGATGATCTGATTGGGGAGATCAATGCCAGAACAGCCCGTGAGGAGCGGGTTCTTGTTACTACGCTTACAAAGAAGATGGCAGAGGACTTGACGGTGTATCTGCAAAAGGCAGGAATTCGTGTTCGTTATATGCATTCCGATATCGGTGCTATGGAGCGAATGGAGATTATTCGCGACCTGCGATTGGCAAAATTCGATGTGCTGGTGGGTATCAATCTGCTCCGTGAAGGACTTGACTTGCCGGAGGTAAGTCTTGTTGCGATCCTGGATGCGGATAAGGAAGGATTCCTTCGTTCTGAGACCAGTCTGATTCAGACCATTGGCCGTGCTGCGCGAAATGCGGACGGTCGGGTGATCATGTATGCTGACTCTGTTACACCCTCTATGCGAGTTGCTATGGATGAAACAAAGCGACGCAGGGAGATTCAGGATGCCTATAATCAGGCTAACGGAATTACTCCCAAGACAGTTATCAAGTCTGTTCGGGATTTGATTGAAATTTCTTCTCCCACAGCGGAACGGAAGGGACGCAGCGGTGTAAAGATGACAAAGGCAGAAAAGGAAAAAGAAATTGCCCGTCTGGAAAAGCAAATGAAGGAAGCTGCAAGAATGATGGAATACGAGTACGCAGCGATCCTAAGAGACCAAATTATCGAACTGCGCGGAGCAAACTAAAAAGGGTGTGCTATTGCACACCCTTTTTGTAATTGGTAGGGGATTTTCCGTTGATCTGCTTAAATACTTTTGAGAAGTATAGGGGGTCTGAAAAACCGCATTTTTCGGCTAGTTCTTTGACAGAAGGAGACGCTTGTTCCAATAAAGCAACGGCATGCTCGATCCGGATGCGATTCAGATGCTCTGAAAACTTGGTGGACATATTCCGGGCGAACAGAGAAGACAGATATTTTCTGCTGAAATTAAACATATCTGCCAGTTTGCCGAGAGAAAGGTCTTTGTCGGCATAGTTGCTGTTGATATAGCGAATCAGTTCGTCAAATTGGGGAGAGTAAATTATTTCATTTTCCTGATCTGTTTGCGGCACATAAGAAAGTGTATGCAAAAGAATGCTTTCCGTCAGGATCAACAAGTTATTCGGGTTGCTCCTACGAATAGATGTCATCCAAAAATCCGTGATATGTGAAAAATTTAAAAATACATTCCGGTCTTTTTTGATGCCAAATTGGTTCATTAGCTTTTCTGCTTCCGGGCCATCAAAGGAGATATAAAGATAGGTAAAATTCTTGTATTCGACAAGTTCAAAGCTTTGGTGTGGAAATGTAATGAATAATGCGCCCGGAGTAAGCTGATAACGGTTTCCGTCAATTACAAGCTGCGCTTCGCCCTTATACGCAAGGTGCATACGGAATCTTTTGGTCATAAAGGGTTGTTTTAGCTTGTCCAGATCAGCTTCATATACAAAGTGATAATATTTAATACTGCGTTCGTCGGAAGATGTTGGAATAAAATTACAGATTGCGTCCATTGCATCACCTCATTTCAAGAAAATTATATCTCTATAATTATAAATAGTCAACAAAATGTGGATATTTTACTGATATATGTGGCTTTTTTCCATATCAATTACAATGCACTTTTGCTATAATATAGAAAATCCTTTGAAATCGGGTGAACAATATGGGTGTATTATACTTGCTGGCAAATGTATTTGCCAATCAAGGAGAAACGATACTTGTCAGAAGATTTGGCAGAAAGCATGGCGCAGGCGGTATGCTGTTTAATGCTGTTATATGCCTGTTTGCCATGATATTCTTTTTTGTAAGTGATACAGATGGTTTCCATTTCAATCCCGATATCTTGTTATATGGGTTGATAAATGCAATTTTATATGCAGCGGGCTTTTATTTTTGCTATGTTGCGTTTGCCGAAGGCAATTACCTTCTTACCCATACGATAACATCAATGAACTTCTTGATTCCTATATTTTATGGGTTGTTCATTCTCAAGGAAAAATCTGGTGTCCTTACCTATATTGGTCTGTTGTTTTCCATAGCCTCCGTATTGATAATGTGTTACGCAAGATGGACCAAGGTAAAGAACGATGAAAAGAGTGAGGGAATCAGTTTGAAATGGTTGATTTCAACCTTAATCGTACTTTTTAGTAATGGCTTTATATCTGTTCTGTCAAAAATATTTCAATCCAGATTTCAAGGTGTATATACCAATGAATATATGGTAATTACACTTGCAGGAAGTTCGCTTTCTCTTCTTATCATGGGTTTGATTTTGGAAGGGAATACACTACGCAACTCATTTCGTCAAGCTTTTCTTTACGGCATGGGTGCCGGTCTGTGTAACGGTATAAAAAATGCTGCAAATCTTGCGGTGATCCTTTTGATTCCGCTTTCTGTGCTGACGCCCTTGCGAAAAGGAATACATATTGTCGCATCTTTTCTATTGTCCCACCTGATTTATAAAGAGCGCTATACAAAACTTCAGTATTTCTGTATTTTATTAAGTATTATTTCAATTGTACTAATGCAACTTGCCTGATATAAAAGAAAGGATGGATAGATCATGAAAAAATTACGAGTTGGCGTTGTAGGCCTTGGACCCCGTGGACGGTCTATGACCAAATTGGCAGCAGAATTTGATTGTGTTACCATCGCTGCCGGTTGCGATATCAGAACCCACAACTGGTTTGAAAAGCAATGGCAATCTTCTTTTTCTATGGCGGCAATGTTCCCAGATGCTGAATTCTATGAGAACTACGATGAGATGCTTGAAAAAGCAAATCTTGATGTGGTGATTGTAGAAACCGGTGCAGATATCCATGCTTCGTTTTGCGAAAAAGCGCTGAATAAAAATATTAATGTGCTGACGGATATTCCTGTGGTTGCCAATTTGAAGGAAGCGGAGAGCTTGTGGAATGCAGCGCAGAGATCAAAAGCGATCATTTCCATTGGCGCAAATCCTAATGAACAGAGATTCTCTGTTCTGTTACAGGAGTTCTACAAAAAAGGCCTATTGGGTGAGCCTTATTGCATGGAAGCCGAGTACATACATTGGAGTTATCCTGGCAGTGAGTTTAGTATTCACTATAATGAGAATGGGGATTGGAGAAGATTGCTCTGTCCTATTCGCTATTGTACCCATTCATTAGGTCCGTTACTGACAATTTTAGATGAGGAACTGAGGACTGTGTCTTGCTTTGGTACCGGCTGCCGTAATGAATTGGCAATTAAGGCGGGCAGACCGAAGGATGATATGTCCTGCGCCCAGTTCCGTACAGATTCCGGTGTTGTAATTCGGTTAATGCGCAACGGCTATTGCAGAGCTGATATCGGTCACCACGCATATCGTGTGTTTGGTACACAGGGCTATATGGAACGAGTTGAACGGATGGGTAAGGCGGTCATTCGGTATAACTCTGAAATGGAACTGGATAAGAAACTGAAAGAGATTGACGGCTCTTTTATGCCGCCTGCCTATGAGAAAAATCAAAAGGCATTGTCTGCCGGTCACGGCGGCATGGACTTTGCCATGATGGATCATTTCCTGGATGCAGTTGTGAACGGAAAACCCGCGCCCATTAGTTTAAAGGCTGGTCTTGCCATGACCCTCCCTGGTATCTATGCCGAGGAATCCTCCAAGCGTGGTGGTCAGGTAATGCGTATGTATTACCCCTGGGATCCCGAGTGGACCGGAGAATTTGAATAATATTAAAAGCTCCCCGGATGGGGAGCTTTTGTTATTCTCCTATATATTGAAATCTGGGTCCGTGATAATTTTCCTTATCTACGGTTTCGTTCCACATAGTAGCTGGACGAACCCAGATACCCTGATCACCGTAGAGTGCTTGATAAATAACCATAGGCTCAAGGGTCTCGGAATGCTTGGCAATTGCTATGACTCTGTATTCGTTTCCCTTAAAGTGTTTGTATTTTCCTAACTTGATATCCATATAGTACCTTTCTTAAAAACCGCACCGGATCGACCGGTGCGGTTAATTGATTAGCCGGGAACATTTCCGCGGGTGGAGTCCAGGACAGAGGATGCATCAAACATATTGGTAAACCATTCGGCGTGATGGGTCAGATTGGAGCCGGTCACCATAATTCTGCCCTGACGCACATAGCTGTCAGTGATATTTGCCCAGGGTTTTCCATCCTCGCAGAATCCCAGGTAATAACGGAATCCCAAATCCTGCAGAGTTTCATATTTCTCACCGGAATAGACAGGATCCTTGGAGATGTCAGACAGCTGTGCGTAGGTCAAAATATCCATATGTCCTAAAATGGGTACAACCTCTTCCGTCCAGCTGTTCATATCACCCTTGATTTGGGTTAAGCTGCTGTCGCCATAAGCAATGTTTTCATATGTGTAGCATGCCAGAGTGTAACCGGTTCTTCTCAATGCATCTGCAACTCTCTTGGCTTCCTGGGTGGCCTGCTGATAAGCTGTTTCACCAAAAAGCTCTTTTGCACTGGGATGTGTGCGGTAGCCAAACAGACCATTATAACCGGTCAGGGCCAAAGTAGCTCTTGCGCCGCGGTAGGAAAAATCGGGATGCTTCAGAATGAACTTCTCCAGAATGGGAACAAGATCAAAGTCGCCGGTTACGGTCTGACCGTTGGCATCTACCATTTCACAGGAGAAACTACTTCCGTTCCAAAGCAGCTTGCTGGCAATGCCGGTACCATTTGCATCGGGAATCTTATCTCCATCGCTATCGATCAGGTAGTAGTTGTAGTTCACATTGGTCTGCGTGAGCATAATAGGCTTTTTGCCGTTGGGGAGCATAATGGGTGTTACCTTGTAGATGATTGCTCCGTTAGCGGCGATTTCGGTTGTTGTAAAATCATCCAGATCAACCAAGATATAGCCGTTATCATACAACTGCTGAAGGATTTTGGTAAATTCGTCTGTGGTAATAAAGTTACGATTGATGGAGTACCCATAGGTATCATGGCTAAAACCGCGACCAGGATCTGCAACCAACAGCTGGAAGGATAGATTGGGGATTTGATTGGGATCAGACCAACTTACCAATGTTTTCTGCGCAGCTTCGCATTCTAAAATTTTGTCGTTTAGGGTGGGGAACTTGCTGATATCACCTTCAAAAGTGTTAAGCAGTGCAATCGCACCCTGATAATCGTAGCCTGCCATCAGAACATCTGCCTGCGCCATCAAATCCATAGCTGCCTGCTCCAGACGCGCTTCTTCAGCGGCAAGAGAGGAGGATGCGGCAATGCTGGCGGCTGCTTCAGCCTTATTCTTCTGTACTGCACGGGTGATAGAACCGATAATAAATACAATAATCAAAATGAGAGCTACACCTGCAATTAAGACAGGCAGATAGGTCTCCTTGAAGATCTGCATTTGGCTGCGTTTTTTACGGCGAGGATTTACGGGGCGATTGGATTCGTTGAACTGCTCTTCCATATAAAATGCCACCTTTCTCGAAATTGTTTTTAATATTATACTGATAAACCGGTAAAAAAGCAAGAAAAATATAGAAATCCATTCTGATGCTTGCCAAAAGTTCATAATTGGATTATGATATATCCAGACTTTAATACAGGAGATTTAGCATGGAGAAGATTACCAGCTTTACAATAGATCATAACCGCCTGCAGCCCGGTCTGTATGTTTCCAGACAGGATAAAGTAGGAGCTGAAACGGTGACAACCTTTGATTTGCGGCTAACCAGTCCTAATGAGGAGCCTGTGATGAATACCGCAGAAGTGCATACCATTGAGCATTTGGCAGCGACCTATTTGCGGAATGAACCGAATTGGAAGGATAAGGTGCTGTACTTTGGTCCGATGGGTTGCCGCACCGGTTTCTATCTGCTTCTGGCAGGAAGTTATACCTCTAAAGAGGTGCTTTCTTTAGTGAAGGATTGCTTCCGTTTTATTGCAGGTTTTCAGGGAGAAGTACCCGGCGCCAGCGCGAAGGATTGCGGCAATTACCTGGATATGAATTTACCGATGGCAAATTTTTGGGGACGGAAATACAGCGATCTTTTAGAAAATATTGAAGAATCCCGGCTCGTTTACCCGGAATAAAGGAGTGTTACTATGAAATTAGGTATTATCGGCGCGATGGATGTTGAAGTTGCCACCCTGAAAGAGAATATGGAAAATAAGACAGAAAAGGTAATTGCCGGTTCTGTGTATGTAGAGGGTGTTTTAGAAGGTCTGCCGGTTGTAGTTGTGCAGTGTGGCGTAGGTAAGGTAAATGCTGCCCTGTGTGTGCAGGCTCTCTGCGATTGCTTTGATGTAACCCATATTGTTAACACTGGTGTGGCAGGCTCGTTAAATGCTGAATTGGATATTGGCGATTTTGTAATTAGTAAGGAAGCAATCTATCACGATTTTGATTGCAGTGTAATTAACCCTAAGTATTCTGTTGGACAGGTACCTGGTATGCCTGTGCGTTCGTTCCCGGCAGATGAAATGCTTATAAATTTAGCCTATTCTGCTGCAAATGAACTGTGCCCCGGCCATGCGCATATCGGTACTGTTGCCAGCGGTGACCAATTTGTGTGTAACAAAGAACAAAAAGAAAACATTGTTTGCAATACAGCCGCGCTTTGTACAGAAATGGAGGGCGCAGCAATTTCCCATGCAGCATATCGTAACAATGTTCCGGTTGTAGTTATCAGAGCTATTTCCGACAAAGCGGATGATTCTGCCCAGATGGATTATCCTACATTTGAGTCAATTGCTGCAAAACGGTGTGCAGATGTTGTAAGAACAATGGCGAAGGCACTGACAAATATAAAATAATATATAAAGCCGGATTTGTAATAAATCCGGCTTTTATATGTTGCGAGTGAGAGGGATTTGTTTGCATTTCCGCAAGGCGGAAATAAAGGTTCGCCGCCATTCAGCAGGCGGCGGCAACGCTCGCCCGCGTTGCATTTATATTATTCAAATCCCTTCGCAGCATAAAACGACCACACCGGATGGTGTGGTCGTTTTATGGCGGAGTGAGAGGGATTTGAACCCTCGCGCGCTGTTTAGACGCCTACTCCCTTAGCAGGGGAGCCCCTTCGGCCTCTTGGGTATCACTCCGAATCAAAAGAATATTCTTTTGTGCCAAGTCATTCTATCACGGTGTAGGTGGTTTGTCAAGCACATTTGGACAGAAATGCGTAGGTCTTATTTGCCTTTTTACACATAGAATGTTCCATACATTGGAATTTGAGGTGGTACAATGGAACATATAACCAACGCGATTACATTACGGGGGACATTGTGTGGACTTCCGGAATTATCCCACGAGAATCATGGAAAGAAATTTTATCGGTTTTGTCTGGAGGTTCCGCGCTTGTCCGGCGCGATTGATGTATTGCCGGTCATTGCAGAGGAAGATATTTTAAATCGCTTTGATTTATCAGCAGGGGAAATGCTGACGGTTACAGGGCAAGTGCGCTCTCACAATCAACGGTCCGACGGCATTCGTCATTTGCTCATTTTTGTATTTGCATCTTCTGTTGTTGCAGAGGATGGAGACCCGATCAATGATGTTACTATCGAAGGACCCTTATGCCGGGAGCCGACTTATCGGCTGACACCATTGGGTAGAGAAATCTGCGATGCTATGCTTGCCGTACCCCGTGCCTTTCACAGAGCGGACTATCTGCCCTGTATTTTGTGGGGAAGAATTGCTCAGATGGTTTCGGAATGTCACACAAGAGATATTATATCCATTCAAGGTCGATTGCAAAGCCGTATTTATACAAAAATGACAGAAGATGGTCCGCAGGAGCGAACGGCCTACGAAATTTCTGCTCTTACAGCAGAGGTTGTAGAAGAAAATATGTACTGACCAAGCCGGGCGGCGGATTGCTCCGCCGCGCCAAAGCCACGCAGGTGAGGCCACCTGGCGATTACATACACCATCATATTCGGTTTTGTTTGTCCTGCTACACAGAATTTCCTCTTTTCTTTACGAATTTTCTGTGATAGAATAAACAAAAGGATGTGATACTTATGAAAAAGAAAGTCCGTAATATTATTGATTCGCTGAAAATGCGTTATCCGGATGCCATTTGCGCGTTGCATTATGAGAAGGATTACGAATTGATGATTGCGGTGCGGCTTTCTGCCCAATGCACCGATGCCCGGGTAAACTTGATCACACCGGCCTTATTTGCTGCCTATCCCACCTTGGAGGATATGGCGAATGCAGATATAGCGGATGTGGAAAATTACATACATTCCTGTGGCTTTTTTCGGCAAAAAGCAAAGGATATTGTGCTGGCTTGTCAAATGTTGTTGACAGAATATAACGGCAAAGTTCCCGGCACAATGGAGGCACTTTTGCGATTGCCGGGTGTAGGCCGAAAGACGGCTAATCTGTTACTTGGAGACCTGTATAGTGAACCGGGTAGTGTGGTCTGCGATACCCATTGCATGCGGATTTGTGAGCGTTTGGGATTATCTAAGGGCAGAGAGCCTGAGAAAGTGGAAAAGCAGCTTAGGGCTGTTCTGCCGCCTGAGGAGAGCAGTGATTTCTGCCACCGGATTGTGTTATTTGGTCGTGAAATATGCACTGCCCGTTCCCCTAAATGCGCAGAGTGTCCCTTGGCTTTGTATTGTAATGAAATCAATAAAGGTTAATAAATCCCTCTTGTCCGAATAGACTTGGACAAGGGGGTGTTTTCTTGGGCAAGAAACTTCCAATATTTTATAATGCTTTATTATTGACCGGTGTTAATTTGCTTTTACGGTTGGTTGGCACTGGTTTTCAGGTATATTTATCAGGAAAGATCGGCGCAGCAGGAATTGGGTTATTACAACTTGTATTGTCTGTTGGCGGAATGGCTTTGACTGCAGGCATGGCAGGAATCCGCACAGCAACAATGTACATAACTGCAGAAGAGTTAGGCAAAAAGCGACCTGAAAATGTCCGGTGGGTACTTTCCGGTTGCATGAAATATAGCCTATTCTGCAGTATAGCGATAGCAATGATTTTATATGTAATTTCCCCCATAGTTGCTGAGCGATGGATAGGCAACCCGGATGTTTTAGGTGTAATACGTCTGTTTTCATTTTTCTTGCCTGTGAATTGCCTGACTGGGGTTATGGTAGGATATTTTACTGCTGCAAATCGAATTGGCACACTTTCGGCAGTTGAAGTTGCAGAACAGTTGTGTTCCATTGGATTGACAATATCTCTTCTGCATTTTTGGGCAGGAGATAACCTTGTTCGTGCCTGCGCCGGTGTGGTGTTGGGAAGTGGCTTAAGCGCCTGTTTTACATTAGTTTGCCTGCTGTATTTACGGAAAAAAGAACACGCGCTTGTTGGCAGTCCTATATCCATTCGAAGAAGATTGTACGAAACCGCTGTTCCGTTGGCATTGGCAGACGATTTAAAGGCGGGTATCTCTACGACGGAAAACCTCATGGTACCGAAACGCCTTACACTATGTCACAAAATCGGCAATCCGTTGGCGGCCTTTGGCATGGTCTGCGGAATGGTGTTTCCGATTTTGATGTTCCCGATGGCAATTCTGTTTGGCTTGGCAGAACTATTAATACCGGAACTTGCCCGATGCGCCGCAGCTGGCAGTGAACAACGGATTCGGTATCTTGCAAAACGTAGCCTGCGCCTTGCAATACTCTACGGATGCTTTTTCGCTGGATTATTGTATTTGTTAGGTGACGATTTGTGTTTTTGGCTATACGGCAATCGGGAGGCCGGGAAATACCTGCGATGGTTTGCGTTATTAGCACCAATGCTTTACTGCGATGCAATCACCGATGCAATGATCAAGGGATTGGGTCAACAGACCGCCTGTGTCCGATATAACATAGTTACATCAGGGCTGGATGTTCTGTTTTTATTTCTGTTGCTGCCGACCCACGGTATGGAAGGGTATTTTTTCAGTTTCCTTATAACACATCTGTTAAATTTTGGTTTAAGTGTACGCAGACTGATAAAACTGACAGGAAAAATTATTCCCATATCAACTGTATTACTGACCATCATAGCAACAGCAGGGTCTATCATTATGGCTGGCTTTATGGGCACACCTATTCTTCGCGCTGGGTCGTATATTGTGCTCCTGAGTTGCATTCTATATCTGTTTCAGGTAATTGGCCGGGAAGATATGCGTTGGATTAAGGGGTTAGTGCGAAGAAATAAATAGTGATTTACTCAACCTGTGGTTGCGGAATGTAAAACTATTATGTTATACCAAATGGCCGCATTTCTGCTATAATATAGTTGCAAAGTACTTTGAAACTATAACAAGGTGGTTTTACTATGCTGAAAATTGGAGAAAAGATTAAAGCTTTAAGAAAAAAGCAGGATGTCACCCAGGAAAAGCTTGCCGCATATCTGAATATTTCCTATCAGGCGGTTAGCAAGTGGGAAAACGGAACGGCATTGCCGGATTTAACGCTCATTCCCGGACTTGCAAATTTCTTTGGGGTGTCTGCCGATGAACTGCTGGGCATGAAAGACACAGAGGAAACCGAAGAACTCAAAGAGTTCGGGAAAATATACAGCGAAAACTTCTGCCTTGGAAAGACATACGATAACATTGTATTAAGTCGAAAGGTTTTGGAAAAATACCCTCGCAATTACCAATGGATGATGAATCTGGCGTGCGTATTATGTTGCTATAATGACACCGATGAACACAATAAATACAGTAAAGAACACGATTTTCGCTGTGAGGCGATTAGTCTGTGTGAGAGGATATTGGAGGACTGCACAGAGGAGTCTGTCCGACACAGGGCAATACAGACTCTGTGTTTAGAATACCCTTGGGTCGGTAAAAAGGAACAAGCAGTTAAGCTGGCAATGGATATGCCGGATATGTATGTATGTCGGGAACAATTGTTGTCCTTTATTTACGAGGGTGAAGAACGCATAGCACTTTTGCAGTCTACACTATTAAAGTTCCTTGAGCGATGCGCAGATTTTATAGGTTTGCTTATACAAGATCCGCTTATGGGAAAAGAAATGACAGTTGAACAGAAAACAGAGTGTATGGAAACTGCTTGTAACTTGCTGAATTTTGTGTTTAAAGAAGACGAAGAAACAGATGCCCATAACAGTATGTTTTATCTCATTCGGTTATCAAAATTGTGGTGTGAGCAGGGAAACGCAGATATGGCAATGGAAACCCTATTACAGGCGGAAAAGACTGCAAGAAGTTTTGACAGGTGGGCCAGTTCCCCTGAAGCAACAAAATATAAGTCTGTTTTGCTTAACCGTTGTGTCAATAATCCGAAAGGTATTGGAAAAAACTACGAATGTACAGACTTGGATATATTCCGAAGAGAAATAAAAGACAAGCAATTTGACATCATCAGAGATACGGATGCATTTAGAAATTTGTTAGAAAGATTGAAAACAGACTAAAACTGAATACTGAAAGTTTTCGGCGGGAGTAAACTCCCGCCGTTTTATTGCTTTATAATTCTTATAGTGCCTTCAATACTTCCAACAAAAATTCCCAAGTGCGTTTGGTGGAGGCGATTTCCAGTCTTTCCCGGCTGGTGTGAATGTCCTGCATATTTGGACCAATGGACACGCAATCCAGACCCGGCAGCTTTTCGCTGAGAAGTCCGCACTCCAAGCCTGCATGGATTGCTACAACCTCCGGCTCTTTGCTGTACATCTCGGTGTATACCCGAATCATAGTATCTCTCAGTTTAGAATCTTTTTTGTATTCCCATGCTGGGTATTCGCCCCGGATGTTGCACTCACTTTCATAGAAAGCGGATAGCTCTTTCAGCTTGTGCAGCAGATCTTCTTTTTCCTTTTCTACGCTGCTGCGCACCGCCCAAGTCAGATGCAGCGCATCGTCAAGCTTTATAACACCCAAATTCAGGCTTGTCTGTACCAAACCGTCAATATCTGCGCTCCAGGATTGCACACCGTTAGGCGCAGCGTTCAGCAGACCAATTACTTTTGCAGAACATTCACTTGTGAGCGCGTTACCACCCAAAGCATCC
>JAEIGA010008930.1_pt1 | contig 15160 bp, 26 predicted proteins | sample 9270691 | NCBI WGS metagenome assembly JAEIGA01 (sample SAMN17057246, study PRJNA624740) | gut metagenome | biome: biome; isolation source: fecal sample | host: Bos grunniens | place: China: Xizang | collected 2019
ACTAACTGGGCAATTATAAACTGGCGTAATATGTCATTGAATGTAAATAATGCAGTTAATTGGATACCAACTCAGTATGTAGCTCAAATAGGCCCAAAAACTTATGAAGAAACTAGTGGAAATGTAAATCTTTACTATGCTTTTGCAAACTCTCCTGTATGGGTGTTTGACTCTGCTTCTCTTTATTCTTCTACATCATCACAATATAACGCCTATGATAATATGGCAAAAAGTAATGGATTACAAAAAGTAATTACTCCTAACTTAGATTTTTTCTTCGAAAATGTATTGCCTACAGTTCTTACTACATATAATTATGAAACCGTAAACTCTTGGAATCAAACTTATCTAGTAGCAAATTTAAGAAATCAAATAAGTTCTCAATTAAGAAATACTTTTACTCAATATAATATGATTTGGAGAGCAACCGGCAGTAAAATTATTATTAAACATAATTCTTCTAGTTGGAATTATAAACAGATTGCAGGAGATTCCTCTCTTGGTACAACTCAATTAAATTGTAATTTCTTTGGAAGCAAAGGAAATCAAGTATATTGTGAAATAAGTTCAAGACCTCTTGTTACTACCAATAGTTCATTAAAAGGTGTTATTTCAGTTTACACAACATCTAGTTTTGTAAATAGAAATCTTAATTATTTAGATTATGTTTTATATGCAACTTATGATACTGTTCCAAATATTTCTGCTTGTTATGGTAATTACATAAGATTAGGTAGAAAAATGGTAACAATTATGACTAAATTGTACGTAAATGGTATCCAGGAATACATTAAAAATTATGCAACTGTTGTAAAAACTTCAGATGGAATTAGAGTTGAATGTATGGCCAATCAACAATACTTTGATTGGTTAAATAACAATTTGAATAGCAACTAACAATAACTGATATTATAGGAGTTATAAATGATACAGTATACTGCCGATGATTTGATAGAAAAGGCGCTTGCTCTTGCAGATTTACAGAATAGTGATTTTTTATCATATAAAGAAAAAATAACATATCTCAATGACACATATCAGTATATGTATAATAAAGCCATTGATTATGGCGATAACATTTTCACAAAAGAGATTTTAATTACTGGAGATACTTTTGATTTACCTTATGACTTTTACCAATTAAGAGAAGTTTATTATCTTCATAACAAAATTAAAACTCTTGTTACTCCAAAACCGCAAAATCAGTCTTTATCATATATTTCTTATGAAATTAAGAACAATGTTCTTTATATTTACGGAGATTATAAAGGTGAATTGTACGTATCTTATTATAAGATACCTGATACATTATTTGTAAGACCACCTAAAAAAGAACTTTTAATCAATGGTATTTCATCTGCATCAGAAGAGTTTAATACATTTAATTCATTAAAGAATTATGTGTTTAATGATTACGTTTATATGTATGATAAAATACTCATTGATATTCTTTCAAACGTGACTATAAATGAATTGGAATTACCTAGTGACGTAGATACAAAGTCTCTTGATTTTCAGATTAAAGTTTTAGGAAAATCTTATTTCTTACTTGGAACTAAAGATGGAACTTGGCAGTATTTGCCTTATTTTGATAATGCGTCAAAAACTCTCTCATTTACTATTTCTAACAAAAATGTACTACTCCCATTTGGAAGTAATTCTGATTTCGTATTTGTAGTTTATAAAGGAAGTGTTTATTTATATCCAATTACGGAAGATGAAACTGTAACTAAAGGGCTTTATGTATTTACTAACAATTCATCGGAAGAAATAAATAAATATTGCGTAAATACCGTAACTTTATTTAAAGAGATTGATTTATCAGATTTTGATATAGAAAATCCTTCCACTTCAATTATTTACATTACAGATGAATTAAACACAGATAATGTAATGGTATTTGATTTAAATGGTAAAGGGCAGATTGCGGATGAACAATTTGATATGTATGATACTTACGATGGTCCAGAAGATTTGTCTAATTTCAATGTAGTAATAAAACCAAATGATAAAACTTATGGAAAGTTTATCTTAATTCTTTGTGAAAACGGATTTGTGTATGGAATGAATACTGTTTCTCAAAGTTTAATTTATATAACAAAAACTGATGAAGATGTGGTATTATTGTCTACAAATGGGTTTAATCCCGATAACGGATATGGACTTATCACATATAATCCTACTACTAACAAACTTGAGTTAGATGGTATGTATCAGTCTACAGAATTAAGTTATCCTAATAATACTTACTTCACATTGATGAGTTATTATTTGGCTATACTTTTCTGTATGAAACAAAATAAAGATGTTTCTGCATTATCCGTTCAGTTGGAAGTACAGGAACATACATTCTATGACAGTTTACATCGTGATGAAACTTCATTTAGAATTGTAAACGTAGATAGTTATATCTAAGGAGTAAATATGCCCGCAGCGTCTACTATTGGGTCATTAGCTTTAGGATTGGCAGGTTCTGTTATTCAGATTGGAACTGCTATTCAAGCAGCCGAACAAGCTAAAAAGATGAAAGTATATAGTGACAAGTATGCAATGGCGTCAAATCAGTTTCAAGACGCATACTCGAAATACATGGGAGACAAAGGTCTAAACAAAGCAACTTCTTATGCTCAAAAAACTGCATTACAGAATGCAAAAGAAAGTGCTTTAGCCTCTTCTACCGGTGCAAGTAGTCAGGCAATGTCTTCTGCTCGGAGAGCGGGATTAACATCTGCTCAAGCAGCCGCTTTAGGTAGTGGGGCAGGTGTAAGTCAGTATGCAAATCAATTTGGCTCTGCTTATAATAATTTGTATTCTCAAGGTCTTGCAAACGCATTAAATCAGTATCAGTCTACTGCAAATCTTGCTCAAACAAATCTCAAGACTGCACAACAAGAAGGACAAAACGAATACGAAAGAGCAAAGGGGAAAGTGGATACAACTGCTGCACTTGGTTCTGCTACTGCAAGTACAGTTGCGGGACTTGGTTCGGCTTTATAGGAGTTTAATATGTCAGAAAAAAGAAAACCTAATACAGATTTGTTTAATCCAAGAAAAAAATATACAAAAGAAGAACTTGAAAAACTTCCTAAGGATATTGAACCTAAAGAAGCAGTTAAAGATTATCACATGACTGAAAAACAGATTAATCAGTACGGAAATAATGTTGTCCGTAAAGAACAAGGTTCAAGCGCAGGTAAAACATTTAAAACAGAAGCAAAAGAAGAATTGAAACAGAGTAAAAAAACTGCACCTACATTCAAAACTATAGATGGCGTTACAGTGCAGACAAACACTGATACTGAAAGAAGTGATGTTGTTCCTAAACTTGATGAATCTTCATCTGTAAAGAATTATACAGATAAACCTATGGCAGAACATACAACACAGTCTACTTTCGCAGAAGAAGCAAAAAAGAATGAAGAAGAGACTGGAGAACCTATGTCAGATGTTGCTCAAACACAGATAGAGGAAGTATGGGGGAAACAGGAAGGAGACGGAGTAGAAAAGACTCCAGAAGAAGAGGCTCAAATTGAATACAATGAAAAAGGTGAAGTAGAAGAAGTTTCTGATAAATTTGAAGAACAGGTAAAGAAACAGACAAGAGCATTGTACGGTGGAATTATCGGAGATTATTTGCAAGGTAAGTTTGGAGAACCTTATACTGCTCAAGCATTAAATACAATGGCTTATTATCTTAGTGATAAGATTTCTACTCTTTGTGCTAATTGGGCAAATGTTTATTTTGGAAGACCTTTGTCTAAATCTGCATGGGATGAACTTCTTGCAAAACAGGCTCAGGACTTGGCAGAAGAAGCACATACAGTACGAATGGGAAAGGCAGAAGCAGAAAGTGCAAAAGAAAAAGGTGCAGAAGCAAGTGGCATGACAAAAGAAGAACTCTATGGAAGCTTTATGTATCAACTTGCAAATACTCCTGCTACAGAACAGTCTACATGGGCAAGGTCTCTTGATAGACAGTCATTCAATAACTTTATGGATTTGGTTAAGGAAGGTGATGTTGAAAACCTTAAGAAACTCTTACTTGAAAACAGTAAGATTGTGGCAGAACTTAAACTTGACCAGAAGAAAGCAGAACTTATGGCTAAAGAAATTGTTAGAGCAGAAAAAGAAAATCATTATATTGACGCTCACAATGTTATCGGATTGTTCAATGAAGGTGCAGAAGCTCTTGATAAAGGAATTTCTTTATTAAGAAAAGGAAAATAGGAGTAGATTATGGCATTTAATTTTAAGATTAATCCTTACACTTATGATAATCCAAAGGTAGTTCTTTCTGATGGAATTAAAGTTGAGGAAAATAATGTAAGAAGAAAAGAAGCCGATACAAAAGGATTAGAAGCATTAAAAGAATCTGGTAAAGAAATTGGAGAAAATCTCGGTAAAAAATTAACAGGTTCTGAATATACAGAAAAAATCAGTGCTTCTTCAAATTTAGGTTCATCTGCTACTGGAGACCGTTCTTCAAGTAACATTTCTGATATAAGTTCAGATGATGTTGCGTCTTACGCAAGTTCAGCAAGTTAATGGGGTAACGTCATGAAATTTGATTTTAAGATTATTCCAAATCAGAAAAGTGAGGCTCAAAAAAAACAAGAAGCAGATGCTATTGCGAGTTATAAAGAAATTAACAAGCGTAGAGCATTATCGGCAGATATGCAGTCTACGGTTATTAATATGTTGAACAACAATAAAAACGCTGCACAAACAATACCTTCTCAAAATGTTGAAGCACAGAAAGGGTGGTAAATTATGACACAAGATAAGATACTAGAGGAAATTAATAAACTTAGAAGTTATAATTCCACTTACATAGAAAAGTGGAGAAGAGATTATCGCTTATATAACAACACTCCTGATTGCAGTTTGGAAAATATGGAACATCCAACTGTAATCGGGTTTTATGAAGGTATGAGAAAGTCTGAAAAGGATACATCACAGACACCTTCATTAAACGTTGTAAGAAGTTGTATTGATACTCTTGTGTCTAAAATAAGTGAATCTAAAGTAAGACCTTTCTTTAATACCATAAATGGTTCTTTTAAGGATATTTTAGTTTGTAAACAGGCTCAACAGTTTTTTGATGTTCTGTATGACGTTCAGAATGTAAATAAACTTATTTCAGAAGCATTCAGAGACGCTTGTATTTTTGATACAGGTATTATTTATGTTGATGAAGAAACAAATAAAATTTGTAAGGCTCTTCCATTTCAAGTATATGTAAGACCAGCAGAACTTACTTACGATAAAGTAACTAGAATTTATTACGAAAGAAAAGATTATCCTGTTACTCTACTTCCAAATAAAGTAAAGACAAAGTTTAAGAAAAGTTTAGATTATGTTGATTATGGTATTTATTATGATACTTATAACAGAGTAAAAGTTTACACTGCAAATGGAAAGTTTGTTTTGAAAGAAGATTATACAAAAGAAAAAGTTCCATTTGTATTTTTACATTATTCTATTCCTACTTTTGGGCAGTGTGGATTATCTATTGCAGATATGCTTAGTGGAATACAGGAAGAAATTAATATCCTTATGGATAAAATTAAAACTGCTTCTCAGTTAAATCCTGCATTAACTTTCTTTGTTCCGGAAGGCTCTACAATCAAGACTGCACAGATTTCTAACAGAATTGGTAATGTTGTGTCATATAAGCCTATAGGTGGTATGGGTGGTTCTCCTGTTACAAGTGTAACACCTGCCTTTATTGATAGTCAGTACCTAGACCTTCTCGATAACTTGGTACAGAAAGCGTATGAAATGGTTGGTATTTCAATGTTATCTGCACAGAGTAAAAAGCCTGTAGGAATTGAAAGTGGCATAGGACTTGCAACTCTTGAGAACGTTGAAAGTGATAGATTTGAAAGTCAGTTGAACCAGGTTATCAGATGTTATGTAGATGTGGCAAAGATTTGTATAACTTGTTTCGACGGTAATTCCGATATCCTTCCTAATACAAAAAATAGGATTGCATTAAAGTGGGGAGATATTGTTAAAGCGGAAAAGAACTTTAGTATACAGTTCAGTAGTGCAGATAGTTTAAGCAAGGACCCTTCTGTAAAATTGCAACAGTTACAGGCATTGGCTCAAGCGGGAGTAATTCAGACTTCACGAATTGCACAGTTGATGGAATTACCCGATTTGGAAACTGGATACAACATTGCTCAGAATGCAACTAATGCAGTAATGAGAGTTATTGAGGCTTGTGTAACTAAAGATGATTATAACATTCCGGATTTTGTTCCATTACAGATATTAAAAGAAGAGTGTACAAATGCTATGTTATCATTGTATTCTTGTAATGAGAACGGAAAGAATGAAAAGGATATTCAGAAGTTGATGAAACTTTATGAAATAGCACAAGAGAGGGATGTTGAAATTACATCTCCTGTTGGAGAACCTGCCGTTCAACCCGAAGGCCAGAACGTAGACGTTCAAGGTGATATTTCAGAAGGTCAGAAACTGAATATCAAAGAACAACAACAAGTAAACGAACAGTTAGAATTGTTTAATCCAACTGATGATAGTAATTATATTAGTGGTGATTGGACTACAAATAAATAACTGATGTAAATAGGAGTATCTATTATGAACGAAGAACTTTTCGCAGAGATTGAAAAACTCAAAGAACAGGTTAAAACTCTTTCTGATATTATGGATATGTGTGTAAACAGAATCAATGAAACAGATAGAGTTATTATTGAGGAAATCTTAGGACCGATTACCAAGTCTTTTGAAGACGCTACTAAAGGTTATCAGTTTGAAGATTTTAAGGCTAAGTATGGTGAAAGACTTTCTCCATATTCTGAAATCCTTTCTAAGATTGAAAACGAAGATAAGGATGCAGTAAAAGAAGCATTTGACGCTTATAACAGTTATAGCGATGAAGAGAAGGCTAATTATCCGGAAGATACATACATCGAAGAACTTATTGTAAATCTTGATAATTATGTGAATAATGTAAGAACTGCTCTTGGGCTTTCTTCTGATACTCCCGTAGAAATTAAGTCAGACAATGCGGGAGATATTCAGGTAAAAGCGGGAGAAGAAGATGTTACTGATAAGTTGGAAGGTGCAGAAGAAGTTCCACCTACAGAACCAACTGATACTCCAGTAGCAGAAGAAGAATCGGTAAAAGAAGAAGTAACTGATGATAAAAATGACAGTAAGGCATTTTATGAAGAACTTCTTAAGAACCGTTCTAAGTTTATGAGGTAATGATTGACAGGCTACGAAAAAGCGAAGTTCAGAAAATCTAAAGAGTGGCAAGAGTTCAGAGAGTCATTTAGACAGATGAATATTGACGCTCTAACTTGTGAACCATTGAAAATAAAGTTCACATTACATCATGTAGACTTAAATCCTAAAAACTACAAAGAACTTATAAAAGAAAAGTTTTTAGGGTTTAATTCTAGCTTTGAACATCGGATTGTTCATTATCTGTATTCAAGGTATATCAAAGACCCGCATATAATGTTACGGTTGTCTAAGATTATTGAGGATATGGCTAAACAGAACAATTTCAAAGATGTAAAAAATTACAAATAAATCTCCGTCGGAGTTTATTATAAATTAAAAGATGAGGTATTAATATGATTTCAGAAAATGAAACACTCGAAAATCTCTTGAAAGTATATTACAAAGACGGAGTAGAAAATCTTCTCTTTGCTAATTCACCTTTGCTTATGAGAATTACCAAAACACGCTTTGAAGGTAAGACTTATAACTTCTCAGCTATTGCAGCAGGAAACTTCTGTTGCGGCGCAGACTATGAAGAAGCAGTAAAAGACGCTACAAAAGTAGGAGACTTCAAAGAGTTCTCTGTTCCGGCAGGAAACCTTTTCTCTGTTTACGGTGTAAACTCAAAAGAAATGGCAAGCGTAAAAACTCTTAAGGGTGGTTACATGAAACCGGCAGGTGCTAAGATGTTCTGTGCTACAGAAGGTCTTCGTAAGGCAATGGCTGCTGCACTTTACGGTCGTGGTTTTGGTGAAATTGGAACTTACACAAGTTCTGGAGAAACTATTGCTGCAAGCGGAACTCTTACAGTTACATTTGCAGATATGTCTTCTGTAATGAAACTTGACTTAGGTTCTAAAGTTGATATTCGTGGTACAGTATCTACTGCCGTAGTAGGTTCTCTTAAAGTATCATCTATCAATGGTCTTTCAGTAACATTCACAAACCTTTCAACAACAACTGCTATTACATTGTCTAGCCAGGCATACGTAATTTGTCTCCATGGTTTCTCTTACAATGACTCTGTTGCAGGAGAAGTTTCACTTGCACCAATTGGACTTGGTGGATGGCTTCCTTCTATTGCAAAACGCAGTGGTGCATCATCAGATTGGACTACTTACATTGCAACATCATTCTTTGGTGTAGCTCGTAATTCATGTGCAGACCGTCTTGCAGGACAGTTCTACACTCCATCTACAAGCGAAGATTATGATGTAACAATGCAGAAACTTGTTATGCAGTGTCGTCGTGCCGGTTCTAAAGCCGATATGATTGTTATTAATGATGAAGACTTCTTTGTAATTTCACAGAAGATTAATACAACTAACTCTTACATGGCTAAGGTTGGAGAAGGAAACGGTAAGCGTAAGGCTACTGTAGGTCTTTCTAAACTTTCTGTAGGATTTGCAGAATCTTGGATTGAAGATTTGGTAGTAGACCCATACTGTCCTAAAGGACAGTTCTATGTCCTTGACTCAAATGCAGTTGAATTTGTTTCTTACACAAACCCACGTAAGATTGAAGATAAGACTGCCGAAGATGCAGGTAAACCAAATCCAATGGAAGACAATGATAGCGATGTAGCAAATGAACCAACACGCCTTCTTATTGATGATATGCTCTCAATTAAGAGCGGTGATGATACAATGCATGGCCCATCAACTCGCGTTTCTCTTATGGTTTACGGAAACTTCGTTGTATACAACCCAAGTGTTTGTGGTAGTGGTGTATTCTACAATGCTACTCCAATTACAACAGTTGCGTAATAAAATATCACGATAACGTGAATAAAATCACGATAACGTGATATTTGGTAAGGGTACATACTAGATAATGGTTGTACCCTTATTTTGTATAGGAGTGAAATATGATTATTTCAAAATTTAAACGTGAATTAAACGGAGACATTTCTGAAATACTTCTTAACACTGGAGAAGTAATGCAGAATACAAAGTATCTCGCAGACTTGGAAGAAAAGACAGTTACTGAAAATGGAACTTATGCACCTAGTACAGGTAAAGTAGGTTTTAGTAAAGTAGTTGTAAATGTTCCAAGTGGAAGTGTAACTAAACTATATGCTTGGGGTAGGGAAGATGATACTGTTATAACCGCACCTATCTTTTATTCTACATCTGCAACACCGTCGGCAGGAGATAAACTTCTTACAAGTACGTCAGAAAGTGGTATTCCTTCTGATATTAATTACCAATATTATCGTGTAAAAGCATTGACTGATGGAGTATTAACAGTTGAAGAAAAGATAGATGATACTTGGTCAGATTACGAATATAGCGGTTCTATTTATGAAGGCGTTCGTTTTACTGATGGTGATATTACTCTATAAAAACTTAAAAGAATAACGGAGAGAAATAATATAATAAGGAGTTTACTATGTCAGATTTAAGAGTAAAAGATTTTACTACAGATTCAAATGGAAAGGTAACAGGTGTTACTCTTCTTAATGGTACAAAGAAAGATTATAAAGGTGGTATGATTGCATGGAAACATTCATCTAACGTAATTTATTCTTTTGATGAACCTAGTCTCAATGGTGTAACAGTTGCAGTTTATGTTCCAAGTGCTACTGTTCTTACAAAGACTAGCGGAACTTACAAGAGTTCTGCAACTGCTATCACTTATGATGGTAACGATTACGCTCGTTATGCTACTGGAGATATTTCTTTTTAATATCTATCAGTAACTAAAAAGACCTACTTGTTACGGTAGGTCTTTTTTTATTTAATAATGTAATGTTTCTAATACACCTGTTTTCTGATATGCTTCCAAAATATCTTTTGGTAAATTATTTACGATATCTGTTATCGGTTCAAACGTTTCTTTTTCTAACATATCAAACCACGCTCTAAAAGAGAGTTCAGGCATTTTTTTTAGTTTCTGTAAATTTGGAGTAAACTGAATAAACATTTCTTCCAAAGAGTCTATAGATACGTCAGAAGCATATTTTTTATAAACTTCATCTATCCATAACTTAGACAGTGCAAGGTTTAATCTTCCAAAACACGTATAATTCTGTTCTGCTTCATAATAAGTGAAGTAGTGATTAATCAACATCTGCACTGCCATTGTCTTAAGATTTGGATTTAATGGATTTTTCTTTGAAGCAAAGTCTAAAGCATTCTTAAAACATCTATCTGCACCTAATTGACAAAGGCCATAGTTATAAATTGGAATGTCATTGCCTTCTACTTTCATACGTGTTATAGAATGTTCTGAACCTTCCATCCAAATATAAGTAGGGTCATTCAAAACATTAATTCCCATAGGTGCAATAAGTCTTATTTTAGCATTAAACTCACCATCTTCCATTGCCCGTAATTCAGAGAAATGAATATCCATTTCTTTAAGGAACTGTACAGAATACATCTTACCAAATACCCAAGGAGAACTAGGGTCAGCCATAGGAACTAAGGCATTTGCTTCTTTTGCAAATTGTAAGAATGGAGAGTAAACTTCTACGATAAGTCTATCCTTTACATCGAATCCTTTTACTAACTGTTCAAGAGCAAATGGAGTAAAGAAAATATCATCTGCGTCAATAAATGTAATGTAAGGGATTTTATTATTTACTGCATATTTTAACGCTTCTTCTCGACATGATGGACCTACATTCTTTTCTAGTTTTAATACAGTTCCATTGATTTCTAGTTCTTTAATATACTGTTCATATATCAATGCTTTATTATCTGCGTCTGAGACGATAATTACAATGTAATCCTTAAATGTTTGAGTTTTAATAGACGCTAACAAAGTTTTAAGTGTGTTTTCTGCATTAAATGCAGGAATACCAATAACTAATTTATTTTCCAAATTTGACTCCTTATGTATAATATATATTATGACTACATTTCTGTAAATTCTAAACTGATATATAAGAGGTAATTATGAAAACAAAAAAAGCAATTTGCGAAGAGTTGAATGTATCAACAAAATCATTTGAAAGATTTCTAAAAACTTTGGATAAAGATATGGGAAAATCAGAAGGTTCTTCACATGAAAAAGTTTATCCAGATGAGATAAAAGATAAGTTTAAGAAATGGCTTGCTAACAACCAACTTAGTCAAGGTAGAAATACCGGGGCAAAAGATTTGATTAATGCTATCAAGTTTTCCGGCAAATAATGAGATATAGAATTATTCATAAAAAGTTTTATTGCACTGAACAAGAGGCAAAAACAGACTTGAAAAAAGTAAAAGATATAGCAACAAATCCTAAGGTTATTCAAGGTGTAAATAATACATCCTGGATACTATCTTTATATGAATGTGCAACTAAAGAAAGAGCTATACAAGGTTTAGATTTTTACAAAGGTAAAGGATTAACTGTATTTTTACAGATTATAAACTAAGAGGTGTTTATGCAGAAGTACATTGAAAGAATGATTACAGAACGAAAAGAATTAAGAGACAGAATAAGTAAGGCAAAGAGTGCTATTGCAAATCCACCTTATGGGGCTACGAAGAAAAGCATTATTTTACTTGGAGACCAAGTGAAAGCAATGGAAGATTATGAAAAGTGTTTATCTGATAGAATTGCCTATGAACAGGAGAAGTAGAAAATGGATGGTAATTCTTTGAAAGAAACAATAAACACAGTTATTTTCTTACTCCCTATCCTAGGATTAGTATGGAAAGGTGCAGAGTTAGCCTCTCGATTAAAAACTCTTGAATTAAATGTAAAAGAAAAAACAGAAAAGTTCTGTAAGGACCATTCTTCAATGTCAGTAAAAATAGAAAATGAAAGAATTGCTACAGACGCAAGTATTGCAAGTATTATCAACACTTTAAATGAAATACAAAAATCTATCGTGAGAATTGAAACTAAATTAGATATAGAGGAGAAAAAATGAACCATCCACAAACATTAGCAGCAAAACTTTACGAACACTTTCCAAATAAGAAACTGTTCAACATTAAAGAGTATGCGTGTTGCGCATTTACTTTATTATGGTGTCTAGGGTATGAACCCGATGATACAGAGGCAATCAATACAGTTGCAGATATGATTGAAAGCGGTGCTATTGGAAAAGACTGTACTGTAAATTGGAAAGAAGCGGTTTTATTCTTATCAGGGAGAACCATATCTAAAGTGGAGTTTAAAGACGTATACTCTATTAAAGATATTAAAGAACGTACTCCAGTAAGATTTGATTACAATAAAAAGAGTCATTGGGTAGGTGTTGAAAATGGAGAAGTAAGGTTTAATTCTCTTGCTTATTCATATTGTGTTGAAAAAGGGGAACCGACAACGATGAGGAAGATAATTTTTTAAGGAGATATTATGAAGTTAGAAGCAAAAACAATAAGTAAAATATTTAAGGCAATTTCTACTGTAGGTTTAATTGTTTGTCATTTACTAAAGTGGAGAGGAATGTTAGAAGCAACATCCGGAGAGATATGTCTTTTATGGTCCGTAGTCTATGGACTTGGTGCAGGTACTATAGATTTCAATATTATCCTTGATAAGTTTACAGGGAGAAAATCAGAGGATGAACAATGATTAAATATTTAATTATAACTATTATAATTTTAGGCTTTATAGTTTTTGTCATGATAAAAACATGGTCTAAACAGAGAAAAGAAATAAAAGCTTTGAAGCATGATAATAAAATTATATCTGATAATATAAAAGCTCTTATTAAGCATACAGAAGTATTGGAAGAAATAAGGAAAGATAAAGATGCAATTAAAGAGAAAATTGATGAAGCAGAGAGTGATGAAGAAATTATTGCTATTATGGACTCTATCATTAAGTCTAATAATGACAAGTTGCAGCACAATTAAAAGTTTTCATTATGAACTTCCCCCAGAGCCTGAAAGAGAAGAAATAAAAACTCCCACTAACTTAAAAGAATGTTCAGATGTAATAAATTACTATGAACATTTGGTAAGTGAATGGGAGTTATGGTGTAGTAGTGTAAAAAAGATAATTAAAAATTAATGATATTTTTATTTATATAAATATTGTTTTATCTAACTCCCATTTTCTTAATCTACAATCATAATCTTTATCGCTTAAACTGTAATAACATAATTCATCATCTATTGAATAATATTTACAATTTGCACAACACCTCTTCTTCTCTGTTAACTGTATATCTTTATCATCAATTTTTATTTTCATTCTTCACACTCCTTTAAGAACTGTTCTGCTCTCTGCCTTGCATATTCATCAGAATTATCCAACAAGTCTTTGATAATTGTTTTCGCATAATTCATTTTATCTGCGTATTCTTTACAACTCTGGAATGTAGGAAAACCTAACTGAATAAGATTATCTCTTATCCTTTCTGCTCCTACTAATTTCTCTTTCAGTTCTGCATTTTCTTTTTCAAGTTCGGCTATCCGTTCTAACAATTCATCTTTTTTTGTGTATTCCATTTCGTATTCTTCACTCATTTTTCTTTTACCTCCTTAATCGGCTAATAGAGTTATTTCGTTTTCAACTTCGTCATCAGCTACTTTGTCGCAATAACCTGTAATGTTGTAACAATAAATATCATTATCACTTGTTGAAACTCTGATAACTGCTTCATCATCAAGTCCTTCAAGAACATCTAATAATTCTTTCTTTGTCATTTTATTCACACTCCTTTGGAAGTACAATTTCTTTCCAAGCATAGATATTATGATATTCAGATTCACCCATTTGATTAGACCAACAATCAAGTTCCTTTTCATAAAAGACTAATTCAGTAGGTGTATAAAATTCACTTGGTTGAAATATACCTAATACCAACTGACGTTCTTTTGGATATTCACCTTTTGACGGATAATGCCATTCATTAGCCTTATTATAGCCGAACTCTGCACCGTATTGAAAATCATCTGCCTTCTCTTGTAAATGGTCATTTAGTTCATCATAGGTAAACTCTTCGGCAGGCTTTATTAAACAGTCAAGTCCAATAGTTACTTCAAATGCGTGTCTTATTGCTTCTTTCTCAAACATAGTTACTCCTTATCTAAATCTTCTTGAATGTTATGTTTCCAATGACTTAATTTATTATACAAGTTAGGTGATATATCTTTTTCATAAACTAAAAGAATATGTTCGATTGCATATACTACCGACCTGTAATCATAAGGCTTTTCCATTTCCTTTTTTACAAACTCATAGCATTCTTTTTCTGTTCCTTCAAACAGAACTTTTCCACTTACAGGTATTCTGTTTTCGGTGTAATAATGTCCACTATATTTATGTACATAAAACTTTTCTTCTGTCATTTATTCGCTCTCCCAGTGTTCCCAATTATTGCTTCTACAATTCTTGAATTCGCAATTCCAATAGTGAATACAAGTAGCACAACATTTTATCGGTTTGATTCTTTCAGTCATCCTAAGTTCTGTCATTTACTTACTCTCCTTGATTTCTTCATAACCAACAATCTGCCAATCTCCTAATCTGGAACTATCTCCTTGATTTTCAATAGGTAAATCTACTTCAATAGTTTTACACTCACTTTCCATTGTATATTCATATTCTGCATATTGAGCACAGCAGTTTCTTTTGAATATTAATCTTGCTTTCATTTCTTACCTCACTTGTTCGGTCTTTCCGAACTACTTAAATCGACCAGCCGTTACTGAATTCCGGCAGCTGGTTCTTCTCACTATAAAATAAATGCAAACAGTTCTTATCAATGTTTACGTAGTTTTCTTTTTCAGGGAGAATCATCACGGCCTTTTTATCTTCGCCTATGAAGTCCCGCTTTATCCGTGTCATTTCGTCGTATGTCGGAATCTTGCTTTTCCGGCTAAATGAAAGGTGTAACCATTCATTACCGTCGTCGTATTCTGCCACGCTCGCAAATATCAACAGACCGTTGAATGTCCACGCTTTCATGTATTCTTTTGCTTCACTTCCCATGATTTTCTCTATCGGC
>JAEIGA010008931.1_pt1 | contig 15160 bp, 9 predicted proteins | sample 9270691 | NCBI WGS metagenome assembly JAEIGA01 (sample SAMN17057246, study PRJNA624740) | gut metagenome | biome: biome; isolation source: fecal sample | host: Bos grunniens | place: China: Xizang | collected 2019
ATTTATTTTTTTCTTTCCTTATATTATAAAAAAACAAGCTAGGAAATATTCATCAAATAAAAGAGCAGTTAAAAATAAATTTAACTGCTCTTTTATTTTTATAATACTTTCGAAAAGAATTCTTTAGCACGGTCTGTCTCAGGGTTTTCAAACATCGAAATTGGGTCTTTATCTTCAATAATTTTCCCTTCATCAATGAATAAAATTCTGTCTGAGACTTCTTTTGCAAACGCCATTTCATGGGTTACAATGATCATTGTAATACCACTATTTTTGGCAATTTTTTTAATTAAGTCAAGAACATCTTTTACCATTTCTGGGTCAAGCGCACTTGTTGGCTCGTCAAACAAAATAATTTTAGGGTTCATCGCAAGCGCTCTAATAATTGCAATACGTTGTTTTTGACCACCAGAAAGTGTTGCAGGATATACATCTTTTTTATCTAGCATATCAATTGATTTTAATAATTCAATCGCATTTTCTGTGTTTGATTTTTTTATATCTTTATTTTTGAAAACTACTTTTTTATTAAGTTTTTCTTTTTTAAAAATATTGATAATAGGTAAGAAGAAATTAAAAAGTTTGTTTTTATTGTTAAATTTTAATTGAATATGATTTGGTGCCATTACAATATTTTGAAGTACTGTTTTATTATTAAAAAGATTAAAATGTTGAAATACCATTCCCATCTTTTGTCGGTGAATATTGATATCAACTTTCATGTCTGCAATATCAATTCCATCAAAAATAATCTTTCCGCTTGTTAAATCTTCAATACAGTTTAAGCATCTTAAAAACGTTGATTTACCACTTCCTGATGGGCCAATTACAGCTATTTTTTCTCCTTTTTTAATATCTAAACTAATATCATTTAATATTGTTTGGTTTCCAATTTTTTTTACTATATTTTTTATTGTTAATATATGTTCCATATTATCATCTTTATACGTATTTTCATATTCTTCTTTTACCTTTTTAAATAATTCTTTATCGAAGATTATCTCATCTTCAATTATTTCTTGTTTTTTCAATACTTTTTTCTTTTGTGTTTTTAAACATATTAATATTAATACTAAAACAAATAACATAACTACCTCTAATTACGTTTGTCGCTTTTAGCAAAGATTTTTTCAACTAGTTTCACTATTAATGTAATTATTATAATTAATAACACATATACAATTGACATGACTAAGTATGGTACCATTTTTTCAAGTGAACTATCACCAATACTCTTAAACGCATTATATAAATCCATTACGGATATAAAGCTTGCAACTGATGTTTCTTTGACAAGAGTAATGAATTCATTACCAATTGATGGTATTATGTTTTTAATAGCTTGAGGAATAACAACTTTTATCATTGATGTGCTATATGATAAACCAAGCGCACGAGATGCTTCAAGTTGACCTTTATCAACAGAATTAATACCACCACGTATTATTTCTGTTATGTAAGCACCACTATTTAAGCCAAAGACAATGATTGCAACAATAAGCTTGTCAATCATTATATTACAGATTGGCAAGATTACATAATATGACATCAGTAATTGAACAACAATTGGTGTACCTCTGAATGCGGTAACATAAATTGATGTTATTTTATCTAATGCTTTTAGATACCATTTATACTTGGGTGCAACTTTGATAATACCTATTAGTATACCGATAGCAAGACCAATAATTAAACCAAATATTGCAATTAATACTGTATTTCTAAGACCTATTAATATTAAGTTTTGATAATAAGGTTGCAAGAGATATTCAAAAAACTTTTCTAGTTTTCCTCCATTTATCATACTATTAATAGACTCAACAATAGCTTCTGCAGGAAGTTCATCTGTCACTACCGCATAAAGTCTTCCATATAATACATCTTGGCAAATAAGTTGAAGTGATGCATTACCTACCCCTTCAATGTTTGCAAAGCCAACAAAGCCAAAACCTTCATCACCGGCAATATACCAGTTCCCCATGGTTCCAGTTTGATAACCGATTTTTTCACCCTTTAAGTTTGATAGCACTTCTTCTACATCTGATGCAGTTTTACAGTTGTCAAAGTCTTTATTACTTTCTTTAACAATAAGTTTTTGTGATGCATTATAGTAGGCTAAAGTAAACTCAAATTCTTCTTCTCTTTCGGGTGTAACAGTGATTCCGGCCATGCCAATATCAGAATATCCTGTTGAAACGCTCGGGAATATTGCGTCAAAATCCATCTCAGCTACTACTAATTCTATTCCTTTGCTTTCTGCAAATCCTATAGCAATTTCTATGTCTATACCATATGCTTTACCGTCAACATCTTTATATTCAAATGGTCCAAAAGGCATATTGGTTGCAACAACAAATGTGTTTTCATCATTAACATACCCACTTACTTTTGGGGTAACACCAATTTTACCATCAAGATTGTTTACATATTTATTAACTATTTGATCAAATTCGCCGCTTTCCTTAATTGAACTTAAATAATTGTTAAAATCATTTTTTAATTCTAAATTATTCTTTTGTAAAATAAAAGCATAATCTTCTTCTGTTAAAGCAATATCAATTATTTTTAGTTTTTCTTTTTCATTATTATTACCACATGAACCTAAGATAAATAAAGAAATAATTGCAACTATTAATATATAAACCTTTTTCATATTATCACCTTTATTTGCAAATAAAAAGCCTAGTCGACATTCCTTATCGACTAGGACAAAAGCGCAAATATATTTGCGGTACGACTAGCCAATAATTATGTTGCTTACTAAGCTAATCGCATAATTATACTCAAGGAATATTCCTATCTTTTCAAGTTTTTAAATTTATATCAATATTATATATTAAATTATACGTATTGTATATATATATGCGTTTGAAAACGTTGTCAATAATTAAGTGTTTAAAAAAACTAATAGTAGTATTTTATCAGCTACTATTAGTTTTTAATTTATTTAATAATGCCTAACATTTCTAAGATTGTACTTGCAAGATTTGAGTCTTCAAGCTTTTCGATTGCCTCTTCGCTTGGAATAAAGTTGTCTTTATCACTTGAATTTTTATATTCGTTATACACATCTTCAATTAGTGTTGCTTCTTCAGAAATGTCTGTACTTTCTAAATCTATTTCTACACCTGTTATTTCTTTTAACATATCTTCTGCTAGTTCATTTGACTCTAAGTCTTTAATAGCATTTGTTATATCAGTAATACTTGTTGATTCATTAATATTAAAGTTATTTACTTTATTTGCAATGTCAACTAAGTTACCAATATTAGTTGCTTGTTCTTTTAAAACATTTGGATCTTTAAAGTCATATTTGTAATTACCAGAATCATCAAGCGGTAAGATATCAAGTCCATCTTTTCCAAGTGCTGTTTCTAGAAGTGTTCCTACAACCTTACTTGTAATGATGCCTTCTGAGGCTTTTAGCATAATTTGTTCTACTGAACTACCTTCAAGTGTACTTAAATCACTTTCTTCTAGTAATCCTTGAGCTTCGCCTAATAATCCTAAAAGGGTTGAAATCTCTTTACCAAAGCCATTTTCTTCTATATTAACTTTATCTGTTTCAGTTAATGAAATATCATATCCAACTTTATCGATTAGTTGATATACAATTGGTTTGAAGATTTCTGATTGGCCAATTTGATCAAATAACACAGAAACTTTATTTATTTCTTCTTCGCTCATGTTGCCTTTAAATAAATCTTCAAGAGCAAATTCAGAGCTACCAGCAATATCAATAAAGCTTATTGCAATATCAATTGATATAACAAGTTCGTTATGCCAATTTGTAACCTTATTTAAATCTAAAGTAATTCCATTATTTTCAAGAGTTTCATTAAAGTTTGTTGAATTGATAAATAATTCAAATAATGCTTTTTCTTCTCCTTTAATAAATGTAGATTCTATAGCTTTTAGAAGTGTTTGTTTAAGTAATTCTTCGTTTTCTTTATTTATTTCAAATGAAGAAAAATCAGTAATGTCTAAAGATAAGAAATCAATTACTACGTCAAGAAGTAATTTTACTTCTTTTTTGAATATTTCTTTTTCTTCTAATTTCTCAAACTTTTCTAAAGTGAAGAAATCCTTAATCTGAGCTGGTAATGAAGCGCTCTTAATAATACCAGGAAGTTTATCAAGAATCACTTTTCTAACAATCTCGGATTCACTGATTATATCAACGAACTTAGAAGTTTTTTCTTTATCGTTTAAAAGTTTTTCTTTAAATATTTCAAAAGATAAATCGGTAAAATCTGTTCCAAAAATATTGATTACTTCAATTAATGCATCACATAATACTGATACTTCAATATCCCAGTTAATATATGTATTTCCAAGATCATCATATAAAATATCATCTAAGTTAATATCAAATCCACCAATATTAGAAAGTAGTGATTTTATTAATATTTCTTCATTGCCATCAATAATAGATAAATTAAAGATGTCAATAATAACTTCCTTAAAGATAGATTGAACGCTTGGGTCAGTGAAGTCTGGTTCAAATTTATTTTCTGAAGTAATTAAATTTAGGATGTCTTCTTTTATTGGAGAGTTATTAATCTTTTTAATTATATTAAATAACGCAATAAAGTCATTTTCAATAATTTGAATAATTGCTTCTTTTGTAAGAATAGACTTTAATTCCTCTGGAAGTTTTTCTTTTTGGACTGCATTAAATGTAAGTTCCGCAACAATATTTTTAATAACAATTGAACTTGTTATTGATTTAATTACTGTTTCTGTATGAGGGCTATTTGCAAGAATATCAACCCAATCAGATACATCTTGGTCGCTAACATCAAGTTTTGTAATTTTTACAAGCCCAATAACACTATCAATAATATATGATTTTTCTAAATCCCAGTTAATATATTTTTGCCCATCTTGATATAATATTTCTTTGGCATTAATTTCAACATTTGAAGATGCACCAATTAAGTTAATTACATATTCTAAAAGTGCTTCTTCACTACCTTTGATTATTGTAAGGTTTAAAAGTGTATCAAGTAATTTTTCTAAAGATGTAGTTAACTGTTCGTCTTCAAAATCAATATTTTCTACAGTTACTTTTTCATTATTTAATAAAGCCGTAAATAATTCTTTTAAATCAGTTTTATATATATCTAAAATTGCATCTGCAATACTTAAAATATCTTCTTCAAAACAAGTTAATAAAGCTTCTTTTGTAAGAATAGCTTTTAGATTAGATGGTATTGATTCTTCACCTACTATATAATCATATAATAGTGTAACTACTAAAGCTTTGGCAATGTCTGAATTTGTTATATCTTCAATTATGCTTCGTGCATCATCCGATGAAAGTAAAATGTCAACTAATTTTGTAGGATCTTCAATTGAAACTAATAAGTCGTTTCCAAATACTTCCAAAATGTCAACAACAAGTGAAGAAATAACATTTGATTCGTTATCCCAGTTAATTCTGCTATTGCCATTTTCATCAAATAAGATTTCATCAATTTCTACGCCTTCTTCAACAAGCGATGTAAATAATGCTTTTAAAAGCATATTTTCATGACCATGAATAATCTTTAATCCAAGTAGATGTGTTATAGAATATTCAATTGCGCTAGTAATTTCAGGATCGCTTAAATCAACATAAATGCTTGATAAGTCCTCTCCTCTAATAGCTGCATTAATAATTTCTTTTAAATCAGTAAGATAGACTTTCTTAGCAATATCTGCAACACCAGTGATATCATATCTTAAGTATGTCTTAATATCTTCTTTTGTAAGCATATCTTTAAGAGCTATTAAAGATTCATCGTTTGTTGAATCTAATGCATCATGAATATATCTTACTGCTAGTGGAAGCCCAATATATTCAACTGTTGTTGTATCTAATAAATCACTTATGCAAGTTTCAAGACCTTTATTAATCTTATCATTAGTAAGAAGAATTTCAATTAATTCTTCTTCCGTTTCAAAAGTGATATTTTCTGTAACCATTACATCAAAAACAACCATAACAGCATCAACAATCAAATCAAAGTCTTTATTGATTTCGATACTTTCAAGTTCTTCTTTAGTAATACCGTATTCTTTTGTGATACCACTATCTTCAAGATAATATGTTAAATAATCATATCCAACAGGAAGTAATAATTCTACAGCTTTTGACTGTGCTAATAAGTTTTCTATGATATCAACATCTTCTTCATTTAGAACTTCCATTATTTTTGTATATTCAATTTGATCTTCATTCATGCATGTTTCTGCAACCTTTACAAAAACAGGTAGTGATGAATGAATTCTTCCATATTCATCTAATACATTAAGAGTTCCATCAGTAGTTGAGACAGCAAACAATTGACCAAAGTACTTCATATCGACAGAGGCTTCATCGTTTTTACCTCTTGAAAGATTTGAAAGAAATCTTGATAAAGACATATCTAATCCTTTATCCGCAGCTTCTAGCATATCTTTTACCAGATTAACTTCACCAGAAAGATTTTGTTCATCTTCTTCTGTAAATACATCAACTACATTAATTGCATCTTCTAAAAGCATATCAAAAGTTGAAATTGTTCCATACATTGGCATAATTACAATTAAGAAAACTAAAGTAAAACGAACAGATGCAATACCCATACCTGCGAATCTTGAGGCCATTGTTTTCTTTTGCTTCGGCATACCTTTTGTTTGAATTTTATAACAAAGCCATGTAATAAAGCGAATAAATGGCGCAACTAAAAATGCTATTACTAATAAGCCAACTACATACACAACACTTCTAACAACAGTTGATACAAGTGCTTCTGCAAGTTCAATAATTTTTGATGAAGAGGCAGCATCTATATTACCATTATATATATTATTTGCAAGTAGTTGTATTCCTAGTTCTTTTAAATTAAGTGGGCCTTCGACTGGTTCGAACATTGATACAAATACTGACCAATCTGCATTAATTAATAATTTTGTTATTAAATCAATACAACATATAAAAATAATAAATGGAATTAAGAAAGAAAGAGCTCTTCTTAAGGATTTTCTTGTCCCATTTATAAATCCCCATAAAAGATAAATAGCTCCTAATCCTATAACAAGTATATCTAATAAAATCATTAAAATTGCTGAAATTATAGTGATTAAATCAGGGGTTATAAAACTTAAAATTCCTGAATTCATAATATCGCCTCAATTCATATTTAATTATTTTATTATATCATATCTATTTTTTTATTTCAATCAATTCTCATTTAATTTGAACACCTATCTTGTTTAACTTTTCTAATATATTTTCGTATCCTCTTTCAACCATCTCAAAATTATCTAAAACGCATGTGTTATTCGAAAGTAGTGCACAAATAACTAAAGCAAAGCCACATCTTAAATCATGACATGTAGTTGTTGTACTTATTAACTTTGATGGATTTATGTGTATTACATTATCTTTTTGATAAATGTTGCCTTTAAATTTTTGAATTTCCTTTATATGTGTAATTCGGTTCGGGTAGACTAGATCTACAATAGTTGATTTTTCTTTAGCTGTTAGTAATGTTGCACAAAGAATTGGTTGTAAATCTGTTGGGAATGATGGATATTCTTTTATTTCCAAATCTATATTATTTATATTTTCTTTTTGATCAATGAATAGTTCTTCCTTATTATATATATAATTAATATTTAATTTATTTAAATATGGAACTAATGGTTCTACTACCATTTTAGAAACATTTGAAATTTTTAGTTTTGTTCTTAAAGCACTAGCTAGCAATATGAAACTGCCTAGTTCTATTCGATCAGGGCAAATTGTGTGCACTAATCCATTTAATCTCTTTACTCCTTTTATAACAATATCATTATTAATAATAGATATATTAGCACCCATCTTTTTTAAACATGTTATTAATTCTTCTATTTCTGGTTCAACTATTTGGTCTAAAATTTTTGTTGTTCCTTTAGTAAACACAGAATGTATTATTGCGTTTATTGTTGCGCCTACAGTTTGCTTTTTAAATTTATGAGTTGCATTGTTAATTGTTTTTTTACTTAACTCTATGTAGTTTGTTTGCATTCTAACTTTGACTCCGGTTTTTTTAAATATTTCCATATGAAAATCTATTGGTCTTATAGTAAAATTACAACCCCCAGGATAACTTACATATATATTATTATGATATTTTAACATTCCGGAATATAGATAATATGATGCTCTTATTTTATTTGCTTCATCAATTAATAATTTATTTTTAGTTTTGTTTCTTTTTAATACAACTTGATTGTTATTTATTTGTACTTTAACTCCCAGATGTTTTAAACATTTTATCATATTTAAAACATCTTTAATTATGGGGACATTATTTAAAATTATTTTTTCATTAGTTAATAAACTTAAAGCAAGAATTGGCAAAGAACTATTTTTCGAACCCGATATTTTAACCTTTCCTTCTACTTTTTTTGTTTTAGTTATATATACTTTCATGCTTTCACTCCTAATATATTGTATGCTTTAAAAAATTATATTACTTTAATTTCTTGCTTTTTTTTATTTTGTGATATAATATATGTATAGCTAAAGGGGAATGATTATGAGATATCGTATAGAAACTGACTCAATAGGAGAGCTTAAAATCCCGGCTGAATCTTACTATGGTATTCATACTGCAAGAAGTGCTGCTACTTATTCAATAACAAAAAGAGGTATTAATCGCCAAATGATTAAAGCCTTAACAATTGTAAAAAAGGCAGCTGCAAAAGCAAACATGGATTCTGGAGAAATTACTAATGAAATAGGTACTGCTATTATTGCAAGTTGTGATGAAATATTGAATGGCCGCTTACATGGCCAATTTATCACTGACTTAATTCAGGGCGGTGCTGGTTTTAATATGAACATGAATGCAAATGAAGTTATTGCGAATCGAGCAAATGAAATGCTTGGTGGCAAAAAAGGAACTTACGAATTTGTACACCCAATTAATCATGTTAATTTAAATCAAACTACTAATGATGTAATTCCAACGGCTGGGAAAATAGCGATCACTAAACAAATAAAAAAATTACAAGTTGAACTTAAAAAAATTCAAAACTCGTTTGTATCTAAGGGTAAAGAATTAGCAAATGCAAATTTAATTTCTTTAGGACAAGTATTTACAGCATGTTCAAACGTATTAAATCGTGATTTAAAACGTATTGATCAAGCCATCACAAACTTAAGTGAACTTAATATGGGTGTTAGTGTTATCGGAAAAGATAACAGCGTTAATCCAAAGTATTTAAAGAAAATTGTCTATCATATCAATAAATATTCTGGAGAAGATTTTGTTCAAGCAAAAGATTTATGTGATGCGACTAGAAACGTTGATGCATTTGTTAACGCAAGTTCAGTTTTAAATGTACTTGCAACAAATCTATCAAAAATTGCAAATGATATTATTTTATTTAGTGCCGCAAACATGCACGAATTTAATCACATTAATGTTGAAAAATCTCTTGAAGAAGAAGACACAATAGGTGTATTAGATATCGTTAAACAAATTGCTTTTTATGTAGATGGATTAGATGTTATGATATCTAGAGCTTGTGGTGCTTCTACTTTTGAAATTAATGTGTATAATCCAATTGTATTAATGTCTATATTTGATCAACTTTCATCATTAAGACGAGGCATTAGAACAATGAGAGAAAGATATATTGATTTAATCTCTATAAAAAAATAATAAACCAGTTTAAAACTGGTTTATTTTTTATTTTGCATATTCAATTCTATCTGCAGAAACGTTACCCATCCATGTAGGTTCGAATCCTTCTGCATTACCTTGTACTTTGATTAATACATTCGCACAACCTTGGAATGCGTTTGGTGCAATATATGTAACACTATCTGGAATAACAATTTTTGTTAAGCCTGAACAACCTTGGAATGCACTAACACCAATATACTTAATAGTATTTGGTAAGATAATTTCTTGAAGGAATCTACAATTTCTAAATGCAACTGTAGAAATTTCAGTACCACCTAAAACTTCAACCTTTATAAGGGTTTCAGGTAATGATGCCACACCTGCTGAGAATAAGTTTGCAAAAACTCCACCAACATATGTACCGTCACCATACACATCACCTAGTCCTACAAATGGAACAGTGATAGATTCAATGTTCTTACAACCAATAAATGCAGCTGTACCAATTTTCTTAACGTTTTTACCAACATGCATTTGTTTAATTGTTCCACCATTTTGGAATGCATATGCTTCAATTTCAGTAACAAATTCAGGAACTGTATATGAAACAGCATTTCCGCTTACTAAGTATTTAACAAGCTTTGTATTAAAGAAAAGAGTATTGTTTTCAACTTTAACTAAGTTTGAAGAAGATTTTATTTCAACTAAGCTTGAACAACCTTCAAATACACCTTCTTCTAATGTAGTTAATGTAGAAGGTAAAGTAATAGAAACAAGTTTACTACAATTTTTAAATGCATAAGCTTCAATTGATGTTACACCTTCAGGAATAACAATTGATTCTAAACTAGTACAACCTTCAAATGCAGAACGACCAATTCCTTCAAGTTTAGATTTCTTTTCAAATTTAACTGTAGTTAGTTTTGTTTTTGATTTAAATACAGATTCACCAATTGTTTTAATATTAGATTCGATTGTTACAGTTTCATCACTACCCACATATTGAATAAGGTTATCTTGATTAACACTGAATTTTTCTTCTTCTTTATTGGCAGTAATATAAATAGCAATTGCTAAAATAATACCAATAATAGCAATTACGCCAATAATAATTATACTAGACATGTTTTTCTTTAGAAAACTTTTCATACTTTCTCCTTAATTTATTTCATTAATATTATTATCTTTTTTATCTTGTATTGTAGATTTAATTAATACAATACCTATTGTAAATATAGCTACACAAAGATAACCAAGGATTGTAACTATATATTTAATATAATCAGCTTGATTTAGAATAACTATTACGTACTGTAAAAGGAACATAACAATTCCAATAACAGCAAAAATAATTCCTAAAATTCTTTTAAATAATCTCATATATTACTCCTTAGACTCGGCTTCAGGCTCAGGTTCAACTATAACGTTACCTTGAGGTCTAAGGCTTGCACTTATATATTTAATATAAATTTTTTGTCCTGCAACATCGTTATTATAAACGAAATTAGCATTTGTATTTTTAATATCATGATCAACTACAAAATGAATATCTGTTCCTGTAACATTAGTATATGTTACACTGTTAACCGAATTCATATTAAAAACAGCTTTATTTTTTATAACCGTATTATTTACATCTATTGAACTTCCATTTTGTGTAAGTTCAACGTTTTCTAAGTCGGACATTTCAATATTAATGTATCCATTTGATGTCCCTTTTAATAATGTAGATTGAAGCATAAAATTATTATAATCTATTTTATTTTCTTGTAAATGCTTTTCTTCACTAGTTAAACTATCATCCGATTTAATTGATACATTTTTATTAATATAACTTAATTTAATACTACCATAATTTTGTTTTATATTTGTAGTTTTTGCTTTTAGATTTGTTATTAATATATTACCATTAGACTCAGCTTCTAAAATTACTTCATTATAACTCATAAGTCTATTAATTGTAATTGTTGCTGCACGTCTTGATAAGAATGTCGCTTTTCTATAATTAATATCATCTAAAATATTATTGGAAGAACTTGTTGTAAAGTTAAGTGTTTCGCCATAAACATCATACAAAACAACTGAGCCACCACCAGAAACTAAAGTAAATTCTTTAGCATTTGTATTTTTTACAACAGTTGATGTTGCAAGTGAATCTATTATTAGTTTATTAAAATTAACATTATCAATAATTATAGATCCAGTATTTGCTTTAATATCAAAAAATGTTATATAAGCTTGAAAATCTTTATTATTTTCATCTTCTACTTTTGCAATTACTGTTTTTGTTTTATAACAGTCTTCAACATTAAGTGACTTTAAATCTGGATTTTGTAAGTATATTTCATTTGCGTATACATCAATATCTACTATAAGACCACTATTTTGAATATCACGCATATAAATAATACTTTCATCAAGTTTAATATTTATATAACTTAAATATTCTACGGTCGGAATGGAAATAACAACTTTTGGTGTAGGTTCATCTAATAAACCAAATAAACCATATTTGTTAGATGAAATGTTGCTAATGCTCAGTACATTATCTTCATAACTAATTTTTGCATTATATTCCATCTCATACATATATGTAACTTTAATATCGTTAGTTTCTTTATCTAACAAAATATCAACATTGGCGTTTGTACCAGATATATATATTTTGCTAATATCATTAGTAATTATTTCTTCATAAGACTTTGTGTTAATATCAGAAAATGATTTATACATATAACCTTTAGTAATATATGAAGCAATACCGATTACTAAAGCTAGGGTTGCAAATGCACCAAGGGATATACCTACTACATTATTATTTTTACAAAGTTTTTTTAAAGTTCCGCTAATAGTAAAATCTTGGAATTTATAATGTACTCTATATGTCTTTTTACATGCTTTTAAAATGTTAACTAAGAAATGTGTTATTAAAATATAAAACAAGTCAATAATAAATATATATACTAGTAGTCCACATAGATCAATACATAATACTATACCTACTAATAAAGCACAGTCAAGTCTAGATGTAAGAGCAGGTAGACTTAGTAGAATTTTATTTACCCCTAATAACACATATCCGATATATATCGATACTGATGCAAATAAAACTAGCATCAAAGCTACCACAAAACTAGAAATTATTGCTTTTATTATCTCAGCACGTCGATATTTTCTTTTTTGAATTTCCAAAAAGCTTATGCCTCTTGCATCATAAATCTCTTTTGCGATATCTTTTGGGTCAGGAAGATTTTTTATTACTTTTTCTTCAGGAGCACCATAGTCTATTTCAGTTGCGATACGTTCGCGATAGTGTTTTAGTATTTCTTGAATTTCTTGTGCTTTTAAAAATCTTAGTTCTTCTTCTAAGCATTCTAAGAATTCATTTTGTGTTTTCATAATATCACCATACTAATTCATTATTTATTATATCATAAAGTCTAATTAAAAAAAAGAAAAAAGCAAATAGAAAAAGCTCTAACCTTTTTGATAAAGTTAGAGCTTTATTTATTATCGATTTTTTTCTTTTATTGACTTAGCTGTAAGAGTTACTAAATCATATAAATTAGTACATTTTGTATAGTAATCATCACTTAGTTTAATTTGATATTTTTCTTCTACTTTAAGAAGTAAACTTACATAACAGAAACTATCTCCACCTAAATCATTAATAAAATCACTATTATCTTTAATAGCCTCTACCGGAATTGATAAGATTTCAGCCGCAATCTCTTTGATTTCGAAGCTTAGTTCTTTTAATTCTTCTGGAATTTCTTTATCTTGATTTTCTTGGTAAGCAGTTAAATCAAAGAATGAAAGTGGTGATGTTGAATATAATTTCTTAACTTTTAATCTAGGTATTTTTGCAAGGCCGAATAAATCTTCATGGCCTCTTAGAACAAATATATTCACAACACGTTCATAAATTTGAAGGCTTGAGTTAACACTTTCAATTCTATCAAGTAATGTTAATGCTTCTTCCTTACTAAGTTGTTTTGTTGTTTGAACAACAAGTGTAACATCTTCTGAAGTTTTTGATTTATTTTCTAAACCAATAATACAGTGATGTTTAACATATGGAAGTTTTTCAAATTTAATTTCAAGCGTATTTGGATTAATATTTTCTCCACTTTGGCCAATAATTAATTCTTTAATACGACCAATAATTCGGTATTTACCATTTTCACAAACAACTTTATCTCCTGTATGATACCATTCATCTTCTTTTCTTTCATAATGAACGCCATCAATAATTCTAGCTGTGTGAACTGAAGAACCTCTTAATAATAATTCTTGATCTTCATTTATCATAAATTCACAAGAAGAAAATGGTTTACCAATATATCCTTTTATTCTATCTTTAAATACTGATGTAGTTTCAACACAAGCGATACCAGCTTCTGTCATACCATATCCATTATATAAAGGATATCCTAGTGAATTAATAGTCTTAAGTGTATCTTCGGAAATATATCCTCCGCCACTTACTAAATATTCAATATTTGATCCGAATAAACTTCTTAATACAAATTTTGCATTAGATTTTGCTTTAGCAATTTTAGTATGATCGCCTAATCTTTGAATATCGAATCCTTTTTCAATTGCAGATCTTACTACTTTTCTTTCTAAATCAGTACCTTTTTCAATCTTCTTTCTAAGAGAAGAAACAATTCTATTCCAAAACATTGGAACCATGAATATGTGTGTTACTTTTGTTTTTCTAGCAGTTTCAAAAATACATTCTGGTGATGCTTCTTCAGGGAAGACAATAGTTCCAGAAAGACTTGTATACCACATAAATACCGCAACAAAACCAAAAATATGATTAAATGGTAATAATCCCATATTTTTAACAACTTTGTTTTTATTACCTTGTGTGAAACCAAAACCATTTTCTACGATTTCTTCTGAATTTAATAGTTGTGAAAAAATTGCTTTTTCATCATATTCAAACAACTTGAACATTTCTGTTGTACCTGATGTACAAAAAACAATCTTTTTGCCAATATTATCTTTATTAATTTCTAATTCTTTCTCATCAACAAGGTCACATTTAATTGTAGGTACGCTATATTTCTTTGTATCATTTGTAACAATTGCAAGTGCTTTTGTTTGACTAATTGCATATTCTACTTCTTCTTCAGTAAAACGGTTATCTACAAGCACCGGATTATAACCTGCAAGTAATAGCCCCCAGAAATTTACACACCACTCAATTGAGTTCGAATGTTTTAATAATACATATGTATTATCAGGAAAATGACGTAATTGTCTTTTTAAAGAATGAGCTTTTTGTAATGCAAGTGATGTATATTGTTTATATGTAACTTTTACTTTCTTTTTGTTTTTAAATGTTTCAAATGCAACAATATTTTTATAATCTTTTTGTACTAGAAAAATATTAGCAAAAGTATGTTCTTTATTTAATTTTTTTATTCCATTTTTTATATCTGAATATTTTTTCATATTACCCTCATTATATATCTAGATATACCGTTTAATCGACATAATTC
>JAEIGA010008932.1_pt1 | contig 15159 bp, 12 predicted proteins | sample 9270691 | NCBI WGS metagenome assembly JAEIGA01 (sample SAMN17057246, study PRJNA624740) | gut metagenome | biome: biome; isolation source: fecal sample | host: Bos grunniens | place: China: Xizang | collected 2019
ATTCAACAGAACATTCAAGGAAATCAAGCACTGCACACCTACTGATTTCCAGAAGCTTTATGTAAGTACAGGCAGAACTGAAATCTGACACACCGCAATATATGAAATCCCCAAAAACAATAAATGACCTTTCATATATTGTGGACACAGTTTATTAATATATTACAAGAGCAATAAATAATAGCAATAAATGAAAAAGAACCGAGTGAAATGCTCGGTTCTTTTTGTATCTTATAGATTAATTTTACTCAATATCAGCTTTCTTTTCGTCAGAAGAGTTGTTTTCTTCATTTGAATTTTCATCTGCTGAATTAGTTGCGTCTGTGTTATCGTCAGAAGCTGTATTATCTGTTTTCTTTTCTTCGATAGCATCTTCGATTTCAACAGTTTTTTCTGTTTTTAATGATTTGAGAAGCTCCTCAGGTTCAACTTCATAATTCGGAACATCGACTTCAAGTTCGCCCTTCATAAGCTTTTCAAAGTCATCAGCATCAATTTTCTCGTGCTTGATAAGATAATTTGAAAGTGTATGAAGCTTTTCGAGATTAGCCTTGAGAATTTCAGTAGCAGTTCTATATCCGTTATCAATAATAGCCTTAACCTCATTATCGATTTCAGTAGCAATAGATTCGCTGTAATTCTTTGTATGACCGTAGTCTTTGCCGAGGAATACCTCGTCATTGTCAGAACCGTAAACGACAGTACCGAGCTTTTCTGAGAAACCATAGCGTGTAACCATATTTCTTGCTGTTTTTGTAGCTCTTTCCATATCGTTTGAAGCACCTGTGCAGATATCTTCGAGAACAAGAGCTTCTGCCGCACGTCCGCCGAGGAACATTGCGATGCTTTCTGTCATCTGACGCTTTGAAACGTGGTTGTTGTCATTTGCAGGACGTGTAACAGTAAGACCTGCCGCCATGCCACGCTGAATAATTGTAACCTGATGAATCTTATCCTGTGTTTCAAGGTTATAGCCTACGATAGCGTGACCAGCCTCGTGATAAGCTGTAATCTTCTTATCTCTTTCGGTAACAATTCTTGATTTCTTTTCAGGTCCTGCAATAACCTTCATTGTAGCTTCTTCAATATCAGCCTCTGTGATAGCTCTTCTGTTTGCTCTTGCAGCAAGGAGAGCAGCTTCATTGAGGAGATTTTCAAGGTCAGCACCTGTAAAGCCCTGAGTTGTCTTTGCGATTATGCCAAGGTCAACATCCGGACCCATCGGCTTGTTTTTAGCGTGAACTTTAAGGATTTCTTCTCTGCCCTTTACGTCAGGATAGCCTACAACAATCTGTCTGTCGAAACGTCCCGGACGGAGAAGTGCAGGGTCGAGAATATCACGTCTGTTTGTAGCGGCAATAACGATAACGCTTTCATTGCCTGTAAAGCCATCCATTTCAACGAGAAGCTGGTTGAGCGTCTGTTCACGTTCATCGTGACCGCCGCCAAGTCCTGCACCTCTGTGACGACCTACTGCGTCAATTTCATCGATGAAGATGATTGCAGGAGCATGCTTTTTAGCCTGTTCAAAAAGATCACGGACTCTTGAAGCACCAACGCCGACAAACATTTCAACGAAGTCTGAACCTGAAATAGGGAAGAAAGGACAGCCTGCCTCGCCTGCAACAGCTCTTGCAAGGAGAGTTTTACCTGTACCCGGAGGGCCTAAAAGAAGAACGCCCTTGGGGATTTTTGCACCGATATCCTTATATTTATTTGAATGCTTAAGGAAGTCAACGATTTCTTCAAGCTCCTGTTTTTCTTCGTCAGCACCTGCAACATCGGCAAAAGTAGCCTTTCTTGCATTAGCCTGATTTTTGAGATTGGCTTTTCCGAAATTGCTGTATTTTCCGCCGCCGCCTGCTTGTTTCATCATAATATAGATGAATACAATGCCGAGAATGAGCATTAATACTGTCGGGATAATCGAGAGAAGCCATGAGTTATCTGTAATCTTGTAATAATCCTGTGTAAGAGGTTCATCAGGATATTTTTCATTGTAAAGCTTACGATAATCATCTGTATCGTCAAGGAAGATACTTACATTAGGAACTTCATAAGTAATTTTCTTTTCCTCGCCACGAAGCTTCAGTTTAAGCTCGCCTGTTCCGAGGTCGAGAGTGTAGGATTCAACCTCAAGATTGTCAAAGTGTGTGATGATTTCTGAATACTGTGTATTTTTGCCACCTGAACTCAGTTTTGACATAACAGTAGAAATGCCGAAAACTGCAATGATAAAGATAAGCAGGTAAGCAAAAATACCTCTGTTTTTTTTCGGTGTCAAGATAACATCTCCATTCTGTAAAGTGTATATATCAATATAATTGAGATTTGTATTGTAACAGATGCAAATTACATCTCAATAATAGTTATTCTCAAAAAATCGGTAGTTAATTCATCAGGAGCAACTCTTTGTGCAATTCCAAGCTTTTCAGCAAATACAGTTCCAAGCTCATCCTCGATGAAGTGAAGTTCTGCTCTGTCTGAGGGGGAAATCCTCTCATTTATCAGCTTTTTTACCGATGAAGTGAAATTTCTACCCGAAAACTGAAGTTTATCTCCGAATTTTCTTTCACGGATAACAGCTTTGCCGTTTAGCTTACTGTAATCGAGAAAATAATTACCCTTCTGTGCTTTAAGCGTTGAATACTCGCTGCGGCTGATTATCTCAGCAGATAGGATTTTATTCGGAAAAAGGTGGTTTTCACCGATTTGTAATTCAACAGGCAGTACAGAGTGTACTTTTTTAATTAAAACAAGCGAAAGTGAAAAGTTTGTGGAAACGATGTAAAAATCTTTTGAAACATTGATTTTGCCGTCGTTCTGAAGTACATAATCTATCTGTTCAAGCCGCTGGCTGTTATAGGGGAGATTATTCTCTGATAAAAGACGAGCATAACAACGGTGACGAATAGCCTTGTGAAAGGCTTCAAGCCCTTTGAAGCCGTCTTTTGTGCGGCATTCCGTATAGGCTTTGTCCGTTTGCTCTTCAATAAAGCTGTTTTCAAGCGATATTGCATTTATAGTGCTTACTGATGTTTTCAGAAGCGAATTATTTATTTCAGACATAACAGGAATTACATTGTGTCTGATTTTATTTCGTGTGTAATCATCTGAAAGATTAGAGCTGTCAGTTACATACGAAAGTGAATTATCTTCAAGATACTGTTCAATTTCAGCTCTTGTTACCGTTAAAAGAGGGCGGATTATATTATCTCTTACAGGCGGAATACCCGTAAGCCCCTTTACAGCAGTACCTCTTATAAGATTGTGGACTACTGTTTCAAGGTTATCATCGGCATTATGAGCCGTAGCGATAAATTTTCCCTCAGAGCAGTCAGCAAAAGCCTTATACCGCATAATGCGTGCGGCTTCTTCGGTTGAAAGCTTATTCTGCTCAGCGTAATCCTTGACATTGCACGAAACAACAGTAAGAGGAATACCGAGTTTTTCGCAGAATTTTTCACAGAAAAACTGGTCGCTGTCACTTTCTTCTGCTCTCAGGTTGTGGTTGATGTGGACAGCCTCAAGCTTAAAGCCGATACTGCGGCTAAGCTCACTGAGCACAGATGTAAGACATACGCTGTCTGCACCGCCCGAAAGTCCTGCAATAACAGTAATATCGGGTGAGAGCATATTGAATTTTTTTGTATAATCAATAATTTTTTCAAGCATAATCAAGCTGGTTCGGGTTTTGTCTGGAAATCAGGATTTGAGAAGCGTGTGTACTGACCGTCCCATATAAGCTCAACAGTACCTGTTTCACCATGACGGTTTTTAGCTACAATACATTCAGAAATATTCTGGCGTGTACTCTCTTTATTATAATAAGCGTCACGATAAAGGAAAAGAACAATATCTGCGTCCTGCTCGATAGAACCCGATTCTCTCAGGTCTGAAAGCATAGGGCGTTTATCTGTACGGCTTTCAACGCCACGGGAGAGCTGTGAAAGCAGTATGACGGGAACATTAAGCTCCTTAGCCATAACTTTGAGCTGACGTGTGATTTCTGAAATAACAACAACTCTGTTATCTGATTTCGAGGTTGAATCCATAAGCTGTAAATAGTCAATAACGACAAGTCCGAGATTTTTTGTACGTCTGAGCTTTGCCTTCATCTGAGGAACAGTCATACTTGCCGTATCGTCAATATAAAGAGAAAGATTGCTCAGATATCCTGCACTTGTTGCAAGACGCACCCAGTCATCAGTAGAAATTCTGCCGTTTCTCAGTGAATTAGAATCAACAAGAGCCTCAGTGGAAAGCATACGGGTTGCAAGCTGATCCTTTGACATTTCGAGGTTGAAGATAACAACGTCCTTTTCGCTTCTTCTTGCAACATTTGTGGCAATATTCATTGCGAAAGAGGTTTTACCCATAGCAGGACGTGCGGCAAGAATGATAAGGTCTGATTTATTAAGCCCCGATGTGATTGAATCGAGGTATGTAAAGCCTGTTCTTGCACCGATATATTTATCCTTGTCAGGGCCTGCGATTTTACCGATTTTATCATAAGCCTCTGCAACAGCGTCGCTTATCGGAACAAGTCCCTGAACATTTCTGCCCTCTCTGATATCGTAGATTTTCTGTTCGGCAGAATCAAGGAGAATCTGAGCATTATGCTCGCCCGACTGAACATCCTGAAGAATGCTTCTTGCGGCATAGCTAAGACTGCGGATATAGTATTTTTCCGCAACAATTCTGCAATAGCTTTCGATATTTGCGGTAGAGGGGAGGATTTCTGCAAGATTTGCGAGATATCTTCTGCCCTCAGCGGCATTTTCGAAAATGTGAAGCTTTTCCGCTTCATTCAGAACAGTAATGATATCAGCATTCGCACCGCCTGTAAACATACGCATAATAATGCTGTAAAGGCTTCTGTGCTGCTGGCCGTAAAAATATTCGGGCTTGATTTTCTCCACAACAAGCGGGAGAACCGACGGATCGGCAAGAACAGCACCGAGAATGGACTGTTCAGCTTCAATACTGCGCGGAAGCTCTCTGTCGGTTATCTGAAAATCATTATTTTCCATTATAAGAATTACTCCTCAGTAACTTCAACGGTAATATTTGCTGTAATTCCTGTGTAAAGCTTGATTACAGCATCATAAGTGCCGAAATTCTTGATATCTGTTTTAAGATTGATTTTCTTCTTATCGATTTTAACATCAAACTGCTTTTCGAGAGCTTCTGAAACGTGATTTGAAGTAACAGAGCCGAAAAGCTTTGTGTTGTTGCCAGCCTTAGCCTTGATGATAACCTTTTTATCGTTTATCTTAGCGGCAATTTCATTGGCGGCCTGTTTTTCCATATCTATCTTGTGCTGTGCAGATGATTTCTGACCTGCAAGCTCGCTGAGGTTTGAAGAAGTAGCTTCAACAGCAAGCTTCTTAGGGAAAAGCATATTTCTTGCGTAGCCGTCAGCTACGTTCTTGATTTCACCTTTTTTTCCTGAACCTTTAACGTCCTGTAAAAAAATAACCTTCATTTATAAAACACCTTTCTGTATTTTGGGGAATCATATTATTCCTTGTGATTGTCATCTATTGCTTTTATAAGCTGTTTTCTTGCTTCAGCAATTGAAACATTCTCAAGCTGAGCTGCAGCCATGGTCTGATGACCGCCGCCGCCAAGACATTCCATAATAACCTGAACATTCAATGCACCGAGTGAACGTGCTGAAATGTTAATGATATCGCCTGTTCTGTAAAGTACAAATGAAGCGTCTACGTCTGTGATATTGAGCAGCTCATCTGCTGCCTGAGGACATACAAGACGAATGTTATCGCATTTCATTTCTGTGTGAGCAATAGCACATCGGTTATATATTTCAGCAGAAGAAACAACCTGAGTTTTCTTCTGGTATGTATCGATGGAATTTGTAAAGAGTGATTTTACGACTATTGTATCAGCACCGATTTTCTTAAGAAAAGCCGCCGCTTCAAATGTTCTTACACCTGTACGCATTACGAAATTCTTAGTATCGAGTGCGATACCTGCAAGGAGAGCCTCAGAAGCAAATGCAGGGATTGATTTGTTATCAAGCTTGAAATACTGTATAAGCTCTGTAACCATTTCAGAAGCCGATGAAGCATAAGGCTCATGCAGGAATATAACAGCATCGTCTATAAAGTTTACATTTTTTCTGTGGTGGTCGATTATGACAACACGATGTGATTTCTTATAGAGGTCGCCGTTTTCAAGGAAATCCTTATTGTGAGTATCACATATAATAAGAAGATCCTTTTCTTTAATCTGATCGCAGGCGTCAGACGGGGAAACAAAATAGTTCGTATCCGAATTTGAGTCCACCATTTCGATAAGCTGAGAAGCAAGATTCTTCTTTCTGTCAACAACGACATAAGCTTCCTTATCCATAAGTCTTACAGCACTTACAATACCTACAGCCGAGCCGATAGAGTCGAGGTCGCCGAAGCGATGTCCCATAACAAATACTCTTTCAGAGTCTGTGATAAGGTCCTGAAGTGCATTTGCGATAACTCTTGTTTTTGACTTGGATTTCTTTTCAACGCCCTTTGATACGCCGCCAAAGAATCGGTAGCCGTTTTCTGTTTTAAGAACAGCCTGGTCGCCGCCGCGTCCGAGAGCCATATCAAGACATTGTCTTGCAAGGATTTCGCTTTCGATGAGATTATCTGTTCCCTGACCTACACCGATAGAAAGTGTAAGAGGAGTACGCTCGCCGATTTTGATATTTCTTGCAAGGTCGAGGATTTTGAATTTTTCCTCAATAATCTTATTTATGTGATAATCCTCCATAATAATGAGGAATGTATTGTTTGAAATACTTTTTGCGATACCGTTTGTATCAGCCATGAAGTTTTCGATAAGCTGCTGGGCTTCAACAGTAGTTTTAGCCTTTTCGCTCTCTTTTGCATTCTGCATAATGTCATCATAATTATCAAGCATAATTATGAGAACGGAATGATGCGTTTCAACAATCTGCTTCTGAAGTTTATAAACCTCAGTAGCGTCCTGAAAATTCAGAACATATACAGTATCATCTTTAAGTGAATCCTTTTTTGCGGAAACATCATAGATACTTCCGTTTACATTACAAGGACGGCTTTCACCGCTTTTCAGCGCAAGAATATCGATACTGATGCAGTCCTGAAGATTAAGTCCGAAAGCTTCACGCTCAATAGCAACTTTTTCTCTGAAAAATTCATTGTACCATACGATGTTATTATTTTCATCAATGACTGCAACAGGGGAAGGAAGTGACGTTATATATTCAGCGCCTGCTGTCTTGATAAGCCTGTTCATTCTTGAAACATGTCTGTACATTGACTTTGACATAAAGAAAAGAATAAGAATAAAAATAATTGAAAGTACAATGGCAATAGTAAGCGTTACAAAGAAATAATTAAGATTATAAAGGCTCAGCAGAATTGCCGCACCGATAGTGTTCGCAAGCATAAGCAGCGAAACAAATATAACGGGAAAAGGAAGCTTGCTTTTCATTTTCAGAAATCCCCCCTGTCAGATATTTTTTATTATTGATATTATGTTTCCATTATAATAGGAAGAATCATAGGACTGCGCTTTGTTTTCTGATAGATATAATCAGAGAGTGCATCACGCATTTTTCCCTTGAGTGTATTCCACTCTTTAAGCTCGTGAATAGAGCAGTTGTAAAGTGTATCGCTTAGAAGCTGTTTTGCTTCTTCGATGAGTTCCTCTGATTCTCTTACATATACAAATCCTCTTGAAATTATGTCAGGACCTGCAATAATTGTATTTGAAGCTCTTTCAATACCGATAACGATAATGATAAGACCATCCTGTGCAAGATGCTTTCTGTCACGAAGAACGATAGAGCCGACATCTCCGACACCAAGTCCGTCAACGAGGACTCTTCCTGCGGGAACCTGAGAAACGACATTCATTTTAAGTCCGTCTGTTTCGATAACATTTCCGATTTCAGCAGTAATTACGTTTTCTCTCGGTATACCCATTTCAACAGCGAGGTCGCCATGCTTTTTAAGGTGCTTGTATTCACCGTGAACAGGAATAAAGAACTTAGGTCTTGTAAGAGCAAGCATAAGCTTGAGTTCCTCCTGACAGGCGTGGCCTGAAACGTGAACTTCATACATAGCCTCGTAAACTACTTCTGCTCCTGATTTCATAAGCTCATTTACAACTCTTGTAACATACTTTTCATTACCTGGGATAGGAGTAGCTGAGATGATTATGAAATCCATAGGAGTGATATTTACTTTTTTATGGTCATTCATAGCCATACGGGTAAGAGCAGACATAGGCTCGCCCTGACTTCCCGTAGTGATAAGAACTATACGCTCGTTTTCATAGCGGTTCATAGTTTCTATATCAATAAGAATTCCCTTAGGAACGCTAAGATATCCAAGCTCAATAGCAGTAGAGATAACATTTACCATACTTCTGCCGAAAACAGCAACTTTTCTGTCGTAACGCTCGGCACAATTGATAATCTGCTGAACTCTGTGGATATTTGATGAGAATGTAGCGATAATAATACGCTTGCCCTCTGCATTTTTGAAAAGGCTGTCAAACGATTCGCCGACTTTTCTTTCAGTCTGAGTATATCCTGGTCTTTCAGCATTTGTAGAGTCTGCCATAAGAGCAAGAACACCCTTGCTTCCAAGCTCGCCGAATCTTGCAAGGTCGATGATTCCGCCGTCAATAGGAGAGAAATCCACCTTGAAGTCGCCCGTATGAACGACAACACCAGCGGGAGTATGAATTGCCATGCCCACAGCACCTGGGATAGAGTGATTTACCTTGATAAACTCAACAGCCATACAGCCCATTTTTACAGTTTTCTTAGGCTCGATGATGTTAAGCTTTACTTTGCCGTCAAGCCCGTGTTCCTTGAGTTTACCCTCAACAAGACCGAGAGTAAGCTTTGTTCCGTAAACAGGAACATTAACTTTTTTGAGAAGGTAAGCAAGTCCGCCGATATGGTCTTCGTGACCGTGAGTAAGTACAATACCTCTGAGCTTTTCCTGATTTCGTTCAACGTATGTGAAATCGGGGATAACTATATCAACACCGGGCATATCAGCATCAGGGAAAGCAAGACCGCAGTCGAGAATGAACATATCGTTTGAACATTCGAAAACAGTCATATTCTTTCCGATTTCGTTAAGACCACCGAGCGGAATAATGCGGATAGGAGTTTTTCTTACCTCTTTTACCTTTTTAACAGCTGCTTCTGCTCTTACAGCAACAACAGCGTCAGAACTGCTCTGTGTTTTTTTTCTGATATATCTTCTTCTCGGAGCAGAGGAAGGGTTTTTTCTTGAATTGTCTTTTTCGTTCACTTAGAGAACCTCTCTTTCATAGTCGCGGGTGCATACGGCATAACAACGTATAATTGGTAAAATACAGCCGCAGGCACAAAATACAATGGGTGGATGCAGAAATTCAAGCTTTAAAACGGTTAAAACTATTTTGTGGGGGTAAATGCTTAAAGATATAACAAAGCAGACGACTAATGCGTAATCGTCATAAGACCGAACAGAAACAATATCACATAAAACAGAGATTAAGATAACAAAGCATTATCTTTTGCAATGCACCGATAAAAAGTAAGACGTATGAAGATTTGAAAAATCAATAATATCGGGATAAATGCGGAATTGAATGCTGTATGTAATGTGTGTAAAGCGGCACATAAAGAATACAGCATACAGATTTCAGCGTAGATTCAGCATTATCTGTGATTTAAGTGATATTGAGAGAACATCGGCGGCTCATTAAACGTATCAGCGACAAAGCGCAGAGCATAACCGAAAAACCGAACAAAAAGCTTAAATATAATATATATTTAAAGGCATAAAAACGTATGCCAATAAAGTCTGAAACAAGTGAGGTACAGATATGATACAGATGCTTTACTTGTCACATCTATATGTTACCGCATATAATAAATCATTATTAATTATACGTCTAATAAAGAGGGATGTCAAGAGATTGAAGAGTGAATTATTAGAAGTTTATAAAAATCACTTGAACGTGTAAAGAAAATACTATTAAATAGTCAAAATACGGAAAATCATTCTTTTGGCTGTATTTTTAAGGAATCAATATAATTACAGCAAAGCTCTGACGCTGTTTCTGCTTTATATGACTGAGCCGCAACGGTAATCCTGTTTTTTCCGCTGTGTGTAATACTGATTTTTCCGCTTGTACCGAAGAAGTCTTTTTCATTGCAGTTTTCTGTGATAATTTCACGTTTTGCTGTATAGAATCCGGGAACCTCATTGCATACTGAGATAAAATCCTTTTCCTGCGACATAAGCGTAATGCACATATATAACGGGTCAGCAGTAAAACGCTGGAGCGATATTTCTTCAGAACATGAAGCAGAATATCTCAGAATACGGCTGTTATGCCTGTCTGCAAGCTCATCGGCGATAAAATGAACGTAATCGGGAAGAACGGGACAGATATTTCTTTTCATAAGGCAGACCGCACAGGCAATCATAAGCTTTTCATGGCTGATAAATCCGAGCTTATCGGAATATGCGTTTACAGCAGAGCCGTCTGACGCTACCTGAAATGTAAGGGCATCAGAATCGGTAACAAAAAAGCTTTTCCGGATATTTCGGGTTATGCTGTTGGCACAGCTTATTGAAGCAGAGGCGGAAAAATCCTTGCCTGTAATGCTCTGTAAATTTCTCAGATAGAATAAATCAGCCTGATTGAATGATGAAATTTCACCATTTTTATTATTTTTTTCAGAATAACCGAAAAGAAAATCGGAAGAAAGAGGCATACCGAAGCTGTCAAAGAACGATATAACAAGAGGGTTGATTCTCTTGATGTAGATACCTGCTGTTATATTAAGCTCTTTAATGGTATACATAAACGACGGAAGAATACAGTTTTCAAAAATCAGAGCATCATTTCCATGCTCGGCAACACCTACACTTATGCCGTATGCGCATGATTTATGCTCATTGTTACCATATCCGACTGCGATTGTACCCGATTTGAATGGTGCTTTGCTGAAAAAATCCGTTATATCGGAAAAAGACTTGCCGCCTGTTTCCTCACATATATTATCCCTTAAGCTGAAACCGTATAATTCTCCGTAATAGCTCATAAATAATTTCACACTCCTAAAGCTTTATGTATAGCTTTAATATTACCTGAAATATCCATTTTTATTCCGAATATGTATTTTTCACTCTGAATGAAAGTAGAATAAGCGCAAGAAGATTAGGGAATGCCATGAGACCGTTGAAAATATCCGATAATGTCCATACGGCTTCAAGTGCTGATATTGCACCGAATGCTGTAACAGCTGAAAAAACAATACTGTAAGCTTTTGTTGCTTTACCATTTGTTATAAATCTGAATGCAGTTTCTCCGCAATAATACCAGCCAATTATGGTGCAGAATGCGAAAAGTGTAATCGATATAAATATGAAAATATCGGAATATGAGCCGAAAATAACTGAAAATGCTTTATTTATGCTGAAATTTTCCGCTTTTGACGTAAGAAGCACAAGCGCTGTAAGGGTACAGCATATTATCGTGTCAAGAAATACTTCAAAAACGCTCCACATTCCCTGAACGGAGGGAGAGGTGTTTTCGGCTGTTCCGTGCATAATCGGAGAACTGCCAAGTCCTGCCTCATTAGAGAAAATTCCTCTGCGCAGTCCGACAGAAAGAGCTTTTGACATGGTGTATCCGCCTACACCTCCTGCGGCTGATTTAAAGGAAAAAGCCTGCGAAAAAATATCTCTGAACGCTGAAAAAAGATTTTCTCTGAAAATAATAATCACAGCGATTGAAGAGGTGATATAAACAGAAGTAATAACAGGAATTATTATTCCCGCAACTGTTCCGATACGCTTCATACCTCCTAAGGTAACGGCAATAACAGCAGTAAATATAATCAATGCAATGTAAATCGGACTGATATTGAAGCAGTTGCAGCAGGCGATACTGATAGAGTTTGATTGTACCATTCCGCCCATACCGAATGAAGCGAGCAGACAAAATACCGAAAATACCATAGCAAGCCTGCGTGAGCCGAGTCCTTTTTCGATATAGCACATAGGGCCGCTGAAACAGGAATTTTTCTCTTTGAAAAGTACGGAAAGATAGTTTTCGCTGTAAACAAGTGCCATTCCGAGAAAGGCTGATACCCACATCCAGAAAATACTTCCTGCACCTCCTGCTATAAGAGCCGCCGAAACTCCGACTATATTTCCCGTACCCATTGCAGTTCCGAGCGAGGCACATACCGTTTTAAGCTGTGAAATACCATTCTGAGCCGATGAATTGTCTTTACGCTTTATTTGTCTGAAAAGAAAAGTGAAAAGCCCGAACTGAATAAATTTCAGCCTGAATGTAAAGAATAACCCCGTAAAAAGCAATAAAAACAGCAATCCTGTTCCCCATACGATCGAGCTGATTTTTTCGAGCAAAAAAATAACCGACATTTATTTATATCTCCTTGAAAAAAAGCATATTAATGTGATATAATTATTAATATCATCACAAATTAAGGCGGTGAAAGAATGAAAGTGATAAAGGCTGACAGAACTATATTGCCGTTAATTCAGCTTATTACTGCGATTATTTCAGCGATGCTGACAATGGCTTCATATAAATTCATATCTATAAGAATTGTTATGCTTATATTCTGCGGCATATTCTTACTAACGGGAGCATTTCTTGTTTTATTCTATCTTCCGCTATGGTTCAGACGTCTGCAATACAGTATAACAAATGAAACAGTAACGAAAAGAAGCGGTGTTTTTTTCACTACCGAGCGTACTGTACGTTTTTCTTCTGTACAGTTTGCAGATATAGTGTCATTTCCGTTTTCAAAATTTACAGGACTGAATTTTATAATACTTAGTGCATACGGCGGCAAAATTGCGCTTTTGTTCCTTAAGGAGCAGGATAAAAAAACATTATTGAAAAATATCGGCAGAGATTATTGCTGAGGGAGGCTAATTTGTATCACGAACATCCATTGAAGATACTGAAATATTCAGCGAAGAATATATGGCTTCTTGTATTTCCGCTTGTGCGCGGAATATGGGCAATGAAGCTTGATGTAAATAAGCTTTATATGTGGCTCAGAGGTGCATGGTTTGATATTCTTGTTGTTATCCTGATTATCCTTTTCGGCTTTGCAAAGTGGTATTTTTCGAGGATAACATTCAGTGAAAGTGCGGTAATTCATAAAAAGGGGATAATAATCAAATCGCTTAAGATAATTCCCTATGAGAATCTCTCAGCTTTAACAAGGGAACATTCTTATTATCTCAGACCTTTCAGAGCTGTAAGAGTTTTTACAGATACCTGCGGAGGAATTATGAAAGCCTCGGATATGCGTTTTCTGCTCAGCTATAAGGTGTGCGCTGAATTTATAAATAAAATTCCTCAGTCAGAGCATGAAAGCAATATTGTATACAGATACAAGCCGAAATTTATACTTATATTCTTTTTTTCGGCACTTTTTTCAAGCAGCTTTTCGGGAGTTCTGTATATCGGAGCGTTTTTCTTTGAGGGCGGACAGATTGCACAGGATATTATCCGTACATCACTTGACCGTTTTACTGCTGAGGCTTCAAAATTTCTGATAATGAATATTCCCTATGCTGTACTTACCGTAATTGTAATAATATTCGGGGCATGGCTTATATCCTTCATCACAAATATGATAAGATATTCGGGATTTTTTATAAGACGTTACAAGCATATCATAAGAATTGAAAGCGGAAGAATTACTCCGAGAAGATTTTTGATAAGTCAGGATAAGATTAATTATTATTATCTCAGACAAAATCTTTTAATGAAGATATTTCGTGTTATGTCGGTGAATATAAGCTGTTCGGGCTATGAAACGAAGAAAAACAAGAATTATCCCGTATTTCTTCCGATAGAATCGGGAAGAAAAATAAAATCAGATCTTGAAAATGCTGCAGGAATAAGATATAATCATAAACGACAGTATAAGCCGAGGCTTTCGGGAGTATGGAATTATATATGGTTTGCTGTGCTGATTGCGGCAGTTATATTTCCTGTATTCCGTATTCTGCCAAGAATTATTCCCGAACTTGATGAGGCTGCAAGTTTTTTTCTGATTATGGCAGAAATACCTGCTATATGGTTTCTTATCGTAAGAATTGCGGCTTTGCTGACGAGTGGAGTTACTGTTGACGGAGAGCTTATTTATGTGCGTTATTCAAAGCGTTTTGATTTTTACACGATAATAGGTGAAAAAAGCAAGCTTGTTAAGCTTGATATCAAGCAGAATTTATTTCAGCGTTATGTATCGCATAAATGTACGGTAAGCTTTTATTTTCATAATGAGATTTCACAGCGTCATTATGTAAAGGGCTTAAAGCTTGAACAGGCAAAGGAAATTTCAGAAAAATGTTTAAGGTAAAGGAGTAAATATATGAAATGCAGTGTATGTTCATCATATTTTGATAATGTAGGGGACGGGATGTATTATTGCCCGAGATGCAAAAAAATGTACGGCGAAAATGAAGCTGTAAGAGAAACAAAATATGAATTTGAAAAAACGGATAATTATTCCTATGGGGCTGAAAACAGGGAAATGCCCGATGTTTTTGATAACAGCCGTAATCAGTATTACGAGGATACGGGCAGTAATTATTATGATGATAAGCCTGAGATGATTGATGAAACAAAGCCGCAGAGATATGAAAAATCCGCAAGTGTGTATACGAAAAAAGCAGTTACAGTTAAAAATACATCTGCAAATAATATTAGTATTTCTTCTGCAAAGCAACTGGCAACAATAACGATTATTCTTTTTGTGTGCAGTCTTATATTCAGCATTCTTTCATTGCCATCTTTGATTATTGCATTCGTGAATGCGAATAAACTGAAAAATCCACCGCCTGACTGTGAGAATCCTGCTGAATATAAAAAGCATCATAAAACATGTATTACCTGTGCAATAATTCAGCTGATTTTTCTGATTGCTAAAATAGTTTTTGCGGTAGGCTATATATACATACTTGAAAGCGCATTACGATAAAAATTTTTTCTGCTTTTGCTTTTATAATTGGCATAGCAATAAAAAACCGACTGCCCTGTGACAGTCGGTTAATTATGTATATATGATTTTTTGCGGGCGGATAAAATCTGCCCCTA
>JAEIGA010008933.1_pt1 | contig 15157 bp, 8 predicted proteins | sample 9270691 | NCBI WGS metagenome assembly JAEIGA01 (sample SAMN17057246, study PRJNA624740) | gut metagenome | biome: biome; isolation source: fecal sample | host: Bos grunniens | place: China: Xizang | collected 2019
AGCTTTCCTGTCATACGGCACACGCCATATGTCTTGTTCTCAATTCTGATGAGAGCAGCCTCAAGATTCTGGATGAACTTGTACTGACGCTGTGCCAGTGCGCCTGCTTCTTCTTTTGAAAGGGCTGTAGCACCCTCCTCCATTACCTTGAACGTAGGAGATGTATCCTCAATATCATTGCTCGAGTCATGAGTGATGACATCACGAAGCGTCTTATATTCCTTTTTAGCCTTTTCAAGCATCTCAAGAATGATGGCCTTGAACTCCTGGAGCTCCTCATCACTGTAACGCACTTTCAACTCTGGTGTGCTCTTTACTTCTTCTGCCATAGTTTTTATAGTTTATTAGTTATTAAATTCTATTTTTCAGATTGCCACGACCCATCGGGCATCGCAATGACGTATCAGAAAGCAACCGTGAAATGACACATTAGCATTTCGTAACCCTGATGCGGATAACGCCCTCGTTCCATTCAACCTCAGGAGCATCTTCGGCATCTGCAAGAGGAGCCGCCTCTACAGACAGGGCAAGTGTCTGCGCTGCCACATAATCAGCATAGTTCGCAAGCGATGCCTCAATCTCAGAAAGGTAAGCATCATCTGCATATATACATACCGTCACCTTATCCGTCACATCAAAACCGCTGGTCTTGCGCAGGTTCTGGATACGGTTGATAAGTTCGCGTGCAACACCCTCCTGGCGGAGTTCTTCGGTGATGGTAACGTCCAGAGCGATGGTCATCGCTCCCTCCGTAGCCACGAGCCATCCTGGCATATCCTCTGAAGATATCTCATAGTCACCCTTGTTCAGAGTAACGTCTCCTGAAGGCAAGTTCAAGACATAACCTGTGCCAGAAGCCTCTGCTGACTGGATTTCCGAAATCACCTCCTGTGAAAGAGTTCCGAACGAGGCTGCTATTTCCTTCATCTGCTTGCCATAGATCTTGCCAAGGGTCTTGAAGTTCGGTTTGATCTTCTTGGTGATAAGACCGGTCGTATCTGAAATGAACTCAGCCTCCTTTACATTTACTTCTCCTAGGATAAGGTCCTTAACCTTCTCAAGCTGTTCCTTCACACGTGCATCCAGCACAGGGATGATTACCTTGGAGAGAGGCTTGCGGACATTGATCTCAGCCTTACGTCTCAAGGCAAGAACCATCGATGTAGCTCTCTGGGCCAGAGCCATGCGTTCCTCAAGATCCTTATCTATTACAGCCTCGTCACACACAGGCATAGCCACATAGTGCACTGACTCCGACTCTCCCTCCACGAGGTCCAGATACATGCGGTCCATGAAGAACGGAGCAATCGGTGCAGCAAGCTTAGCTACAGCCACAAGCACCTGATAAAGGGTCTGATAAGCCGAGAGCTTGTCTGCGTCCATAGTACCTCCCCAGAATCTCTTTCTGCCAAGACGTACATACCAGTTGCTGACATGGTCGCAGACGAAATCCTGGATCAGACGTCCCGCTGTGGTGATATCGTAATCCTCATAAGCTGCAACGACGTCCTTTACGAGAGTGTTGAGCAGAGAAATCACCCATCTGTCTATCTCCGGACGCTCAGCCATCGGAACAGCCTCCGCCTTAGGGTCGAAGCCGTCGATATTTGCGTAAAGCGCGAAGAATGAATATGTATTGTAAAGCGTTCCGAAGAATTTGCGGCGCACCTCGTCCACACCATTGGTATCGAAACGAAGGTTATCCCATGGCTGTGCATTGGTGAGCATATACCATCTGAGAGCGTCAGCGCCATAAGTATCGAGGGCCCAGAACGGATCCACCGCATTGCCAAGGCGCTTACTCATCTTGTTGCCGTCCTTGTCGAGCACCAGACCATTTGAAATAACCCTCTTGAATGCGCACTTGTCGCTGACCATGGTGTTGATTGCATGGAGGGTATAGAACCATCCGCGTGTCTGGTCCACTCCCTCTGCGATGAAGTCCGCCGTACATCCGAACTTAGCAGAATCGATGCCGCGCAGACCTTCCTGCGCATAAGGCATCGCACCCGAGTCGAACCACACATCGATGAGGTCGAGCTCGCGCGTCATCTTGCGGCCGCTATCTGAAACAAGGTAGATATTGTCCACATAAGGACGATGGATATCTATCTTATCATAGTTTTCCTTAGACATATCTGCCGGATCGAAGCCCTTGGCAGCAAACGGATTCTCAGCCATGAAGCCTGCAGCTACAGCCTTGTCGATCTCAGCATAAAGCTCGGCGATAGAACCGATGCACTTGGCCTCCTTGCCATCCTCTGTCTGCCAGATAGGGAGCGGTGTTCCCCAATAGCGGCTTCTTGAGAGATTCCAGTCCTGGATGTTCTCGAGCCATTTTCCAAAGCGTCCTGTACCGGTAGACTCCGGTTTCCACATAATCTGCCCGTTGAGCTCCATCATCCTTTCGCGTACCGCAGTGGTCTTGATGAACCACGAGTTGAGAGGATAGTAAAGCACCGGCTTGTCCGTACGCCAGCAGTGTGGATAGTTATGTGTATGCTTCTCTATTCTGAAAGCCTTATTCTGCTGCTTGAGCATTACGCAGATGTCCACATCAAGGGTCGGAGCATCTTCAGGGAGCGAGGCATCATATGCATTCTTCACATATCGTCCGGCCCACTCGGCATACTCCGGAGCCATATTTGCAGCGGCATACTCCGGATCGAGGTCCTCTACGCAGAAGAAACGCCCGCGGAGGTCCACCTGTGCCTGGAGGTCACCGTTCTTATCCACGACCTGAAGTCCCGGAACGCCAGCAAGGCGGGCAACCTTGGCGTCATCGGCACCAAAGGTAGGCGCGATATGCACTATACCGGTACCATCCTCTGTGGTCACATAATCGCCAGGGATAATCTTGAAAGCGCCCTCGCCCGGGTTGAACCAAGGGATAAGCTGCTCGTAGCGGATACCTGTAAGCTCGCTTCCCTTGAGAGTGCCGTCAAGCACCTTGAAAGGCACGAGCTTGTCGCCCGGCTTATAGTCCTCGAAAGCCACATCGGCAGCCTTGGCATTGAAATGCGCTCCGACAAGAGCCTGAGCCACGACATAAAGAGCCGGCTGGCCAGTGTATGGATTGAATGAAAGCACACGCACGTAGTCGATGTTCGGGCCTACGCAAAGAGCGGTATTCGAAGGAAGAGTCCAAGGAGTAGTGGTCCATGCAAGGAAATATGCAGGTACGCCTTCGCTAAAGAGGAACTCCGACTTTTCGTCACGGATCACTGCAAACTGAGCCACGGCAGTAGTATCCTTCACATCGCGATAGCAGCCCGGCTGGTTAAGCTCATGTGTACTCAAACCTGTTCCTGCTGCAGGGGAATATGGCTGGATAGACTTTCCTTTATAAAGAAGGCCCTTATCGTAGATTTTCTTCAGAAGATACCACAATGTCTCAATGTAACGGTTGTCATAGGTGATGTACGGATCGTTCATATCCACCCAATAACCCACACGCTCGGTCATGTTCACCCACTCTGCGGTGTACTTCATCACTTCCTTGCGGCATGCATCGTTATACTCCTCCACAGAGATCCTGGTGCCGATATCCTCCTTTGTGATACCCAACATCTTCTCCACTCCGAGCTCCACAGGGAGTCCGTGAGTGTCCCATCCTGCACGACGGTTCACCTTATATCCGCTTTGGGTCTTGTAGCGGCAGATGGCATCCTTGATCGAGCGGGCCATCACATGGTGGATACCCGGCATACCGTTGGCAGAAGGAGGGCCCTCGAAGAATATGAACTCCGGAGCACCTTCTCTCAATTCAAGCGACTTCTCGAACGCATGGTTCTTCTTCCATCTTTCAAGCACCTCGTTGCCAGTCGCAACAAGATCAAGACCTTTATATTCTTTAAATGTCATATTTATAAAAATATTTACCTATTTTTGCAGTCGGGACATAAGCCCCGAAAATTTCAATCCGCAAATATACTAAATTTAAGAGTATTATGAACATTCTGGATATCATTATTTTGATATGCCTCATACCGGCAATCATCCAGGGCCTTAAGAAAGGTTTCATCTCCCAGGTAATCTCAATTGCATCGATTGTCCTCGGAATCTGGCTTTCATCACAGTTTGCAAACGTAGTAGGCGAATGGATCGCAAAGTACATCAGCGTATCAGAGCAGGCGCTCAAGCTGATATCCTTCGCAGTCATCCTCGTAGGTGTGTCGCTAGCGCTTTCAGCCATCGGTAAACTTATCGAATCACTTCTGGGAGCCATCATGCTGGGATGGGTAAACAAGATTCTAGGCCTTGTCTTCGCATTGGCTAAGACAATCCTTATCCTGGGACTTATCTCTATGCTTTTCGAATCGTTAATGACAACATTCCACATCACGACTCCTGCAGCTGTTGCCGACTCGGCTCTTTACCCTTACCTGAAATCGATTTCCGACACCGTATTTCCTTTCATCAAATCTATGCTTTCATAGCCATTAAAGATGGAAAGAATCATTTTAATCGAAACATCCACAGCCCTATGCTCTGTCGCATTGGCAGAGAACGGGGCTGTAACTGCATATCGCGAGAGTTCCGCTCCCAAGGCGCACGCGTCCTTGACCGCTGTATTCGTGCAGGAAGTTCTGGCAGAGCGCGGGATATCGCTCTCGGACTGTGATGCCGTGTGTGTGAGCATGGGACCCGGATCATACACCGGGCTCCGTGTGGGAGTTTCCACCGCAAAAGGTCTCTGCTTCGGAAGCGGCAAGCCTCTTCTGGCCGTCGGCACTCTCGACACACTTGTGGCCCAGGCATCAAACCCATGCATCTCCGATGCCATCCCAAGCAAGACCGAAGTCCCGGACAACAAGCGTCCTGCCTATAAATTCATCATCCCGATGATAGACGCACGCCGCATGGAAGTCTATGCTGCAGTCTTCGCCTCAGCCGCTGACCCGGAGCAGCAGAACAGGGAGTCGGAGGGCGTCAAGACAGCTCCAGCCAAGGCATTCGTCCAGATTACAGACACAGCTCCTGTCATTGTAGACGAGACCAGCTTCGCAGAATATCTGGTTCAAGGCCCATGCCTCTTCATCGGAGACGGAGCCGGCAAATGCTCCGACGTGCTAAAGCACCCCAACGCGCACTTCTGTCAGTGTCACCCTAAGGCATCATCAATGACGGTCCCGGCCCAGGAAGCTCTCCGCAAAGGTGATTTCAAGGACGTGGCTTATTTCGAGCCCTTCTATCTCAAGGAATTCGTCGCTACCGTCAGCAAAAAGAAACTATTCTAAGAGGATACATGACGAAACCACCGTGCATCGGATTATAAAAAAAAGAAAAAGTTATAAAAAAGAGAAAAATCTTGTATAAGAAAAAGAAAAAACTGCATGTACACATTGTATTCATGCAGTTTTTTTTGCACATTTGTGGGGACATGAAGGGGAGATAGACATAAAAGTTTTTTTAAAAGCCGAAATAGGCACATATGAAACATTTTAATTTAAGCTATTATGTCGTACCTTTTCAAGTATGCTGACCTCCTTGACGATGATGTGTTCAAGTTGGTCTTTGGACAAGAGTCCAGTAAAGATGTGATGATTGAGTTCCTGAATCAGGTCATAACCGACAGGAATATTGTAGACCTCGACTTCATGGACAAGGAGATGCACGCAATGCAGCGGGACCGCAAGCGTTCTGTCTATGACATGTTCTGCAAGACAGACGAAGGTTCCAGAATTATAGTAGAGGTCCAAAGAAGGAAGCAACCTTTCTATCCTGAAAGAGCGATATATTATTCGACCTTTCAGATACAAAGACAAGTGGATGCCGGGGCAGAGTATTATGGATTCCTGCCTGTATACGTTATCAATATTCTCGATTTCGAGATGGACGAGACGAAGGGAAATCCTGCTGTAAAAACCACCTTTAGACTTTATGAAGAGCAAAAGCATTCTCTGCTGACAGATAAGGTTACATTCATCTTTATTGAACTGGGAAAATTCAAGAAGACAATAGAAGAACTCGATGGCAACATTCTTGATGGGATGTACTTCTGCTTCAAGAATATGTCAATTTTGAAAGAGAGACCGGAGGCTCTTGAGCATGATATATTCATAAAGATATTCAAGATATCCGAGCTCTATAATATGGATGAAGACACACGCTCTAAAGTATTAGAAAAGATGACAACTGAAAGGGACTTAAGAAATCAGATGGCATATGCCAAGCAGATGGCTATCGAAGAAGGGCTTGCCGAGGGAAGAGCCGAAGGTATGATTGCCGGAGAGAGAGCAAAGGCTATAGAAATTGCCGTTAAGCTGACCGCTACTGGAATGTCCAGAGCTGAGGCTGCTGCATTTGTCGGCATTTCAGAAGCTGACATGGATGCGGCAATGTGATTTCTTCGGAGGCTTACGCTGCAATCAGCGTTAAGCGACTTTATCAAGAGTTGACTGACTTTAACGAAATATCCCGACTTTGATCTAACTTTATCAAAGTCGGGATAATTTTATAAAACTTACAAGATGCAGTTCATCGGAGGCTTGCAATATGTACTTCTCCGGATGCTTGCAGATTGCCTCAAGGAGTAGTTATAGTCCAACCACTTCGTCTGGAGTTTTGAAATCCGGAACTACAATAATCTGGAGGGCTGCATGTTCAGAGAAGAGGTCTCCGACAATATTTGTCTTGTAGTTACGCCTTACGGGAACGTTAGGAATGAGATCGGTCTCCCAGGTGCTCTGGCCGCTTTCCATCTTTGCTTTTACCGATACTGTCTCCCCCACTTCTGAAGCAAGGACATAATTCATGTTTACGTATCCATAGTCTACGCCCTTTACAGTGATGTACTCATCGTCACCGGAAGGAATCGCCGACATCGTGAAGAAAGCATCCACCGGAACAGATGCGCCGGATACGGACACGCTTCCGTCAAGCACATTAAGGACATCAGGCAAACCATATATATGGGCCTCGGACTTCATAGCGGTATGAAGTCCCAGATACTTGACCATCTCGTAATCGGATGAGCCGAAATTCACCTGTGCAAAAGGTCTGCGCAAAGAAACCGTCTCGTTTACCGGTCCCTGAACGAGGATATCTTTCTTTGAACAAAAGGCATCCCTCGTATCATCATTGGAAAGGCCCTTATAGTCAACCTTGACAGTTGCATCATTATAGAATGATGAAATGTCAAATGGAGACACTTCGCCTTCCTGTGGAACGGCCTGTGCCCAGAAGACGAGATTGTACTTCACATTACTTACAAGTCTGAGGTTCAGGACAGCCTTGCCATCGACAAGCTGGACCTTATTCTCAAGGCTGTGGACAGGACGTCCATCCACAAAAGCTGTGTAATAGACATCTTTCACTTTCGTTCCGTCACCGATAGTCTTGGTCACTGCATCATCAGGTGATACCAATGATATTGTCACCGTCTCGCACTTTCCCTGCGGCTCAGAATACTGTTCGGCCTTCTGACATGAACTTACACCAAGCGCTGCCACCAGTGCCGCAAAAAGGAATTTCGTCAAACTCTTCATATTATTATCGTTTTTATTTTATTGGCAACCTCAGGCGCGGTCAGGCGCCTGGGGTTGGAAAAAGTATTTACTTATTGTAAGTAACTGTGATTGCGTCCATACGAACCTGCTTTTTAAGATTCTCCACTACGTATGTTGCAGAAGGAGTATCAAGATTAACAGTTACCTTGTCAGAATCCGCTTTAAGACCAAGGGTATTTGCAAGTTCAGTCGCATAAGATGACGAATTACAATCGAATACGATAGATGTAATCTCACCGTCAACAGCAACTGTAAGATTAGAATTCTGATAGAAACGTGCAGGGTTATAATAGTCAGCAATAGCGGTAGTTGACTTGGCTTTGTCGTTAGTAACAATGATGCCATTCTCTTCCCATACAGCCTGCTCGGTGGTCTTACTTGTTCTCTTGTCGAGAGTATCGAAAGTAAGAGTAGCTGTTGTCTCAACCTTCTCCACATGCTTCTCCATATAGAACTCAGCATTTACAAGCGAGAAGTAGATGTCATAAGCACCAGCCTCACCGACAAACTTCATGTTGCCGCCATTGTTGTAAGTAGTGTATTTCTTGCCCACGTTAACGTCGCAAGCTGAACCATAGCTGAGAGTCCAGGCACCGTCAGCACGGAACTTGAACTCATTGCCGTTAGCAAGGGTAACATTCTTGGCAACAGCCCAATCTCCTACAACCTCCATAGCTACGTCAGCATTCCAGCCAGAGCCTGCGAATGAACCGATCAGTCCCCACGTATGATCTTTGAGACCCTCAACAACCACAACAGGGTCGCCGCCATTCTCAGCATCAGCATACTCCTTGCCTGGAGTTACAAGAGCTACGCGCTTGTTAGCAAGGTCGAAGTATACATCGTATGTGCCATATACCATAGGAGTGATATTCTGGCTGCCGCCGCCGGTAATTACGCTATAATATGAATCAGCATATACCTTTCCAGCTGCCTGGAGACCATAGTTCTTAGCGTCGTTCCACTTGTTGTTTGCACGGATCTTGAATGCGCCTGATGCAATCTCGACGTTGTGCGCAACGAAGAGATTCTCATATCCATAGATAGTATACATTACAACGTCAGGAATGCCTGAATTATTCCAATTTGTAAGGTCACCTACAATACCCCATTCTGATGGCTGGGAATATGGTTTGAGCTCAACGAAGATAGCGTTCTTACCCTGAGCAGCACCATTGTACGATGAACGTACAGTCTGGACAGTGATTGTGTCACCTACCTTAGCACCAGATTCTGCCCAGTACTTCTGAGCACCCTCTGGGCTGCAGAGACCGTAGATGAGAACCTCACCTGTCTCATCCTTGAGGTAGAAGTTACCGTATGAAGTATTTGTCACTGAAGTGATCATACCGGTAAGCTGATACATAGTCTTATCCTCAGCAGCAGCCAAGAACTCAGCTACAGTAACTACCTTGAACGCCGGCTCAGCAGGAGTCTGCTCGATAGTGAATGTGTACTCAGTCTGCTCAGCATTCTTCTCAGTAGAAACTGTCACAGTGAACTTCACGTTTCCTTCAACTTCGGTTGAGGTAACGGTAGTCTCAGGTACAGTGACAGTGATAGTGCCATTACCCTTACCTGACTGAGGATCCACCTCAACACCTTCAGCAGTTACAGTCCAGTCTACGTTACCAGTTACGTTGAGAACGAACTCTCCACCCTCAGTAGGTATAACTTCAACATTCTCTTCAGAAGGAGTAACAACGAACTCATATTCTGCAGGCTCGACCTCAGTACCGTTTATGGTAACCTTATTCTTGCCTTCCTCAAAACCGTATGTATTAGTATCATAATCAACGATACCAGCAAGCACGCGTCCAACGACTACGCCGGCGTTGTCTGCTACAGTCGCAGTGATAGCTGCAGTCTCAACATGATTATTCTTCACGTTGTCACCGTTACCTGCACCAACCAAAGCAGCCACATCACGCTTAGCTGCTACAGTCACAGCAAGCACCTGGTTGCCGGAAACCTCTGAAGTAGCATCAGCTGGGTGAAGACCGACAAGACCACCGACCTTGTCACCGTCGTTATCTTCGTCGATAGAAACGCCCTTAACAGATGTTCCATCGATAACGTTATTTGTAATAGTAGCATATGCGTGACCTGCGATACCACCAACCCAGTGGTTACCGTTGATCTCACCACCAATTACCTTACATCCGTCAACAAGACCGCTGTTGAATACCTTACCAACAACAGCAGCAACACAAGCCTTACCGTTAACCTCAGGCTGATCAAGGACGATGTTCTTTACAGCACCGCCCTTAAGCCAACCTACAAGACCTGCAGGACCTGCCTTATAGTCTACAACGAGACCATAGATAGTGCAATACTCACTTGCAGCCTTTGTAAGCTTTGAAACATTGTGAGTTGCCTCGAGAGTACCCATGAAAGGAGTCTCGCCAGCTCCGATAGGAGTCCACACCTGACCGGCGAGGTCGATATCTGATGTAAGATATACAGTCACACCCTCGAAAGTGTTGCCAGCCTCGTTTACCTGCTGAGCAACCCAAGCAAGTTCAGAAGCCTTGGTGATGTAGTACTCAGTAGCCTCTGCATTTGATGCAGGCTCCTCAACAGTGTAACCGTCCCATACGTTGATCACGTACTCGCCGTTGAAGATAGGGTCGATGATGACGTTGATTGTACCCTCAGCTGTGAGCAGACCACCTACGATGTTTGAACGGAAGTTTCTCTGCACAGGAACGTTAGGAACGTCGTATGAAGCAAGGATTGTAGCATCACCCTCACGGATCTGGAATGACACCTCTGCAAGAGCTGAAGAAGTACCTTTGTCTGTGCCGTCAGCCACGAGGATGTAGTTCATCGCGAGCCAGCCGTACTTGTCAGCAATCTCGATATTAGGGTTATTCACAACCTTGTTCTTGTTAATCACAAGGTCATAGTCAGGAGCGATAGCATGAGCATAAGTGAAAGTCACTGTCTGGGATCCGGAAGTCTTGCCGGTGAAAGTCTCCAGAGAAGTAGCGGCGTTCTTCACTGTCATTGTCGAGTAGAGGTTCTCGATCTCAAGACCAGCCTTCTGAGCAGCAACGAAGTCAGTTGTACCGACGTTGATCTGAGCGAAAGGACGCTCAAGTTCGATAGTCTGGCTGAAGTTCTCGGTAACCGGGCCGTCAGTCTCTGCGTAAGCGTAGAACGCATCGCGCAGGTCATTGTTTGAAGCATTGTAATCAGCATAACTGATACCGATGTTCTTCATGTCCTCGAAGTTGTAGCAAGTTGCAGCCTCGTTCTGTGCCCAGCACACGAATGAGTACTCCTTGCCACGTACGAGCTTCACAGTGACAGTAACCTTAGGCTGCTCCGAGTTGTCGAATTTGATGACATCTCTGTTGTCGCCGATCGGGTTCACCCAGTCACCCTGACGGAGGTCAGGAAGCTCAGCGCCTGTCTCATCGAACACTGCGAACACAAGGTTGTCTGCGGCACGTCCGTCACCGACCATTTCCTGGTCGTCAGATGTAGCCGCCTTAGTGCCAGGAACACCTGGTACCTCAATAGTGAATGTGGCAGTCACCACATCACCTTCCTGCACTGGAGAGTTCATCTCCTTCTGGCAGGAAGCAGCAAAAACCATTGAAGCAATTGCTGCCGCGGTTAATAGGATCTTTTTCATAAAAGAATGTTAATAAATATAGTGAATTGTTGTTACTGAATTTCCTTGAAATAGTCAGGCTTATTGAACTCATTGTCCACAATGATAGTAAATGTAACCTGATCAGTAAAGAAAGAACCTACGATATTTGTGCGGAAATTTCTCTGATATGGCACATTCGGAACATCCAGAGTCACCTTCTCTGCATTGTAAGAGAACGTTGCACTGACGTTCGCAAGTTCCTTCTTTGCAAGAATCACCTTACCGTCAGCATCATACTCATTTACTGGGGCAAGGATATAATTCATCGAGACATATCCGTACTCGACATCGCCTACCTTAAGTTTCTCTACCGGACTGAACTGGGCAGGGACTGTGTTGAGCTGAAGCGCTGTGGTCGCATCACCGCTGATGGTACCCTCAAGGATGTTGTAGGTGTCAGCCAGACCAGAGATGACAACGGTCGACTCCATGTCAAGGCCGAGTTCGTCAATCTGAGCGAAGTCTGATGCTCCGAAGTTGATCTGCGCGAACGGACGCTTGAGGTAAACTGTCTCATTGAAAGTAGCCTGATTTGGCACAGTGAATTCGTGCATTTTGCAGAATGCATCACGGGCCTCGTCGTTTGCCTTGCCTGCATAGTCTACAGTCACCTCACCTGACTCAGCGTCGAAAGTGTAAGGCGCACCTGGCGCCTGAGCCCAGAAGACGATAGAATAGGTGTAGTTTCTGACCAACTTAAGCTTAAGTGTCGCAGTCTTTCCGGAAACCTGCACCGGGGCAGTCTGAGCAAGACTCCTGATGTACTCGCCATCCTGGTTGAATACACCGTAGTAAAGTTCCTTGACAGTCGTTCCGTCGCCGATTGTCTTGGTTGAAAGGTCAATAGGAAGGTCAATGCTGAAAGTAACTTCAGATGCATCGCCATCCTTTATGCCATTCCCCTTCTGGCATGATCCCGCAACCAGAGCCATTACTGCTGCGAGAATGTAAAGAATTGACTTTTTCATTTTTTAGTTTAATAATTAATAATATTTATTGCTTGGCAACCCCAAGCCCGGTCAGGGGCTTGAGGTTGGAAATATTAAAGAACCTGAGTACCGTCAACAAATACTTTTGCGTTTGTACCCTTCTTGTTGTTCCAGAGTGAGTTGCCGCTTACGTTTCCGTTTGCGAAGCCCTTAGCCTCAGTCTCGTTGATGTTAACGACATACTCACCTTTGATGAGCGAGCTGTCGATCTCGATTGCAGCCTTGCCCTCTACTGGAGCAGAGGCATTGAGCTTACAACCGTCGAATGTCACTACTGAACCGTTTGACGAGCCTTCAGCATATACAAGCACAGACTTTCCTGCGCAGTTGAATGTACATCCGTCGAATGTAACGTTCTTGGCACCGTAAGTCCACACATTGTATGCATCTGCAGACTCCTGCTCGAATGTACAGCCCTCGAAAGTCACTGCCTCGCCATAAAGGAAAGGCTGACCAACGATGGTACAGTTCTTATATACCTCCTGTGAAGTATGCTGGAACCCCTTATAGTTTGCGTTGGCATACTTGATGGTGACATTCTCGAATGAAACTGCACCATTCACGCCGTATACCTTGTTCTGAACGTCGAGAACAACGTCCTCACCAAGTCCTACGACTTCAAGTCCTGCAGGGACTGCCGCAAGCGAGTATGTACCGTCAAGAAGCTTGATCGACTTATGTCCTGCTGCCATAACCTCAGCAAGAGCAGCTGGTGTAGGAACAACTACCGAACCATCTGCCTGAACTACAGGCTCGGTTGTTGAGATGATGGTATTGTTCTGACAAGTGAACTCGAATGTATTGACGTCAGTGTCAGTCTCGTAGATGTAGAGACCCTGGTCACCTGCCTGGCAGTCTATGAACTTAGAGTCCAAAATATGAATTTCAGTATCAGCGTTCAATGTACCCAAAGCGATACCAGGCTTCTTGGACATCGGTCCAAATTCGCAATTCTCTACAAGAACTCCAGCCACTTCAGAACCATAATCCTCGTGAACCTTCAGACCACGGGTACCCTTGAAAGTACATCCGTCGAATCCTACAAGACCGTCGCTTACCCATGCACAATATACATCAGCCTCGTTAGAGATGAACTGACAGCCAGAGAATGAAGCAAGAAGGATGTCATTGCCTTCAGCCTGAAGCTGAATTCCGCTGTTGAAAGTACAATCCTGGAACAAAAGCAGACCTGCAAACTCAAGATATGTAAGCTCCCATGCACTTTCATTGTATGATACGGACTTGTCAACGATATTGACGTTATTGAATTCAAGGACAGCCATATTAGCAAGGCGGATAGAGCCTACGCCTGATCCTGTAGCTGTGAAAGTCTTGCCGTTACCGTTGATTACAACACGTGCGATAAGAGACTCGGCAGGAAGAAGAGGTGATGAACCGTGCGAAGCTTCTGTCACCCAGTCGACATCACCTGCAAGGTCGATTGTCACGATAATGTCCTCAGACTTTGTTGCAAGGGCCTTTGCCTCTGCATCAGCCTCATCGAGAACAGCCTTGAGTGTACCTGCAGGGGCATCTGCATTGATAACATAGTGGAAGTCACCAAGGTGAGACCAAGCCTGACCGAGGATGATCTCTGGAGTCTGGAATGTCTCGTCAACAACAATCTCGAATGTAGCGCCTGTTGTGAGGAAATCACCAAGAATGTTTGTGCGGTAGTTCTCCTTTACAGGAACGTTATCTACGGAGTGGCTGATTGTACCCATGTTGGTGTTGAGTACAACGTCTACGTCGATGGCATCAGAGTCTCCCTCCACAATGAGGTAGTTCATTCCGATCCAGTAGTAAGTGTTCTCATTCACTGTAAGGAGCTGCTGAGTCTTGTCGGCATCACCGTTTGGAGTAGCTGCAGCCTTGAAAGTCACCTCGCCGCTGAAATCTACGACCTCGCCGACACCCTCAAGTGTGTTGAACACGTTTGCGATCTTGGTCACAGTCATCTCAGTGCTCTCCACTGCAAGCTTACCGCCGTTGATCTGGTTGAGGTCAGTCTCATAGGTAGTGGTACCGAGGTTGATCTGTGCGAAAGGACGGTAAAGAGTCACCTTCTCATTCACGCTCACACCATTCTCAGTCTTGAAGTCGTGAACTGCGAAGAAAGCTGCACGGCTCTCGTCGTTTGCGTTCTCGTCACCGTAAGTCTTGATCTTCACGCTGCGAAGATCCTGAGTGTCATAGTGGGTTGCACCATGCTCAGTCTCTGCCCAGAACACGATGTTATACTTCTGGTCTGCAACCAGACGAAGCTCTACAGTGAAATTCTTGTCACCGTCCTGATCCACAACTTTACCCTCTCCGTAAGGAGCAGCGGCAGTAGCGATGTCAGAGCCATAGAGCTCCCAGTGGAGCACTGTGATGTTTTTAGCGGTAGCAATCTCAGATGCCTTTGTTGCAAGGTCACCTGCAGACACCTCAAACTTCACGACAGTGTCACCCTCAAGAAACTCGACTTCCTTCTGACATGATCCAGCAGCAAGCATTGCTACGACCGCTGAAGCGAAAAGAAAAATCTTTTTCATTGCGTTGTTAATTTAAAGTTAATTATTGTTGTTTGTTTTTCGTTGGCAACCCCAAGCCCGGTCAGGGGCTTGAGGTCGGAAATATATTATTCGATCACCTGTGCATCAACTGCATTGTTAGTAATCTTAGTAGTACCATCGAGGGTAGTTTCTGTGATTGTCAGAGTTGACTTGTCCGCAGTACCGCGGAGAATGATGACTGCATCACCATCCTCACAAGCAGACTTGAGTGTGCTTTTTGTGATTGTATAAGTCTCAGCAGCACCATTTGCAGCAGAACCCGCTCCGAAGCGCGCAGCATAGCCCTTCACATCAGCGTTACACTCATTGATAGTGACATTGACACTGTTGTTGAAGTTCATACCGTTCTTTGAGTTGATTTTACAACCCTCTACGAGCACTTCATCTACACCAGCTACCTGAACCAATGAATGAGCCTTCTCTGTAGCAGTACAT
>JAEIGA010008934.1_pt1 | contig 15157 bp, 11 predicted proteins | sample 9270691 | NCBI WGS metagenome assembly JAEIGA01 (sample SAMN17057246, study PRJNA624740) | gut metagenome | biome: biome; isolation source: fecal sample | host: Bos grunniens | place: China: Xizang | collected 2019
CGAGTCTCGCTGACGCTCGCTTTCTGGGGGCTTCGTTCGCTACGCAATCTACGCCCACCCTGAACGCCGAGGCTAGGCTTCTATCGCTTTGGTCTGAAAGACCAAAGCGCCTACGCCTGCGGCAGCCATTCTGGCCTGCCTGGGCGTAGAAAAACAGCGTATCAGGTTTCCTGATACGCTGTTTTACGAAGCCTGGAGCATAGCGGACTCGAACCGCTGACCCCTTCAATGCCATTGAAGTGCTCTACCAGCTGAGCTAATACCCCGTTTGTTTATGTTGTCCTTAGCGGACGGGCGAATTATACAGGTTTGCACTGTGTTTGGCAAGTAAAAAGTGTGAAAAATTGTGATTTTTCTTTAATTTTTTGGCAAAATGGGGGTCTGGATGCCGCGGGAATAGCGATAAATGGCGGAGGTGAAGGCGGAATACATGAGGATTTCTCCCATTTCTTCGGCAATGAAGCAGATGTTGGCGCGCTCGGAGATGACGCCGACGAGGAGGCCGATGATGAGGAAAGCGGTTTCCCACACGGGGATGCGGGTGCGAATGAGGGTGTGGTAGAGGCTGCTCAGGTTGCCTTTGCGGCAGAAGGCGGTGAGGCAAAGGAGCCCCATAAAGATATAAACGGCGATGCGGATGACGGGGCCGTGGGGGATTTCCTTCCATTTAAGGTAGTCTTGCACCGGACCGCAATGGAAGATTTCTCCGCTGCGGCTCCAGAGGAGCACGCGGCCGCAGTTTACCTCGCGCAGCAGGAGGAAGAGGCAAACGGTAGCAAAAAACAGGTAGAGTGATTTGTGCTGCTTTGCAGTGACGCAAAAGAGGATGCTGAGCATGAGGAGAATGTTCTGCGTGTTCTCCAGTATGCCGTTCTCGTAGCCCCAAGAATCAGGGGCGTAGCTGATGAGCCATGCGCCCAGCGGCAATAAGAGCCAGATGAGGCGGGTGGAGGTGGTGTGCGAAAAATCCCATCTATTAGAGTTCATGCCTGGTCGTGTTGCTTTTCTTTATATTATAGCATCCTCTGCGCGGTTTGCAAGGTGTTAATGCTGCGCGAGGGGTGGTTGGGGGCGCAAAATGCAATTATAACACAAGGGCGCGCGCACAGCTGCGGTTTAGCCGGCAAAAAAAATGCGCCGGTGGTATGAACAGTGCAGCTCGGTGGAGGACTCCACCGAGCTGCGTGTGATATGAGTTATGACAAGGGGTTACTTGATGATAACCGTCTTGCTTTCACCCTTTTGGAGCTTGAGCTCGGGAATGAGGATGAAATCATCTGTGAGCACAGCGCCTTCCACGTTGCACTCTGTGGCGCCCTGCCCTGTGGCTGCCGTGGGGAACCATACGCCGAGGCGGCCCTTGTGGTCCATGTTGGCGGTGATGGTGAAGGATTTGGGGTTGACCCACTCTACCGTTACCGGGCACGGGGCTTTGGAGCAATCCAAGGAGGCGGACCAGGCGGGGTCGCCATAGAAGGCAACAACGTCGCGATCGTGCACGTAGCCCAAGGCGTCCTTCACGTTGTCTTGCGTGAGAGCGGCGCCGCTGAATACGACAGCATTTTGCAGGCGGCCGCTAACTTGATCGTCGTTGAAGCGAACATCAAGCAGTTTGGGGTCAATCTTGCGGGTGTTGTCGAGGATGAACTGGTTGTTGAGGAACCAGGCGTGTGAGAGCGGGGTGCCGTTGGCGGAGTCGAAGAAGCAGCTGAGGGTGCCCCAACCGCCTGCGCCATACCAAGAGGGTACGGTGTAGCCGACTACCTGATTGCAGGTGTAGGCAGAGAGGGCGGTTACGGCCATGCTGTCTTTGGTGTTGCAGGCATCGCCAAAGAGGCAGTTGCCGGCAGCCAGCCAAATGCGGGTGGTGCCATCGGGCTCAATGGCGGGGCACTCGCGGTCCTTAGCAAGCTTGGCCAGGCCCTCTGTGTTGCCACGGTTGGCCTGCGAGAGCGGGCGGTAGAAGTAGCCCAACTGCGGCTTGCGGAGCTGGTAGAAGCGGTTGCCGGAGGGGAAGATGAGGCCGCGGGAGAACGGCATCTCCAGATTGAACTGCGTGGCGTGGCTGGAGCTTACAACCATGTGGGCCTTGGCGTTGGCAAGGCGTTCTGCGAAGAGGCTTTGGAAGCCCTGCTCCAAGAGCTGGGTGCCCTCGGGGGTGGTCTCGTCGTAGGTGGTGGTGGTGGGCTCTACGTTGCCGGTTTGCTCCAAGATGGGGCAGTTGGTCCAGTCCGTAATGCAGTAGCTGTACTCGAAGTGGTGCCAGCCGATGTTGGTGGTGGAGAGCAAGCGCTTGATGACGAGCGGCTCTGTGGCGGTGGCAATGCGCATGGCATCGTCTGCACTGTAGCCGGTGATGATACCCCACATGCAGTCGCCCCACAGGTCTTCGTCTACCACGCGGGCGGCACGGTGTATATCGTTGATGGCCACACGGCCTACCTCCTCGGGCTTAAGCACAAGGCCGGCGTAGCGGGCGCCGGTGCTGCGCATGGCTTCCGTTACGTTCTTTTCTGTGACGGAGGGGATGACTACCTTTTGAGCGCCGGGGTATTTTTGCACGAGGGCATCTGCCACGGCAGCCCAGGCGGGGTCTGCCACGGTGCTCTCGGTGGTAATGACGGTGTAGTCCTCAACAGTGGGGGCTACTTTGGCGATGGGGGTGGCATCCTCTGCGGCGGGGGTGGCCTCGGGCTGCTCTTCATCTGCCGGGGTGTAGTCCTCGGGCACTACGTAGTAGCAGTTGACGTTGCGGTTGCCGAACACCTCTTTAGCGAGCTGCTGAATCTCATCGAAGGTGATGCTCTTGAAGTCATCTACCACGGTGCGGATGCTGTCCAGCTTCTCGGGGTCGCTCTGCAGGTCTGCCAAGGCGCCGCACCAGAAGGAGTTTTGGCGCAGGTTCTTCTCTGCCGTGGCAATGATGGGGCGAATGGCGCAGTCGAAGTCGTCCTGCGTGAACTCGCCGCGGCCTACGGAATCCAGGATTTCCATCATGGCATCGTTCACCTTCTTGCGGTTGCGTTTTACACCGGCGCTGGAGGTGGTGATGATGGCGGCGTTATCCAGCTCTGCCGGGGCAGTGAGGGATACGGAGGGGGAGTAGGTTTCACCCATCTTGGCGCGAATGCCGTCAAACAGCTTGGCGCGGGCAATGGAGGTGAGCACGCGCAGGCGGCGGGTGCGCTTTACATCCTTGCCATCGCCGGCGGGGCGAATCTGGGCTACGATGGTTTTATCCAACGTGGTGGGATAGCGGAAGAACTCCTCCTGCCCCCACGGGCGGAAGTTGACGGTGCGCTGCTCCGGGGTGAGCTCTGTAAACTCGGCATTGCGCTGGGGCATGGCGCCGAAGGTGCGCTCGAGCACGGGGAGTGCCTTCTCGATGTCGAAGTCGCCCACGAGGGTTACCTCGATAGCGCCGTGCTGCAAGGCGGGCTCAAGGGCGGCCTTCACTTGCTCAAGGGTTACGGCCTCTACCTCTTGCTGGGCAGGTACATTGAAGCGGATGTCGTCACCATACAGAGCCTTGGAGCTGTGCACGGTGAAAGCACCTTGCGGGGTGGTGGCCAGCTGCTGGTACATGGCCGGCAGGCGGCGGTGAATCATAGCCATGGCCTCTTGGCGGAAGCCGGGGTGCATGATGCCGGCTACAATGAGTTTGCACTGCAGCTCAAGGTCTTCCTCTGTGGTGCCGCCGGAGAAACTCATTCTGGCGTCGCCCATGCCGAAGTTGAGGTCCACATTGTGACCGAGCATGATGCGCTTGAGCTCATCCAAATCGTGAGCCTCGAGGGCGCTCAGGCTAATGACGGAACCGGCTACGGTGCCAAGACCGGGCACGAGGGGCAGCTTAAGGTTGCCGCCATCTACTGCGGCGCTTACGGTGAGGGCGCCCTTGCGGTAGTCTGTGCTCTTCAGGTTTACCTTAACGCCGTTGGAAAGCGTGAGGGTGGTAACATCAATATCTGCAATGTGCTCGCGCTTAACGATGCTGCCGGGCTCGCCGATGGTGTCGTAGGCAAAGGGCTTGGCGGCACGCAGCACGGGTTTTTCTACTGCTACCTTGGTGGAGGCATCGAACACGGCCTCGAGGCTCTGCTCTGTGAGGTCGGCGGGGATGGTGCCATTGGCGGTAAGCTTGCTGTTGGCGGCATTGTAAGCCTCTGCCAGAGCGGCGCGGCAGCAATCCGGGTTCTGCAGAATGTACTCTACAGCCATGCGGAACACGCGCATATCCTCTGCAGGGGCGGTGTGCACGGTCTTTTCGCCAACGGCGTTAACGAGGTAGGAGGCCATGGAATCTGCCGTGGTGCTCTCCCAGGTTTCGATGGAGTGCGTAAGGTTGGCAGCCATGCCGGAGAGTACCTCTGTAAACTCATGGGACTCAAAGCCGTACTGAATGGCCTTGCGCAGCTCTTGCTCGGCGCAGCTGAGGGCGGTTTGCCACTTCTCCGGGGCGGAGGCTACTTGCAGGCTGAACACCTCGGCAGTGCCGTAGAGCTCGCCGTTGTCGATTCCGGCGCGGTTGAAGGGGGCATCTGCCTGCTGAGAAATGCGGCTCAAACGGCCGTTGACGATGGCGCAGGCAATCTGCAAGGGCATGTCCTTAATGCGCTGCTCCAGCGTATCCTCCTTCTCTACATAAGGCTTAACGGTGCTGGCGGTAATGCTTACAGTGGCCTGCTCCTTAACGGGCAGCACCTTAACACTGCGGCCCAGGTTGGTGATGGTGCCTACGGAGGGGTGCTCCGGGTTCTCAGCGGCAGGCATGCTGACAAAGTGGTTGCGAATCCACTTCTCGGCAGTAGCGGGCTCAAAATCACCGGTTACAATGAGCGTCATGCGCTCGGGCACATAGTGCTTCTTATAGAAATCGCGGAACAGCTGGTACGGGGCGTATTTAATCACCTCCTCGCGGCCGATGGGCATGTAGTGGGCAAGCTTGGCGCCCTCGGTAAGCTGCTCGATGGTGGAAATCATGGCGCGGTAGTTCTCGGAGTCGCGGCTCTTGAGCTCGCTCACGATGATGCCACGCTCGTGGTCAAGGGCTTCGTCCTCAAGCTTGGCACCGTCGGCAAAATCGCGCATGATGGTGAAGGCAAAGTTCACCGTCTCAGGCTTCTGATTCGGAATATCCAGCATGTACACCGTGTGCTGCAAGGAGGTGTAGGCATTGGCATCGCCACCAAAACCCAAGCCCAAACGCTGCATGGCCGGAATCAACTCACCACGCTCAAAATTGCGGCTTCCGTTGAACACCATGTGCTCCAGGAAGTGGGAGATACCGCTCGTCTCCTCCGTTTCGTCCAATGAACCGGTGCGCACAAAAAGGCGTACACTGGCGCGGCCGGCGGGCTCCTTGGTGGGGCGTATCATGTATGTTAACCCATTATGCAACTTACCCACAATCAATTGCGGATCTTGCTTGAGCTGCATATCCTGCACCGGGGCGGCGGCCGTTGCCTCGCTGGCTACCGGCTGAGTCTCGACAGGAGCGGGGGCCTGGGCATAGGCAAATGCTGCCGTGCCGGCCATGACCATTAGCGTTGTCGTTATGGCTCTGTTCATAATCAAAAATCTGATTTACACCTACCATACCACAATGAATATCACTTGTCGACCCCTCTTTTCTATAATGACACCAAAAAACCGTTTTTTCTCTGTATGACACCATTCTTCCCCACCCGCCCTCATTTTCCGCTTGACTCCCCTGCCCGCTCTTGCTACCATCAACCCGGCCCTGTAGCTCAGTGGTTAGAGCAGGCGACTCATAATCGCTTGGTCGCGGGTTCGAGCCCCGCCGGGGCTAGCTAAATACACAACCCTCTAACGCTCAATGCGTTAGAGGGTTTTAATGATTATTCTTAAATGTCAATGACTTAACTATAAAATTACAAGTCCTTGATATACAAATAATACCACTCATAAAAAGCTTGTACACGTCCAAAAACGACCTTTTGCACTTCGCAGGGACTCAAAAGGACTAGGGTGCTGGCATACAGGTTGTATTGATATTGAAGGTGCGTTTTGCCCATTTTTTTCTGGAAAGTAGAGCAAGAAATTGCTAAAATGTCTCTGACGCTATAAGACTATAACTAATTTTATGGTAATTGATTTGCTGAGTTTGAAGAACGGGCTCCTCGAACATGTCGCTTCGAGGACGGATGCTTATATATCTGCTATGCCTAAAGAAATTCGCAAAGCTTATGGCCAATTTTTTACCAGCAAAGAGGCTGCTTCGTTTATGGCTTCATTGTTTGTTGTGCCCGAGCAGGAACGAATTACCGTTTTGGACGCTGGTGCAGGTTCTGGTATTCTTACAGCGGCGTTAGTTCAGCGATTATCCTTTGAAAAGGCGGTAAAGAGCATAGAAATTACATGCTATGATACTGACGAAAATGTGCTACCGCTCCTGCGAGAAAACTTAGAATGGTTGAGGACCCAGTGCGGTAAGGATTTAACTTATCGTATTATTGAAGATAATTATATATTGAGCCAAAGTTTGGAGTATAATGATAGGCTCTGCCAATTTGAGTCCCAGAAGTATGATTTGGTAATAGGAAATCCACCATACATGAAGATTCCGAAAGAGGCACCGGAAGCGAAGGCTATGTCCGATGTTTGTTATGGTGCACCCAATTTATATTTCCTTTTTGCTTCTATGGGGATGTTTAATCTCCGTGATGATGGTGAACTCGTGTACATTATTCCTAGATCTTGGGTATCCGGTGCATATTTTGCTAAGTTCAGGGAGAAACTGTTGAACACCGGAGTGTTGACACATATTCATCTCTTTGTCAGTAGAGATAAAGTTTTTGATTCAGAAAGTGTTCTTCAGGAGACGATGATTGTAAAGATAAAGAAATCACAAAAGACTCCTGACTGTATACGTGTTACTACCTCAAATTCAAACAAGGATTTCTCTTCGATGACATCTTTTGATGCGCCATATCACGTAGTTGTGAGTGGCGCGGAAAAATATGTGTACTTGGTTACCGATGAACATGATGTAGAGATTTTGAGAACCTTAAATGCATTGCCCTGTACCTTACCGGAATTGGGATTAAGAATGAAGACCGGCTTAACTGTCGATTTCAGGACAAGAGAGGCTCTAAGGGATGAATACAGCCCGGATGCTGTGCCTCTTTTGTATTCTCAGCATTTACGTCATGGCCGTGTGAAGTTTCCTGTAGGAAAGTCTGGTGAGTATTTGGTATCTAATCAGAATTCCTTGAAACAGAAGAATTGTAACTACCTCTTTGTTAAGAGGTTTACATCCAAAGAAGAAAAGAGAAGATTGCAATGTGCTGTTTACTTGTCATCAACACTTCCGGACTATACGCATATCAGCACGCAGAATAAAATTAATTTCATAGGATGTAGTCACAAGTCTCTCTCTGAGGATATGGTATATGGCCTGTACGTACTGTTTAATAGTACTGTGTATGATCAGTATTATAGAATTCTTAATGGGTCGACGCAGGTAAATTCAACAGAGATGAATCAGATTCCAGTTCCTCCTATTGAGGAAATAGAAAGAATGGGACGGATGTTAAGATTAGAGCCTGACTGGGAGTCCGTTAACGTATGTGATAAAATTATCAACTCTAGTATTTCAAATGCATCATGACTAAACACAATAATCTTGAACAGGCTTTTTCCTTATTAGAATCGATGAAGGTGCCTGAGAGGCAGCGCAATCAAATGTGCTGCCTAGTTCTTTTGGCGATGGCTGATTTGATGCCGGGTACAAAATGGTCGTGTGCTCAAAACAATTGGAAGAGAATACACGATATCATCTCGTTCGTAGATGAACATTATGGTGTGAAATATGCGGAGAATTCTCGAGAAACGATACGCAAACAAGCTATGCATCATTTTAGGAATGCTGCATTCATAGAAGACAATGGAATGGCTACCAATAGCCCCAATTATCGTTATCGTTTGACTGATGAAATGTTGGAACTTGTGCGTTCGTATGGCAAACGCCAATGGAACTCGAATCGAAAAGCTTTCCTAGAACTTCATCAGGGATTGATGGATTTATACGATACGAAGCGTAAGTTTACCAAAACTCCTGTTGTTATTAATGGTTCGTCTTTTTCGTTTAGTCCGGGTAAGCACAATGAGCTTCAAAAAGCCATCATTGAAGAGTTTGCTCCAAGATTTGCTCCGGGAGTCGAGTGTCTGTATGTAGGGGATACAATTGAAAAAGACCTTGTTTTTGATGAAGCTCGCCTTTCGCAATTAGGGGTGGAAATGACGATTCATGACAAATTGCCTGATGTTATGCTCTATTCCCCTGACAAGAATTGGCTGTATTTTGTAGAGGCTGTCACATCTGTTGGTCCCATGACTCCTGCTCGAGTAAAGCAAATTCAAGAAATGACAGAAGGTAGTCATGCAGGGCGCATATTTGTCACCGCTTTCTTAGATTTGAAAACGTACAAGAAATTTGCAGACCAGCTCGCATGGGATACTGAAGTCTGGATTGCAGAAATGCCCGACCATATGATTCATCTTAACGGCGACCGGTTTTTAGGACCGAGATAAAAAAGATGACTTTTTTATTAGTTGTAAGTGAGAACTTTCTCGTGACATTCTAGTTTATCGCGTTCATGTAACCGAAGAGTTTTACTAAAAATTGCAAATGATAAGCCAAATATCAATTCAGAATGTAAAGGGATATGGAATTCCTGGCAAAACACTAGATATTGCATTGTTTCCAACTAAGGTTAATTTGTGTGTCGCTTCTAATGGCTTTGGTAAATCCTCACTTGCTACAGCATTTAAAGGTTTGAAAGCTAGGCATCTGGAAGTTAAGCAAAATGATAAGCATGTGCATCACTCGACGGATGAGAGCTCAATATCAATGTGCATGGATTCAAAAATGTATCATGCTGATAGTAAGTGTAATGAGATAAGTAAAGTGCTCGAAACTTATGTGATTAACAATCGCATCTACGCTGATAGTAAGAAGAAGAAGACGCCTTATACTACTCATGTTGAATCATATATAAATATCTCTGATGTTCATGTTTGTGAGAAGAAGACACAACCATCTCATAATAAATATAAAATTTCGGATATACAAAGTGATTTTGGAAAAAATGGAAGACTGCTTTGTGAAATAACTCCTTTATTGGAATACATCGCAAAGAACAAATGCTTTGCTGAAATTTTACATATGTTGAATAAGTTTGCGACTACGCAAAAACGTGCAAATATTGTTAACAATGTGCTGGTTGAAATAAATTCTATTGATTCGAAAATTACAGACTTAATAACACTTGTTCCCGATTCCTTGTTTGATTCGCTGGAGGGAGACAAATATTATGCACAATTTCATAAAACGGTAGCTCCATATTATTCAAATAAAAGAAAATTAAATGTATTTTGCGATTTCTTTCAGCTCTTGTATCTGTATAAGAATCGTAGGACGTATTTAGAAGAGCAAATAGATTACTTATCTTATGTTGCACTTAAGAACTGTTTAGATGAAAATTTAAGGCACTTGAACACTTCTTTTATGGGATTACGCACAAGTGTCGAGAACGGTTCTCTAGTAATAAAGTTTCCGAAGGCTGAGTTGATATCGAATGGCCAACGGGATGTAATGACTTTTGCTGCAGAACTAATAATATTCCAAGCATTTATCAATCCGAGAAAGAAATATCTGCTCATCATTGATGAGGTTTTTGATTACCTAGACGATGCCAACGTCATGGCAGCACAATATTTTTTGTCGGATATTCTTTCCAAGTACAAAGGCAAAGTCTATATCATGCTATTGACGCATTTGAATCCTTATTGTTTTAGAAATTATGTTTTTTCGCCTAAAGTAATCAATCCCGTTTTCTTGGACAACTCTCAGGCGAAATCGAATAAACAAATGATGAGATTCATTTCATTCAGAGAAGGGCTAGATAAAAAGTTGCCATCTAATAAAGTGTTATATGATAGCTTATCATTAAATCTATTTCATTATACCCCTAATCCAATCAATTTAACACAAGATATAACAGAAGCTAGTGATGGAAAACAGGGAATTAAAACAAGCTGGGGAAATTGTAAAGTCTTAAAAGAATACTTAATACAAGAAATCAATAAATATTTTTCTATAGATACAGAATATGATCCCTATGCTGTAGCCTTGGCGTTGCGGCTAAGAGTAGAAAAACTAGCATATCAAAAATTGCCAACCGAAGAATTAAAGGAGGCTTTTTTAAATACTCATACAACTAAGGCAAAGTTTGAGTTCTGTGAGAATCACAACGTATTTATTCCTCCAGTTTATTACATGGTGAACGCTATACACAATGATGCTGACCATTTGAAATATGATAGCTTAAACGACAAATTTCAAGAACGAAATACGGTGTATAAGCTTCAGAATGGCGTTATAAAAAAAATAATGCAGGAAGTGTTCGAATATAAGGGGCAGGAAGTATTATTATCCTCCATTTAGGCTTTTTCTTCAAGCGGATTTATATTTATGTTTATACATGTAACATCTTGAGGCAAAAATGCCTACATGTATTTTATTCTGGCTTTATTCAGAGAACCTATATGCTGAATAGTTCGCAGGACTTGGAAAAGGACTTGGGTTTTGGGTGGGAAAACGCCGTTTTTGAGTACAAAACAGTGGGTTGCCGTACCCTTCTCAAAGGCTATTGCCAAAGGCTGCATTCCTGAAATTGAGGGGATGCAGCCTTTTTCTGTTTATGTGCTGATATTTAACGAATTGCGGAGTCCTTAATTGTTAAAAAGAATGTATATTAAAAGGCTCAAAACGCCCTGATTTTGCCCTTTCTTACTCCCCGGGGACTCTAAAGGACTGGGGGCGCGGCATACAATAAACCCCTATTTTGATGCAAAGTCTTAATGATGAGCGGATTGGATAAAAGTATATAGTTTACCCCTCTCAAATAAAAGTGGAGTTGATAATGAATACGTTATGAGCCTGACCCATAAAAAGACTATACTTTTGCCCCTTTTCCAGCCCGAAAATCGGCAAGCTTTTTAATGATTCGCACCTCTCTGCCTCCCGGAAGACCAAGGGCTCCAGCGGCTGGGCATCCTAGGCTTGCGGGCCTGTTTTGCGCTTAGTTGCATGGAATAGCCCCTCCACGCTTGAACAAGATGGGAGGAATTGGTATAATGTCCCGTAACAGAAATTCCTTAAAAGCCTATGCTCGCGCAAATCATCATGTTGTTAGTTGTAACCCTAGCCGGTTTGGTGTGCTTGGGCTGGGCTTTATGGTATACGGCATTGTGGCTATCCGGCTATACCTGTTGGGATGCCGTAGGTTGGTCGGTATTTATGTACCAATTCGGGGCGGTGATTTGCGCTGTGTTTGCGGTGGGGTATTGGAATTATCTATCAGAGACCCGAGCCAAAAGCATACTTCTGTCCCTGCTGGGGGTGCTTTTCTTCGTGAATTTGAATATCTCTTTTGCCGTGTCTTTTGTTCAGAGGCTGGAGTCCCGCCTGCCGCTGCTGTTGCGTGGTACGGAAACCCAAGGACGTGTGGTGCGTGTCTATATGCGAGAGACGGAGGATATCTCTTTTCTGTTTCACTCAAAGAAGATTAAGCAACGCTGGGAACCACGAGTGGAATACGAGTTTGCTTCTGCCGATGGAGTCTCCTATCGAAGCGAAGCCTTCTGCCATAGCTCAGGAGATATGCACCGGGGGCAAATGATACCGGTCCTTTACCTGCCGGAAAATCCACAGACGAACCTCATCAATCTCTTTTTCTACATGTGGGCTGACTCTATACTATTTGGAGTAGGTTCGCTGGGTGCGCTTTGCCTGACTTGGTACATTTTCTCGCGCCAAGTCCTAGGAAAAAAACGCCGCGCCACCAAGCGAATCCGCTACCGCAGAAGGGGCTGATGTAGGCTGCGCCCCGGCTCAACAACGCGCCAAAAAGCCACCTTTCGGGGTAGGAAGGAGCCCTGGCAGACCAAGCTCCGTTATACTTGTTCTCTGCCATAGTAATTATCCAGGAAGTAAGGATTTTTAAGAAAAAAGCAATTTTTTGCAAAAAAGTGGCGGATTGACCTCTCCGGAGTAGTTATATATAATGAAGACAGGTTACTTATACGGATGCGCTTTTTCTTTACCAGACACAGCCGAGAGCTCCCGCAGCGATGCGCGGAGTGGTTTCTGGCGTGTCGCCATCGCCTGATGGCTTATACTGAGCAGCAGGTGGATAGCATGACTGATGCAGAACATTTGCTGTCTGAGGTAATGGGAAAGGTGATTGCAGCCATTGTGGGTCGTAATCTGCCACAGGAAGAATGGTTGCCCTATACCTATACGGCTATCCGAAATGCAGCCATTAATCAGAAAAAGAAAAACGCACGGCGCCTCGAAGCGGAGCTGAAATACGGGGCAAATGAGCCAAGTGCCGTTGAACTCCCGGATAGCGATATTTACGAACACCTGCGGCATCAGCTCTCGTGCTTGCCTCAATTAACCTCGCGCATTGTCCGTATGCGGATATGGGAAGAGCTTAGTTTTGCCGAAATCGGCAGACAGCTCAATATGCCGGAATCCACCGTGAGAGCTCGTTACCAATCAGCATTGCTCCAACTCAGAAAATTTTATACTGAAGACTTAGCATGAACAAGCCCCCATACAGCACAGAAGACGTTGAAAACATCTTGCGGGAAATGGCCGCGCAAGATAAACGCTCCCCTATGAGTGATGAGTTCACGGCAAAAATGCTGCGGCTGATAGATGACGAGGTGGAGCGTGGCCTGAACCGCAAGCTCTATAAGCGTATGGCTCAAGTAGCTGCAAGCGTTGCCCTATTAGCTGTGGTTGGCGTGGTTCTGATGCGCTCGCCTGAGAATACACCGGAAGCATCATTAACTAAAGCCCCTGAGCAGAAAATTGTAGAGCAGCCTTTGCCTTGCCAGATTGCATTGAACGAGCTGGACGCCTTAAAAAAAGGCATGCCGCCGGCTACCGGTTTGCCTCAATCTGAGGATGAGGGGGCTTCAATTTCCTCCGGGCAATTCCGGATTACTGTGTGTGTGGATACGTTATGAGATTTTTACAATGAATCAATTATTTTCCATCATCTGCTTATTATTCGTCTTGCTGTGCGGGGGATGCTCCACCTCCTTGGCCGCAGCGGAGCCTGAACCCTGTCGCTGGGAGATTGTGTCGGAAATCTATCTCGGTGTGCAGTCCCACGAGCTTAGCCCGGAGGAGCGGCAAGACTTGGTACGCTACGGAGTTCCGAAACGTCAAGGCTTGAAAGTGGTGGGCATTGCCCCGGGAAGCCCTGCAGAGCGTGCGGGAATGCAAGTGGGTGATTACATCCTCAAGTATAACGGCGCGTCCATTAAATGCCCTGCGGATCTACTGCTGGCTATGAGAAACACAAAGCCGGGGGAATATGGTCACTTCGATATCTGGCGAGCGGGTGCCAGAATGCCGCTACCCGTGCTTGTCGGGGCGTTGCCACAGCCCAGAGTTCTGGGCTATATCACATTTAAACAAGGTGAATTACGCCGTGGCGATGAGTTGCAGCAGAAGCAGAAAGAACTGGCGATTTTGCTGAGTGCCAATGTGCCGAGTCTTGCGGACATTCGCTCTGTGGTGCGTGAAATCCACCACATCCTTCCCTCAGCGCAAAGAACCGGTAGCCTGCGCTTGTATTATAGAGTGCCGGGCGGGCAATTCTCTATCACTGCTTACCCGGATAAAATAACCGTGGCCTTGTACCTGACCGAATCTACGGAAACTTACCACATCCGGAAGCAAGGCGATTCTCTTCCGGCGCATGTTCGGGCTCTTCTCAGTATGGCTGCCGATAATTAAATGCATTTTCTGCAATTTTTTGCTGCGGATTCGCCAGCGAGATGTGTTAACATAGGTGTAAGGAGATAACTATATGAAAAATAAGACGCGTAACAAGAAAAGCCTGATTGCGCTGCTGATTCTACTGCTATTCTGTGCTGCCTATGTGGCATATGATATTGCAGATTGGGGAACTCCCGTTATCTCCGCTCTTGTTCCCACCGGAGGTTTTGTTCTTATCTGCATATACCTGGTGTTGCGGCAGATTGGTCTGAAACGCAATGTGTGTTACGCTATTCTTACGGGAATTTTTGCCGTAACCCTGTTCTATATTCGAACCTATGCGAAAGAAACAACAACTAACGATTCTCAATGGATTCCCATCACCCATCTTGATTTTATGTGTAAGGACTCAGGAGACGGCTACATTCAGCTGTGCAGCATAACATGCAAAGAAAGCTGCAGCGAGGTATATGCTGGTGTGTTCAAGTTACCTGATGGCAAAGTAAAAGTGTATTTCTGCCGGGAGAAGCCGGAAGCTCCAGCTGAGAGGCTGACATCCTGCGAGCTGAATACCGGGCGTAGTGTCTTCCGTGTTGTTGTACGAGCAGACAATGAATTTGCAGCCTTGCAGAGTGTCACGTTAGGAGACGGCATTCGCGATGCTTTCACCGATTCTTTCGAGCATAGCCAACAGCTCACGCCTGTTTTTGTTCAGCCTGCCATCAATCCACAACAGGCATTGCAAATCGCTGCCCGGGAATTACAGACATGCCCGGACTCTCTTGCTGTTTACGCTAAAGATTTCTGCTATTCTGTCGAACCCCGGCTCCCAGAAGATTCTCTCGGTGGAGGTGAGACCTTGGATATCGATATGAACACCGGTAATATTTTGAGACGCTATTTTACAGAATGACCATGCCCCAATTACGTAAAATCTTAGCTTCCGTTGCCCTCACCCTTGCAGCTGTAGGTGTTAGTTCGTGCACAAGCCCACAAGCTATAGCAGCGGAATCTTGCCAAAGCCCCTCTGCAGAAAAGCCGACAGAGCCGTATGTCCGACAAATGACGTACTCACCCTTGCGGGATGCAGAGCTGGAACAATCCAGCCGGGAGCGGTTGGCCGCATTGCAATCGCTGGCGAGTTCGTGCAAGAGCGTTCGCGTGGTTATTAAATGGAGCCTTTTTACCGGCCTTATCTTGCAAGGAACAGAAGTTCCCTTAACCGAATCAGAAAAAGCCGAATTGCTGAGCCTAATCGGCAAAATTCAGCCGGTCAAGCCGGACTTGTGTGCCTTTGTTACTCCCGCATAAGCTCTGGAATTGGAGTTTACC
>JAEIGA010008935.1_pt1 | contig 15156 bp, 15 predicted proteins | sample 9270691 | NCBI WGS metagenome assembly JAEIGA01 (sample SAMN17057246, study PRJNA624740) | gut metagenome | biome: biome; isolation source: fecal sample | host: Bos grunniens | place: China: Xizang | collected 2019
AAACATGTAAAGGAGTGATTTAATTGAGGAACCCCAACGGATACGGTGGTATAGATAACATTGGAGGAAATAGGCGTAACCCCTTCCGCGTCCGTATTACTACTGGATGGGAATATAACGAAAAAACCGGAAGACAAAAGCAGATCGTTTCCACCCTGGGCTATTACCCTACCCGCAAGGCTGCCATGATCGCCCTGGCCAAATATAACGAAAGCCCTTACGACATTGACGCCTCAAAAGTTACCTTCGAAGAGGTTTATAACAAATGGCACGGTCAAAACGCCGGCAATATGGGTAGATCCGCAGCATATCAATACCAGGCATCATTTAAGAAGTTTGAAACCATTAAAAAAATGCGTATGGCTGATTTAAGAAAAGCCCATTTACAGGAGGTTTTTAACGAAAATAAAGAACTTTCCAAAGTTACACAGGAAAAAATGAGGCAACTGCTCCGGCAAATGTATAAATACTGTATCGAATATGACATAGTACAGAAAGATTACAGCCAATATATAAAGCTTACCGCTTCAGACGCCGGCAAAGAGTCTATACATAAAGACTACTCCGCCGAAGAAATAAAACATTTATGGGCCAATATCGACACGGGCATACCTCTTAAATTTTCTTCTAAAGATATTCGAGACATATTCCCGGTAGATACAATTCTGATTATGATATACACCGGCATGCGTCCAGGGGAACTTTTGGAAATAGAAATAGAAAAAATAAATTTGCAAGAACGTTACATGGTAGGTGGTTTTAAAACAGAAACGGGAACGGACCGTGTTATACCGATACACGACGACATTTTACCGCTTATTGAAAAAAGAGTAAATGAAGGCGGCAAATATCTTATAAAATACAAATCCGATAACCCGCCATCCATGAACCAATACCGCTATTATATTTTCGATCCTATCATGGAAAAAATTAAACTTAATCATTTGCCGCACGACGGGCGCCACACTTTCGCAACTTTCGCCAATAGGTGTTCTTTGGATCCTGTCATGGTAAAAAGGATAATGGGCCATAAAATCGACGATATAACACAAAATATTTATACGCACGTTACGCCGGCGGAAATTGTGGAGGCCGTGAATACCATAACTTTTGTGGAAAAATAAAAGTTCACAAAATAGCCACATTTATACATTGATTTATTGATATAAAGTTTTGTGGCGTACTTGTGGCATGTTTGTGGCGTACACGTATAAAAACAGGCGTTTTTATACGTAAATTTACAGCAAATAAAAATAGGCTTAACCGTTGAAAATGCAGTATTATCAATGGTTTAGCCTATTTATTTATTTGATTTATAATTACATTATTTGTAATCCACTCTTACTATAACAATAAACCACAATACCACCAAAACATTGAAAAACACACGTTTTTAAAGGTTTTGTTATATATAAAAATATAGCTTTGTGGCGTGTTTGTGGCTTACGTTTTTTCATGCTCTTATTATTTCTTCGCATTTATGAGCCGTTTTACTATATAACTATACATTAAATTTTAGTTTTTTCAAATAGTAATTTAAACTCTGTTTCTGTTAAACACTCCCAGGCTCGTTAAGTTTGCGTTTGTTGTGATTGCCTTATAGAAAGCTCCACTAACAACTCCATACCCTCCCGGAAGGTCCATGCTTGCTGTTTGGCTGTAGCCTGTTTCGTTTACCTGGTTACATGTAATTCCATTAAGCAAATATGTATTGTTACCGTCGTTTACTCCCGTAAGGCCGGCACCTATGCCACTTGTTGCGTCTTTTGTATATCCTCTAAAAATGCAGTTTGCAGCATTTAAGAGGTGTGAGGCCCTTACATAGAACCCATAGCCCTTCAATGCTCCCAGGCCTTTAAATCTGCATCCGGTAAAATTACCGCCGCCAATTCCGCCCGTACCGGAGTATATTGTGCCGTTTGATCTTGTGATTCCTGTAAAATCGCAATTATTTGCCCTGGACTCTGTAGCCATGCTTACGCCGTAAGCACTTCCGCCCGTACTTTCTACGATAAACGCGCACCCTTCCAAAATACTTTCAGTTACATTTGCGCCGTATATAGCCGCAGCGTTAACAATATCCGCGCGGCAATTCGTTAATTTTAAATTATTACCTTTGAAGGCCGCAAACTCTGTACTGGCTAATGCCCCAGTAACTTCACATCCTGTAAAGCCCGCTTCACTACCGGCAAAGCCAACTATTGCCGCCGTAACATTATTGTACTGTACACTACAGCCCACCGCCTCAACGTTGGATAAATACATAAAGTTGTTTTCCGCGTTGATAATCTCGCATTTTGTGAAATCTAGCACCAATTTGCGCTCCGCTTCAAGTTCGTAAACGAAGTTATAGGCGTTTCCATCACTTGCAACCCTTGCAGATGAATTGTTACCCCATTTACCAACAATTTCTATCTTGTCTTTTGTTGGGGAACTGGATAACCACACATCAATAAAAGTTATTAGATCTTCGTTGTCATTGTATCCGTTGCAGTAATAAATATTTTCTTCGATTGCAGCAACTTTGTTTTGAAGTTCTACAACCTGGCTTATTACTGTTTCCGCGTCCGATCCGTCAATGGATTTAAACACCTTAAAAACTACAGCCGTGCCGGAATTAACCGGATTATTTAACGTTATAGATGTGCTTTCGTTTACTTCATAGTCAACCGTCGGAATTGCATTAAATCCGTTTATGTACACTTCCAGTATATCCAGGTTTGCATTATACTGGCTTATGCCTATTGGTATTTCTGTAACTCCATTTGACTCAACATCATATCTATTTACGTACTGTCTTATGAGAGTTGCCGTTGCAAGTGTCTCTTTTACATTATAAAACCAACTGTCAAAAGTCTCCTGGTTATCTTTGGCCGCCTGTTTGTACGCTGCCTGCCATTGTAAAAATAACGTAGATGTGTCCACCTGGTCAATAAGGCCTGTACACCACCCACATCGCGTTGTATCTGCCCTGGTGTCTGTAATATTAACCTGTGTAATTTCTGATACTCCCGCGTTTACTTTTACTTCGGCCAAACAATACTCGTTCACAAAATCGTTTCGTGTAATCTGCGGAGCCTTTGGCGTTGTTGCCGGTGTCCCTTTTATAATAAACGCATCTGTACCCCTTACGGCTTCGCTTTTATCTGATCTAATTACAACAATGTCAATTCTGTCTAATGTAGCGTGTGCCGCTTCAATTGGCAATACTAAATCGGCCACATTTTCCGCCCACGTATCGCCAAAGATACCGTTACCGGCACTTATTTTAATTGCCATGCCACCCGCTGCAAGAACTTGAAACGATGAAGACGGGTTAGGTATAACCCCGTTTGTTATGATCTTCTTGTATGGCATGTTCATGTCCTCGGCAAAATATGCGCGGTCATTGTTCTTGCTGTTATAAAAACCGCTTCTTATCATTCTTCTACCTCCTGTTCCCAACCATCAAACGTAGGTATCACACTATAGCCTCCCGCGTCTTCTGATTCTATTACTTCTGTAATTCTTGGCGCTGCTTTAAATCCGTATTCGTTTACCGCTGTTATAATATCGCCTAAAAAGAAATCCTCTTTATATTTAAACAATACTTCGGTATCTACTGAACCTTCAAAAGTTTGTGTTATTGCAACCTCTGTAAGCTTTTCCGCGCCTCTTTGCTTAAGCGCTGCATTATATTGCGAAGTTGTTAACGTAACTTTATTTCCGCTTTCGTCTTCAACTTCTTTTTTTACGTCGTTAGCATCCACCCATAACTCTCTACGGTTTAAGCCTTGCGCGGATCCTGTTGTATTATAGGTTCTTGCGGTCCCTTCTCCTTCTCCGCCTATGAGTGCGACGTTTTTATAATATTGTTTGTCTTCCAGGTATTCAGTATTTATTATATTTTCGTTGTCCGGGGAAAATATAACGGGTAAATTCTCGGTTTGTTTGTAACTTCTATCGGTGCCGGAATATAACACAAATACAAATTGTTTATTTTCCAGTAACACTTTAAAACCTAGCCCGAAAGCCTTACATATTTCCGTCACAACGTCCAAAACGTTATCCCCGGTATATTGTGCCTCAATACTTCCGCTAAAGCCCTGGGCGGGCCCTAATACAAAATTACTTATTTTTCGTACCGCGTCGGAAGGGTTTATAATATTTCGTGTTAAAACACTTCTTATACATGCCTCCGGCGTTCCGCTGTACTTCTGTAACTTCCATATTACTCTACGGTCCAGTATTGATTTAAGGCAACGCCCGCGCACCAGGATGTAATTGCCGTTTTCTATATCTGTTAATATGTTAATGGCTTCTATGATCATTACATTTTCGTCGTCATAACGTTTTAAATAATTATCCTTTTCCAGGAGCGCAATGTTTTGGGAGCCCGCCGGTAATTTTATTTCAAAATCTCCACATTCCCAGTAACGAGGCGTCCATATTACGGATTCGTAATCATCTATTACTCCGATTTCTTCAAAATTCTGATTTAATACGTAAATATCCATTATACGCCCTCATATAAATTGTAATTGTAATACCTAACCTGTAAGTATTCCGAACCCGTAGCCGATACTATAAAAGTGTTATCGCCTGGCTCCAATGTAAACCATGTAGGATTTTCCCCAACATACTTAAACACATTGCTTTCAACCCCGTTTTTTAATAAGGTCATGCGCTTTTGTCCTTTGTATGTGTTAATCGTAATACGGTCCCCGGATTCCATTGGATAATTTACAGCAAACAAACCGCCGAACATGTCATATATAACTATGTCTCTTACGGCTCCTTCCGCTTGTAATTCAATTATTACGCCGCTTTCTACGTCTCCGTTATTTACTACTGTTTTTTCTACGCCCTTTTCAAGTCTTGAAAAAGGTATAGGATCCTCAATAGCGAACGGAAATACAAATAACGGTATAACGTCGGAAATATCCGCAACGTTTTGCGTTACACTTTGCCAATATGGCTGAGGGCAAATAATAGAAATATCCATAGTTTCTTTATTTGTAAATAAAGAGCCCGCCGGGGATTGTTCCACATATCCATCTCTATACACATCACGCGTTGAATTTTTATAATATATTCTTACGGGTTTCCCTCTTTGGAAATACTTATATAGTTCTATTCTGTTTTTTTCAACCTGGCCACGCGGCATAATTGATAATGACATTTCGCCCTCTTCCGCCCTGGAAGAGTTAAAGCGACTTCCGGCAGAATTTCCCGCAACTGTCGTATTTATTGCAGCTGTTCCGCCGGTTAATCCATCAATTTCAACTATATAATTAGGGTTCGGCACTAGTTGTAATTTTTCGCCTCTGTAGTTTTCTACGAATAATTCATACATCACTTAACCCTCTTTAACTGTCTTAACTGTTGTTTTGTCTGTCTGTAAATATCCACTCTTGAAAGCGCTGTAGGGCTGTTGTTGGTTTGGTTAAATACGTAATTATTTACCACTCCGCCACCTCCGGCACCAACTGCCGCCACGCTCATTTGCGGAACTCCTAACCCGTTAAGCTCTGCCGCGCCCATTATTTGGCCGCCTAGATCCTTAACGGCGTTTACCGCTTTATATGCGTAATCCTGTACGCCTACGGCAATACCTTCCGGAAGAAAGCGCCCGATCATATCACGCATTACACGCGACGGGGATTTGATTTTAAAGAAATCCTTAAGGGCTTTCACTACCGCATCTTTAAAACCTACTAACTTCGATTTAATCCACGCTACTTTGTTATTTATTCCATCCCATAGCCCACTTACAATATCGCCGCCGATAGATTTTAATTTACTTGGAATTTCCTTTACTTTACCCGTAACCGCTGTAACAACTTTGCCGGCCGCTTCAAGCGCTTTGCCTTTCATTTTATTGCCCCAGTCTTTAATTTTGGTTACGGCTCCTATAATCTTGTCGTAAATTCGCCCCGGAAGTTTTCCGAAGTAACTAACAACCGAATTAAAAGAAGTGACGATAAAATCCTTCGCCGCTTTTATTGAGTCCTGGATCTTTTGCCATAAATTGATCCAAAAGTTCCTAAACTCGTCGGACTTTTTCCAAAGCGTGACAAACGCCACAACTAGCCCCGCTATTGCTGCAATAATTAAAACTATTGGATTTGCTAACATCGTTAAGTTAAGTAACGCGAAAGCCTTTTGTACTGCCGATATAAGATTAGATATAAGGAGCGCACCCGCAAGGATTCCGAAAGCTGTAGCCAGGGCACCAATTACCGCGCCAACTATTGCCGCCGCTGTTTCATTTTCCTTTAAGTATGTTAAAAGGTCCTGTAACTTTGTAGCAACAAACTCAATGGCCGGCGTAATCGCCTCTATCGCATTTGCTTTTAAATTAGTCCATGCAGCCGTTAACGGTTCTATTACTGTTGCCAGTTCGCTTTGCGTTTCTAACATTCGTAAATTAGCCGCGTTTGCATCTACTAAACTTTTGTTATTTTCTCTATACGCTTTTGCATTATCTCCGTATAACTCGTTTAACTTGTTTACAACTAACTGTTGTCGCTCCTGTTCGGTGCTGCACTCGTCTAACTTCTTTTGAAATTCCTCTTCGGATTCGCCGGCCCAATTTAACGCGTCGGCAAATTGTCCGGTTATTTTTCCAGTTTTGGCCGTTTCGTTTGAGGCTTCTGCAAGCCCCTCTATGCTTATTGAGTCCCCATGCTCAACCCAGGCACCCGTCACGCCGTCAATAGCTTTCTGTAAGTCTTTTTCCGCCGACACAAGCCCCGCCAGGTGCGAAGTTGCTTCGGCTGATTGTCCTTCGTCCGCTGCAATGCTATAGAAATCTTCGTAAGCTTTCTTTGCTCCGTCAATTCCTATTACAGAATCTTTTGCAGATTGTTCAACGGCTGCAAACGTTGTACGAAACTCCTTTGTTGCCTCCGGTAGTTCCATAAGCGCCGCCGTTAGATCTCTAACGCCACCTATAACCCATTCAACTGCGCCCGCTGCCAGGTCTGCAAGGGCTCCTTTAAATACTGTAAAGCCTTCCGCCGCTTCATCTACTCCGCCGCCCGCATCGGAGGCGGCTTTGTCGATTTCTGCAAGAACTTCTTTGAAGTCTTTGCCGGTTTTCTCCGCTTCATCCGCTGCTTTTTTTACTGTTTCTAGCCTTCCTTCGTAGGTCGAAAGTTCACTAGAAACTCTATTAACGGCCGCCTGTTGGTTGTTTATTTGAGTTGCAAGTTTTACGGCCGCCGCGGATCCTTCTCCCTGTTCGGCTGCTACCGCTTCATACTGCTTTTTTAAACCTTCAAGCTTCTTGTTTTCTTCCGTGTATACGGTGTTTAATTGCTCTAGCTTTGCTTCTAGTCCTTCGGCGGAGTTTTGCCAATCTTCCATTGCCGATGACGCTGCTTTAAACTGTGAGTTTGCAAGTTTAATAAGCCGGTTCGACTCTGCAATACCGGCTTTTATTTCTGAAATGTCAAATTTAATTTTATTTGTTGTGTTTTCTGCGCTCATTTAGCCACCTTCTTAAAACCAATCATCTCCCGCCGGTCTTCTTACGATTTCGTTTTGTGTTTTATTCTGCTTTTCTTGTGGACGCCCGTTTATTCTTTCAATCATGTTGAACACTTCGCGCGCCTTTTCTCTTCTTAAGCTTATAGGCGTAAACGCCGGAAATTGTTCGCATAAACTTAAGTCTAATTCGAATAGATTTTGATAAAGGGAGGTTTTTATGCCTCCCTTTACGCGTTTTTTGATGTGCCTTTCATAGCCACCATTACAGAATACATAATAGCCTCTTTAAGAACGGCCACAACTTCGGACACTTTAGTATTTCGAAGTTCTTCCGTTGTGAGCCCGTCGAATATGTCCATAAGCAACGGCGCAACCTGGCCAAAACAGTTTGTTACAAGTTCGGCCACGCCTAAAATTTGATTATTTTCAACGGTTTCAGTTGTTAAAATTTGAAGGTTCTGAACGTCAATAAGGTTTAAAAAATCCTCTACAGTTCCGTACATAAGATCGTACGTTTCCGCTTCGTATGTTTTAACAACTGTCTTTTTTCCGTCTACTTTTCCATAAATGTTAAGTTTCATATATTACCACCTCTTACGCTTTAGTTTTGAGCGCGTCCGGTGTCGTTACCTCTTCAAAGAAAGCTGTAAGATCTGCAAGGCCTAAAGACTCGTCTACTACGATACCTTTGCAGCTACCGCCCTTTGTAAACTTGTGAGTTGTTTTAATGCCTGTAAATGTCCACTCAACGCCGTTTGATTCTGTTCCGTTGTCTTCTGTGATATGAGTTTCGGCACCTTTTGCAAGCGTTCCTTTGTATCTCCATACATAGCGCTTATTGCCCTTTGTATCTTTTGTAATATATCCGATTGCGTAATATCCCGGTTCGCCGTCTCCGTCAATATACGCCCCCGTAGCTTCGTCGTATGTCTTACCTTCCAAGTATGCATCCTGTTCCAGGTCTACAACTGAACAAATTAACTTGATTTCGTCCGGGCCTTCTGCTGAAATAACAATAGCCGGGATATTATCGTAGTATTTTGTTTCGCTTGCCGTTTCTTTAGTTTTTTCGATGTTATTCACGCCCGCAAACTGTCTTACGGCATCCGTTTCAAATTTTTCGGTCGTATCTTCAAGAACTTTCGCAACTACAAGCCCTTCCACGCCTCTAAATTCTCTGTACTCCATTGTGTCCTCCTAATAGTTTTCAATGTAATATACTGTTATCATTTGCCCTGTGTGGGTTCTTTCATCGCTTGCCGCGTCTTGCCCGCGCCCCTGGATTATAAAGCCTTGTGCCCGAAGCGCTTCTATTGCGTCTTTTAAGCACGTCTCAAGCGTTTGGCGGTCATTTGAATAACAATACACCCAAAAGCCCCACACGGCTTTGTATGGCCTGTTATCCATGTATCCCTCCGGAGCCTCAAAACACCAATATGTAAAAAAGGTCCCTGGGTATTCTTTGCCCGCTAATGTGCCCTGTAAATAACACGGCTTTATATTTTTTAAAATGTTATTTAATAATGTCCTCATGTCATTGCGTCCTCTATCGCCTCCGCAAATACCTTTTGTTGGATCTCATTTATTTCTCTTTTAGTCGCCGCCCCATAAAAAGCGTTATATACTTTTCTGTCCGGTGCATGTCTTGGAGTTCCATACATGATAAATATTGACGCAAGCCCGCCGGCTTTAATGTCAAAACCTATCGGAACCGCAGCAACAAAACCTTTCCATTCTACTTCGGGCCTACGCCTTAACGTTTCCAACGTTTCCCCGGAAAAACGTACACTATGCGGCTGAAACGCCGCTTCAATTTTCGGAGTGATTGCCGCATGGCTTTTTTCTAATGCCTTTTCGGTTGTTTTCTCTAGGTTTCCGCCTAATTTATAAAGGTTTTCGGCCATTTCCTCCCAGGCTGTAAACTGTAGTTTTAATTTTGCCATGTGCCTCTCCAATCGTTGAAATTTCAACGTATTTACGAAAAAAACGAGGCTCTATTTTTCGATTTAAGCGACTTTTTTCGCCTGGTAATAGTTTTATACCTCGCCTTTTACGCGCTGAACTTTGAAAATTATAAACTGGCTTCTATTGTCCACGTTTTCCGGTTCTCCCATTACTTGATATACGGCACCGTCCGGAAGTCTCACTATACGGCAATCTCCTTTTATATCAGATCTATACCATGTGACTACCTGGGCGGTGTCTAAAATTGTATATACTCCGTTTACTTCTGTTTCGGTCCCGCCTTTAGTTTTAAAGTTTGCAAATATTGTAGGGCTTTCCGTGTATGGTTCTGCCGGATATGTTTTTTCCCTTACCCCGTCCGTATTTGAGTAGGTAGGTGTTAATAATTTGATTGCTGTATCTAAATTATTTATTTCCGTCGGTCTGAACATTTTCGCCCTCCAATGCTAACTGTATTGCGCGTTCCATAAAGTACGGACTTAACTGGGCGTTACCGCTGCCGTAGTTCCAAAGATCCGCCACGCCTCTAGTTATAACGCCGGCGGAACTTCGGGCATTTATAACAGAATCTTTGGCACCGGCTTTTTTTAAATAATCCCTTACTTCGTCAATATACATTTGCAACGTATCGTCAAAATGGTTATTGCCGTGTAATCCTAGCCCGGTTTTTACTGCTGCTAAAATGTCAAAGTCCGCCATTGTTTATCCTCCTGTTAAGCTGTAGCCTTAACAACTACAAAACCGTTGTGTACTGTAACGTTTCCGCCCACTTCTACTTCTCCCAGGATCGCAAGCTGTTTAGTGCTGAATTTGAAATCATCTGAAACTGTGATTTCATAATCTCCAAATAATCCTGTTGTGTAGTTCATTGGATCTCCATAAACCATTGTGAAGTCTCCGCCCGCTGCTGTAGCATGTGCCTTACATTCTGAATTGATGCAGTATGGTACAGCCAGGCCGCCGTCTCTAATAATTCCCGTATTAGGGTTTGAACCGTCCGGAGTGATTTCGTAAACTGCCGCCTTTTCGTTTGTGCCTCTTACGTCTCCGAAGGCCATAAGGTCGTTTTTATTGAGATATAAAACGGCGTTCTGTCCGATGTTTTCATCTCCGCCGTAATTCATTACGATTTTTCTTAATGTAGTTTCATCAATTGTTTCTGCGGCCATTTCTAAAACTGCACAAATTGCTTCACCTTTGCTGTTTTTAGCGTTCACGATTCCGTAAGGCTGCGCGCTACCTGTTCCGGAAATGATTAACTTTCCTACCTTGCTACGAAGCGCGTTTAATGCAGCTTTTCTTACTTTTTCTTCATACTGTAACGGTGTCAGTTTCTTGATTTTCTTTGAAATGTATGTAATTACGTCAACTGAAACCGGCTTAATTTCCGCGTATGCAAATTTCGGATCACTTGCGCCCACTTCCTGGCCTTCTGTAGTAATGCCGGCTGTAGGCCCCTGTACTTCGTATGCAACTTCGTACGCACCCATGCCCGCGCAATCTTCAACGTTTGTATGGTCTACGATTGAAGATACTACATTGAAAGCATCGTTAATGCCGCCTACGCCCTTTGGTGTTGCAATCTGTCCGGAAGATACTAAAACGGCTCTTGCTTCATTTGCTGCGATTGACATTTTGCCGGATTCTGCGAACTCTTTCGCTCTTTTTTCTGCCTCTTTGTTTGCTGCTGCTGATCTTACTGTATATGCTGCAACCGGGTTAAAGCTTCTGCCTTCTTCTCCGCCTTCCTGGCCTTCTTCGCCTTCCTGGCCGCCTTCGCCTTCCTGGCCGCCTTCGCCTTCCGCTTCACTTAATGCCGCTTCTGCGTCTTCGATTTCTGTTTTAAGGGCCTTAAGAGTTTTTCCGATTTCTCTTACTTCCTTAACGTCTTTTGACGCCTGGGCCTTTTCTTCAAGTTCTTTGTACTCTGCTCTTTTTTCTTCGATTAACTTTTTAAGTACGTCTTTTAACATTTTGTCCTCCTAAATGCTTAAGATTTTAATTTTTTCTTTTTCTAACTCTAACTCTTTATCGGCCTCCGCCTGGTTAAGCGCACGTAAGGCCTCCGCCTCACTCCTTGCAGTCTCCACCGCTTCTTTGGCTCTTGCGCTAATTGATGTTGTTGGGTACGCCGGGAATGTTACGGCGCTTACTTCTAAAATTGCCCCAATCTTTTCAATGAATCTTTTTGGGTAATCTGTGTCGAGGTCTTCCCATCTATCTTCGGCTACAGTGAACATAAAACTCATTCCGTCAATGTCTCCTCTACTTACTTCACTGTAAAGTGTAGCTGCTAACGGGTTGCCCTCTGTATCCACTTCCGCGGACATGTCCAAGCCTTCATCGTCCGGCGTTAATTTCATTGTGCCTTTGCCGTTTTTAGATCTAGCAAATACGTTATGTGTATCGTGATTCTTGCAAAATCTAACGTCTGAAAGGTCTGTACCTTCAAGGGCCCCTTTTACTATCGTTTCTTCAAACCATCCTCCAATATCTGTAGGCGTATCGTATACCACCGGGCGGCCATCTATAACGTTTGCCGCCTCGGCTGCCTTCACTTCCGTTTGCCTAACTCTTTCAATTATTTCGTTTTTAATTTTGCTCATACTGTACTCCTTGTTTACTTCGGTTCATTTGGTACTCATTCGCTATACTTACGTCAACATAATTTAAACTCTGTGTACGTTTGCCTTTTAACTCTTCTTTCGGATCGAATCCGAAAACTACAAGTTTTTCGTTTTCGTAAAGGTCGCCCGCGTCTCCCAGGAGGCGCACCATTTCCAATTTCTGATCTATTGTCATAAAGTTTAAATATTTGGCCATAAATACAATGTGATTTCCGTGGCCTCTTTCCGTTGGTGTAAATAACGCTTTTGTAAACGCCTGGTTTAACTTAATTACATACGGCTCGATTGACTTTTGGAAAAATGCCGCATATTGCTCCGGTGTATAATCTCCCGTAAGTATCGGAAGGCTTACACCGAAATGCCTCAGTATCTTTGAGTCAATAAACTCTAACGTTTTTTCGTCTACCAATTGAATCTGTTTATTTATCGGAATAAATTCCCCCTTAAGATCCATAGGTAAAAAACCACTTTCGTTATTTTGGAGCCTTTCTGTTAATTCCTGTAGGTTTGCTTCCATTTTCTTTTCATCCATTAAGGTATTGTATTTAACAACTCCGTTTACAGAAAAACTGTTTTTTATCGCAGAACTTACACCCTGGAGCAATTCATGGTTAAGGTTTACGGATTCTATTAAAATATCTAAATCAGAATTGCCGTTAATATCTCCGCCCATGTAATCATTAACAGAAAAATTACGCCTTATATGAATTACATCCGTGTACTTCACTTCGTACTCATAATTATTTTTAAATCCAAACTTAATAAAAATCTTGCCGTCCGCATCTTCTAAAAAAGTAACTTCCTTCGGTGCAATTGGAAATAACGCTTTTAAATTTCTCTTTGCATCCCAAACAGGAACAATAAACGCGTTGCAATTTAATAAAAGTATGTTTGTGATTTTTTCTATAAAGTCACTTGTTGTCATAAACTCATTCGGATTATTTAACACCGGTTGTATACGGGAATTTTTAGCCGGTGCCATTTCTACGCCTTCGCCCACAATGTGACGCGGTGCTAACTTGCTTGCCTCCTGTGCGATACATGCCAGGGCCTGTTGTACAACGTCGTAGCTGTAAACGTCTCCGCCATACTGTCTAATCACAGGACGCGAACCGCTTAGCATGCTTGCGTATTTATGGTTTGTAAATTTACTTTTTAAAACATCTAGTAAACCCATGTTTAATTACTCCTATTTAATTCGGATCTGTAACGCCTATGCATTTCGTACAAAATCGCAAGTGTTACGGCTCCGTCTATCTTCCTTGCTGCTTGTCCTTTTACTTTAACTATTTGAATATTGCCCGCGTTATCCATTTCTATCGCGGAATTTCCCAGGCACCATTGATCTATTGGATTTTCGTTATAATTTATTAACTTTCCTTTTAAATCTGCTTCAACTAACTTTGTTGGATCGCTTAACGTTTGTTTGTTCTGTAGCACTAACTCCGTTTCAAACCCATACGCATCCATACGTTTCAAGAACTCTTTTGAGAATTTAACGTCATAGCCGCACTTATATAGCCTTATGCCATAATCTTTGTATAGCTTATAAAACCAATCGGCTACCATTGTTAAATCCACGTCGTTGCCTTCGCAGATCGTTATATAACCATCACGCGCCCACTCTACATATTTGGCCCCGGCTTGTTTGTCGTCGCTATTTTCTAACTTGCTTTCGGGGATAAAATACATAGTATGTATATATTTTGTTTTGTCCCCTGGCTTCATCATTAGTATTTTGGCGTTGGTTAAGTCTGTTGTTTCTGCAAGGTCAACCGCGCCCAACACTATAGCGTCTTTAAATTCTTCCAGGTCATATTTTGCAATATACTTATAATCGCTTTCTTGCAACCACGCCTGGGAATTGCTCTGTTTGAAATTAAAATCTTTTGATAAAACAAACATACGGGAGGCTTTCGACTTTCGGGCCTCGTCCACTTGTCCCTCCAGGTAGTCCCAACGTTTAACAATTCCTAATGTCGGATTAGATTTGCACCACGTTTTTTTATCGCGCCACACTTCCATTTCGCTGTCCTGGGTATATAACCACGGCAGCAACCTTTCCCCGCTTATACTTTCGTCTTCGCCGGAAATAATCTTACGACAATCTTTTAATAGATCGTCTAATACGCCGTCATTAACAAAACCTTCCGTTGTAATAATCCAAAGTTTCGGATTTTCTTTTAAACTCTGAGATTGCTCAATAGACTTAAGTATTACGTTATCTTTCATTTCATGCACTTCGTCCAGGATTGCAAAGTCAATATTACGCCCTTCTTTATTCCTGGTTCTGTCTGTCAATGTAAAGATTTTGGACCCGTTAGCCTTTACTTTTATAAACCTTTGGTTTTTATGTGTATCCTGTTCCTTCGGATCAATCATTAGTCGCATGGTGTCTATTGCATCATACAAAATGGCCGCCTGGTTAAAATCATTACTTGAACATACAATATCGGCCCCCGGCGCTCCTACTATGGATTCCGCAAGGCCTAACGCGCTACACGTTTCGGATTTTGTGTTTTTTCTTGCTATGAGTAGAACAATTTTTTTAAATCGTTCCTGGCCCGTATCGGCCATTTTAAAGCTGTAGGCCGTTTCTATTAGGGCCTTTTGCCATAACATTAACTTCATGGGCTGCCCGTAAAAAGGGCTCTTTGTAAGCTTTATGCAGTTTTCCATGAAATCCATAATTAGATCCGCTTTTGTGGTATCGTAAATATATTTCGGGTTCTCCAGGTCCTTAATAAGTCGTTTTAGTTCGTCTTTCAGTTCATGTCCAACGATAATGCGGCCCGCCTGGATCTCCTCATAATATTTAATTAACCAATTCTGTTTTTTAGCCATGATCTTAACGGGCTTTCTTCGTTGTCGTTCTGTTCGCCTACAAGTGAAATTACTACCTTGATACAGTTAATGTACTGTTGTAATAATTCCTTATATTGTTTACCGGCCGGCGTTGTCTTTTGTTGGGTTGGATTTTTCGGATTAACGCTTATAAACGGGTATTGTTTAAGTTCGTCCAATTGTCCCTCTAAAAAAACAACGTCGTTTAACAACGGATCAATTATTTTTAATTCTGCGTCGCTTAATT